>ERZ791897.1383-NODE-1383-length-11415-cov-67.978873_pt1 | contig 11415 bp, 8 predicted proteins | sample MGYA00510152_ERZ791897 | MGnify/ENA primary metagenome ERZ791897 (study PRJEB30046, sample SAMN00792050) | human gut metagenome | study: EMG produced TPA metagenomics assembly of the A metagenome-wide association study of gut microbiota in type 2...
GCCGACCTCACCAACGGTCGCGCGGCAGCGAGCGTCCACGTTGCGGATTTCGCCGGACGGCATACGCAGCTGAGCGTAGGCGCCATCCTTGGCGACGAGCTGAACGGCAGCACCAGCGGAACGAGCGATCTTAGCGCCGCCCAGCGGGCGGAGCTCGATGGCATGAACCACGGTACCGGTCGGGATGTTCTTCAGCGGCAGGTTGTTGCCCGGCTTGATATCAGCCTGAGCACCGGTCTCGATGACGTCGCCCTGCTTGATGCCCTTCGGCGCGATGATGTAGCGCTTCTCGCCATCTGCGAAGTGCAGGAGGGCGATACGGGCGGAGCGGTTCGGATCGTACTCGATCTCGGCAACCTTGGCGGGCACGCCGTCCTTGTCCCAACGCTTGAAATCGATGAGACGGTACTGACGCTTGTGGCCGCCGCCGCGATGACGGGAGGTGATACGGCCGTAAGAGTTACGACCGCCGGTCTTGGACTTCTTGCGAACCAGCGACTTCTCAGGCGTAGAACGAGTCAGCTCGGAGAAATCCGAGACGGACGCGTTGCGGCGGCCTGCGGTCGTCGGCTTATAAACGCGGATAGCCATAATGTAGTTCTTCCTTTAACTTTTCTCGGCTAACCTTCAGTTACCAAAGATGTCGATCGTCTGGCCCTCGGCGACGGTCACGATCGCACGCTTCTGGGAAGCGCGCTGGCCGAAACCGGTGCGAGTGCGCTGCTTCTTGCCAGCGCGGTTGAGGGTGTTGACGTTCGTCACCTTGACCTTGAAGATCTCTTCGATTGCCTGCTTGATCTGCACCTTGTTCGCATCCGGAGCCACCACGAAGGTGTACTGGCCACGGTCGGAAGCGGCGTAGCTCTTCTCGGAGACGACGGGCTTAAGAATCACGTCGTGAGCGGGCTTGTGAATAGCGACCATCTAAATCAGGCCTCCTTCGGCTCGGTCTTGGCAGCCACGAAAGCCTCGAAGGCTTCCTTGGTGAAGACCACGTACTGCGAGGTAATCACGTCGTACGTGTTGAGCTGATCGACGAAAATCGGGTGAACGGTCGGGATGTTGCGCACGGAGAGCCACTCGTTGATGTTGTCGCGAGTGAAGACGACCGTGGTGAACTTGTCCGCGGTGATCGGGGCCAGAGCGGCGACAGCGGCCTTGGTGGACGGCTCGGTGATACCGAACTCCACCACGGCAACGCGACCGGCGTTGGCGCGATCGGACAGGGCGTAGCGCAGAGCTGCGGCCTTCATCTTCTTGGGGGTGCGCTGAGAGTAGTCACGCGGCTGCGGGCCGAACACGGTGCCGCCGTGGTACCACTGCGGTGCACGGATGGAGCCCTGACGAGCACGACCGGTGCCCTTCTGCTTCCACGGCTTGCGGCCACCGCCGGAAACCATGCCGCGAGTCTTGGTGGCATGAGTGCCCTGACGAGCAGCGGCGCGCTGGGCCACCACAACCTGGTGGATCAGCGGGATACGGGACTGGACTTCTTCGGCGGAGAAGCCGAAGATCTCAGCCGGAGCCTCAACGGTTCCGGTTGCATTGCCCTGGTTATCGGTAACGTTCAGAGTAACGTTTGCCATGATTTATCAGGCTCCCTTCACTGCCGAACGGACGAGAACGATGCTGCCCTTCGGGCCCGGGATGGCGCCCTTGATGGCGAGCACGCCGTTCTCAACATCCGACGAAACGATGGTGAGGTTCAGCGTGGTGTTGGTTACATGACCCATGCGGCCAGCCATACGCTTGCCCTTGAGGATACGGCTCGGGGTAGCGCATGCGCCAACAGAGCCAGGACGACGCTCGTTCTTGTGAGAGCCGTGGGTACGACGATAGGACTTGAAGCCCCAGCGCTTGATGGTGCCTGCGAAGCCCTTGCCCTTGGTGGTACCGGTCACATCGACCAGGGTGCCCTCCGGGAACAGCTCAGCGGTCAGCTCCTGACCCGGCTCGAACTCTTCGGCGTTATCGGTGCGGACCTCAGCGAGGTGACGACGCGGGGTGACGCCAGCCTTGGCGAAGTGGCCGGCAAGCGGCTTAGTCACCTTGGTCGGGTCAACCTGGCCGTAGCCAAGCTGAACAGCCTTGTAGCCGTCGGACTCTTCGGACTTGACAGCAGTCACCACGTTGGTGGAGACGTCAACGAGGGTCACAGGAACGAAGAAACCGTTCTCGTCCCAGACCTGAGACATGCCGAGCTTCTTGCCCAGCAGTGCGGTGCGATTAGACATAATGGTTCCCTCCTCCCTTACAGCTTGATCTCGATGTTCACATCTGCGGGCAGATCAATGTGCATAAGGGAATCCACGGCCTTCGGGGTCGGGTCCACAATGTCGATGAGACGCTTATGAGTACGCATCTCGAAATGCTCGCGAGAATCCTTGTACTTGTGAGGAGAACGGATAACGACGAACACGTTCTTCTCGGTCGGGAGCGGAACCGGGCCAACCACAGTTGCGCCCGCGTTCGTCACCGTTTCGACGATCTTCTTCGCCGATTGGTCGATGACCTCATGGTCATAGGACTTAAGCCTGATGCGGATTTTCTGTCCCGCCATTGCCGTCCGCCCTTTCTAGCGATGTTCGTTGTACTGTTTACCAACCTGCTTCTAGGGCACCGGCGCGCATGGCCTCCCTTGGACATACGTCCTCTGGCGGTCATCCGACATCAGTGCGCGGTTTCCGGCTGTCACTTCACTTGAAGTGGCTCCCGGCCCGCGCTCGCTTTTTTAATTCCAATTTGCGAGCCCAAATCAGGCAACTTGTTTATTCAAGCATTGAGGTGGGACAGTGGAGTTCGCGCGTGTCGCGCTCATGCCGTTCGTATTACCTCGCGGCATAGCCGCTCGGCGTCTGTTCGATTGTCGCAATGCAGGTCTCACATCTTTCTTATTGAGAACCATTCGCTGCGATATCATGACAGATATGACTTCCCGCCGCAAGACTCTTAAACGCGATTGGTTCGACAACCAACCTGGCGCATGGGTAATGGTTATGCTGCCCGCTGTGGCTGGCTTCTTTATCGGCGGGCCTAATCTTGATACGCTTTGGCTATTGGCGACGTGGGCCGTGTGCTATTGCGTGCAGTTCAGCGCCGCGCACTGGTTCAAAGCACACTTTTCACGCCGTTATCTGCCGCCGATGCTCACTTATGCCGTAGCGCTCATCGTCATCGGCTTGCCATTCCTGATTACGCATACCGGCATACTGCGTTGGGCTCCCTTATATATAGTGCTGGTTGCGCTGTCGATGCTGTCCTCGTGGCTGAGGAAGGAGCGCTCGCTGTGGGGCAATGCCGTGTCGGTGATTGCCGCGTCGGCCATGGCCACGGTGATCGCGTCGTTTGGCAGCACTGTTGAGACGGCATGTGTTATGCCCATCAACGTAGCACATGCCTCGTGCGCAGCCGCTGATGTCACCGCCGCACGCACCGCGATTCGGAATATGCCAGATTTGAGCCAGATATTCGACCTTCACGCCTGGTGGCCCGCGGGTTCATTGCCCGTGAGCGGGCTGATTGCCACCGTGCTGTTTGCGCTGACGCAGTATGGGTCGGTTTTGGTGGTCAAAACCATGATCCGGGAACGCGGGAAGTGTTCATACGTGGCGGCTTCGTGGGTATGGCATGTGGCGCTATTGCTGCTAGCCGCCGTGCCGTCTGGACGCAGTCCGTATCTGATTGCGATGACTGTGCTGCTGTTGGCCCGCGCCGTTGCGTTGCCGGTGGTTACACGGCGCACAACCTTGAAGCCCGTGGTGACCGGCATTACCGAGGCGTTTGCCAGCTTTATTGCTTTTGGCTGCATTATTGCGGCGATTTAGCGACGCTTCAGCGATTCCATGGGGTGGTAACCCACTCATGGGGCGGTAATTGACCCATGGGGCGGACGGTAAAATTTTACCTTCCGCAGAATAGAGCCGTTTTTGTACACCGCCCCATGGGGTTTTCACCGCCCCATGGGCAAGTTACCGCCCCATGAGTGGGTTACCACCCCATGGAGGTGTACCTGCTGGCTGAGGGAGCACCACATATGCAAAGGAGCCCGGCCCCTGTAATGGGGTCGGGCTCCTTGTGTCGCGCTATGCAGACACTAAGCTGCAACACCGCGGTTGGTGGCTACTGATGGTGCCACCAACCACAAACCGCCTGCAATCAACGCTCGGAGGCTTCCTCAGTGGCGGCCTCACCCTCGCGCTCGATGCGCAGCTTGTGGCCTTCCGCCTGGGAGACACCGTAGTAAGCACCGACGGCGATGTCCTTCATGTCGTTGATCAGCGGGATGCGCGGGTTGGCCGGGGTGCACTGGTCCTCGTAGGCGCGCATGCCGATCTGATCGAGCACGGACCAGAAGTAGTCCTCGTCCACACCGCAATCCTGGAAGCTCTTGTTCATGCCGAGCTTGTTGTCACGGTAGTCCTCGACGGCCTTCGCCAGATTCTCCACGGCTTCGGCCGGGGTCTTGCCGGCGTCGATGCCGAGGTTGCGGGCGATATCCTGGTAGCGTTCCGGGGCGATGTACTTGTTGTACTTCGGCCAAGAAGTGGGCTCCTCAGGAATCTGGCCGTTGTAACGAATCACGTACGGCAGCAGGATGGAGTTGGTACGGCCGTGGGCGATGTGGCACAGGGCACCGATGGTGTGGGCCATGCCGTGGCACATGCCGAGGAACGCGGAGCCGAATGCCATGCCGGCCATGGTGGCGGCGTTGTGCATCTTCTCCTGAGCGTTGGTCTTGGCCAGGCCGGGCTCGCCATTGACGGACTCAGCCAGGTTGTCCCAGATGAGCTTGGCCGCGTGCAGGGCCATGCCGTCGGTGAAGTCGTTCGCGTACACGGACACGTAGGCTTCCATCGAGTGGGTCAGGGCGTCGAAGCCGGCGTCGGAGGCCAGCTTGCGCGGCTGGGTGCGAGCCAGCACCGGGTCCACGATGGCCACGGACGGGGTCAGCGCGTAGTCGGTGATCGGGTACTTGTAGCCGGTCTTGTGATCGGTGATCACGGCGAACGGGGTGACCTCGGAACCGGTGCCGGAGGAGGTCGGGATGCACACCAGCTTGGCCTTCTTGCCCAGCGGCGGGATCTTGAAGGCGCGCTTACGGATATCGAAGAACTTCTCACGCACGTCGGAGAAGGAGATTTCCGGGTGCTCGTACAGCAGCCACATGATCTTGGAGGCGTCCATCGGGGAACCACCGCCGACGGCGATGATGGTGTCCGGCTCGAACTCCTCACGCATCATGGCGGCACCGCGCTCGACGGTTTCGACGCTCGGCTCCGGCTCGACGTAGTCGATGATGCGGAAGGTCACACGGTTGGAACGTGCGCGGAGCTGGTCGATGATCTTGTCGACCACACCGAGCTGCTCCATGACCTTATCGCACACGATGACGGCCCTCTCGATGCCGTACATGTCGCGCAGGTACTTGATGGCGTTCGGCTCGAAGTAAGTCTTGGCCGGAATCTTGAACCACTGCATGTTGTTGTTCCTCCGAGCGATGCGCTTGATGTTGAGAAGGTTAACTGCCTGAACGTTGCCAGACACGGAGTTGCCGCCGTAGGAGCCGCAGCCGAGGGTCAGCGACGGTGCGATGGCGTTGTAGATGTCGCCCACGCCGCCGAGGGAGCTCGGAGAGTTCCAGATGATGCGGCATGCGTGCATGCGCTGGCCGTATTCGCGGACCAGAGCCTGATCGTTGGTGTGGATGGCTGCGGTGTGGCCTGCACCATGCTTGAGCATGGCTTCGCACATTTCGAAGGCCTGTTCCTTGTTGTCGGACTTCAGTACGGCCTGGACCGGAGCGAGCTTCTCCATGGTCAACGGCTCGTTCTCGCCGACTTCCTTGCACTCGGCGGCAAGAATGGTGGCGTCTTCCGGAATCTCAAAACCTGCGGCCTTGGCGATGTACTGCGGGGACTTGCCCGGCACCACAGAGTTGAGCTTCGGGATCTGGCCGGAATATGCGGTGCAGCCGAACATGTACTGCTCGAGCTTGGCCTTCTCTTCGTCGTTCACGAAGTAGGCCTTGCGGCGCTTGAGTTCCTTGATCAGCGGAGCGTAGACTTCCTTGTCGGCGATGATGGCCTGCTCGGTGGCGCAGATCATGCCGTAATCGAAGTGCTTGGAGAGCACCAGATCGTTGGCGGCGCGCACGATGTCCACATCGGAGTCAACGTAGGCCGGGGCGTTGCCGGCACCCACGCCGAGGGCGGGCTTGCCGGAGGAGTAAGCGGCCTTGACCATGCCCGGACCACCGGTGGCGAGGATCGTGGCCACGCCCGGGTGCTGCATCAGCGCGCCGGTGGCCTGGATGGACGGGTGCTCGATCCACTGGATACAGTTCTCGGGAGCACCGGCCTCGATGGCGGCGTCGCGCACAATCTTGGCGGCCTCGACGGAGCACTTCTGCGCGCCGGGGTGGAAGCCGAAGACGATCGGGCAGCGTGTCTTCAGGGCGATGAGGGACTTGAAGATGGCGGTGGAGGTCGGGTTGGTAACCGGGGTGACACCGGCGACCACGCCGACGGGCTCGGCGACCTCATCGATGCCCATCACGTCGTCTTCACGGATGATGCCGACGGTCTTCTGGCCGGCCAAGTAGTTGGTGACGTGCTCACAGGCGAAGATGTTCTTGGTAGCCTTGTCTTCCACGAGACCACGGCCGGTCTCGTCGACAGCCATCTTGGCGAGAACGAGGTGCTTGTTCAGAGCGGCGATGGAGGCCTTGGCGACGATACGATCAACTTGCTTCTGGTCGAGGTTCTCGAATTCGACGAGAGCCTTCTTGGCGCGGGCAACCAGCGCGTCAACTTCGGCCTCAGCTGCGGCCTGCTTCTCTTCTGGAGTCGGCTTGGTAGCTTCGACCTTCTTCTTTGCTTCTGCCACTTGGGGTCCTCCTCGATCTTCTTGGGGTATATGGCAAAGTTCTGGGCCATCGCCTCGTCACCTCAGTTGCACCAGCGGGATACCGCCTCAGTAACCGAAAATGACCGGTGATGCGTTGTCACATTGCATATGTGACCTGAGGCACAATATACTGAACGGTCCGGCGCGATGCATACGCACAAAATCGACGGCGTTTCACGTGCGATATTGAACAGTTTTTGTTACGAGTTGTGCGAAATATCGAACAAATCCTCACTCTATCCGGCGATTTGGTACTTTTTGTTCACTTTTTACCGAAAATCACATGCCTGCAAACAACACAATCCGAGAACTTTTTTAAAGTAAGTTTTCAAAAGCAATCATTTTCTCCACATTTCTAGAAAGTTGGTTTAAAAAAGTACCCAAAATCGCCTACAAATATACGATTGTTGCCTCATAACCTCCGCGTCGAGGCACATGAAAGCCACTTTCATAAAGTAAACTTGCATATATCTCATCGCACAAAGGGGTAAACATGAGGGCAATGCCATCGACCGCAGTGAAAGCGCACAACCGCAGTGCCATGGCCCAGTATCTGTATGGCCATAGCCATGTCACCAAGCAGGAACTGGAACGCGAACTCGGCCTCAGCCTGCCCACCATCACCCAAAATCTGCACGCACTAGAAGATGACGGACTCATCCGCAAAGGCGAACTGCAGGATTCCACCGGCGGGCGCAAGGCGCAAAATTATGAGTTCAATCCCGATCATCGCACTGCCATCGGGGTAGTGATGCGGTCCAACGAACTGCGCCTGTGCGCGATTAACCTGTACGGCAACGTCATCGAAAAACGCAACGATGCCCTGCCTTACCGCAACACCAACGTTTACTACCAGCGTATCGGCGGCATCATCAACAACTTCGCCGCCGACGTCGAAAAGAAGCACGGCAAGGTGCTCGGCGTCTCGTTCGCCATCCAAGGCATCCTCTCCCCCGACGCCACCACCATCATCTTCGGCACCATTATGGGCAACACTGGGCTCACGCTCGAAACCATCAGCCAATCGGTCCATTACCCGTGCATGATGATCCACGATTCCGATGCCTCAGCCATGGCCGAACTCTGGTTCGACTCCACGCTCACCGATGCGGTGTGCGTCTATCTGGAGCGACGCCCGGGCGGCGCGGTGATCGCGGGGGGCAAACTGTATCAAGGCCCGAACCAGTGCAACGGCGCCATCGAACACATGACGCTGGTGCCGGGCGGCCGCGAATGCTACTGCGGCCAGCGCGGTTGCATGGACACCTACTGCTCGCCGGAGACCTTGCCCGAGGATTACGAAAGCATTCCCGGCTTCTTCAGCGTGCTTGAGCAGGGCGAACGGCATCATCGCGAGCGCATGGATGAGTGGCTGGATTACGTGGCGCAGGCCATCGTCAACGCGCGATCCATCATCGCGGGCGACGTGATTGTCGGCGGTGAAGCAGCCCAGCATCTTGAAGACAGCGACATCGAGGATCTGAAGACGCGCGTCATCGCACGCAGCCCGTTCGGCACCGACCATTTCAATCTGCGCAAGAGCTACTGCGCCGAAGATCAGAACATCATCGGTGCCGCGTTGCGGTTCGCCGAGAATTATCTCGACGGCATCTGCGGTGCTGCGGAACGCGGCAGGAAATCAAGGGCTTCCACCAAAAGTGACAACACGTCTACAATGGAGGTATGAAAAACCCACCGTTGCATCGTTACGCCACTCGCCCAGGGCTGTACTTCACTGACGACGGTGGGGCTGACGTCGTTGTTCGTTCCGAAACTGCCGATCAGGTTTGGCTATGCGTACTGGAGCCCATTGATGAGCCCGGCGCTTTCTTCCAAGACGCCATCCGCCTGTTCGAGGACCCGAATATCTCCTTTATCCAGCAGATTCATGAGTTCCCGGTATGCACACGCATTATCGAACATTTGTATCTGCGCGAGACCTTGTTCCGCATGACCGGGCCGAACTACGGCCTGTGGTACGTGCACCTGCCCAAAGCATGGGACGGCATGCGTTATGGCTACCGCGTGGACGGCGCATGGGACCCGAAACACGGCGTGCGCTTCAATCCATACAAATTCCTGCTTGACCCGTATGGCAAGGGCATCGACGGCTCCATGGAGCTCACCCCCGCCGCCTTCTCCTATGAATGCGATGTCGTGGACCGCAAGGTAATCGGCTCGGCATACGGTGCCATGAGCACCGTAGACTCGCTCGGCCATATGCCGGTGTCCGTGGCCATCGACGATCGCGATACCCATAAGCATGAGGGCGACCCGCAGCACCCGCATGTGCCGTGGCGCAAAACCGTCATCTATGAGATGCACGTCAAAGGCTTCACCGCCAACGCACCGTGGCTGCCCGAATCATTGCGCGGCACGTACGCCGGACTCGCACACCCCACCACGCTCGCCTATCTGCAGGGTCTAGGCATCACATCCATCGAACTGCTGCCGATTATGGCCAAGCAGGACGAGCTCTTCCTGCAAGAACACGGCCGCAAGAACTACTGGGGCTACTCCACCCTCAGCTACTTCGCCCCCGAACCCTCCTACGCCACTAAAGCCGCCCAGGAGAAGGGCGCGGCCGCCGTGCGCCAAGAAGTCATAGACATGGTGCGCGCACTGCACGAGGCCGGCTTCGAAGTCATCATGGACGTGGTCTACAACCACACATGCGAAGGCGGCGTCGAAGGCCCGACGGTCTGCTGGCGCGGCCTCGACGACCTGGCCTACTATCGCCATCAAAAATCCAATACCGGCCGACTCGAAGACACCACCGGTTGCGGCAATACGCTGGACTTCACCAACACGCATGTGGTCACCTTTGCCATCGACTCATTACGATACTGGGCCAAGCGTATCGGCATAGACGGTTTCCGCTTCGACCTTGGCGTCACGCTGGCCCGCCTGGAAGGCGAATTCACCCATCATCACCCGTTCCTCTACGCCCTGCGTTCCGATCTGCTGCTGGGCAACCTGAAGCTCATTATGGAGCCGTGGGATCTGGGCAACCTCGGCTGGCGCACCGGCCAATTCTCCGTGCCGTTCGCCGAATGGAATGACCGCTTCCGCGATACGGCCCGCACCTTCTGGCTTGAGGATGTGGACGGCGGCTCCGATTTCGGGCGTATCAGTTTGCAGGAGATGTCCACGCGACTCTGCGGCTCGGCCGATCTGTTCGCCACCGAACCAGGGCGTGGCGCTCCGGCCTCCATCAATTTCGTGTCCTGCCACGACGGTTTCACGCTGACGGACCTCACCAGATACCGCTCCAAGCACAATGAAGCCAACGGCGAAAACAATAATGATGGCTCGTCGGTGAACCATTCCGCCAATTTCGGCGTCGAAGGCGTCACCGATGATCCAGACGTCATTGCGGCACGCGAACAGGCGGCCATGAACATGATCGGCATGCTGCTGCTCTCGCTGGGTACGCCGATGATGCTCGCCGGCGACGAATTCCGCAACACGCAGGACGGCAACAACAACGCCTACTGCCAAGACAACGACATCACGTGGCTGAAGTGGGATTGGATGTATTCCACCAACAAGACGCGCGAAATGCGCCGCTTGGAAACCGTGTCTCGACTGGTGGCGCTGCGTAAATCACTGGACCTGTATCACCACGAGGATTTCTTCACCCGACTGACCCAGATCGGCCTACTCAAGCCCTCAAGCCGCGTGCAGTGGTTCCTGCCCGACGGTACCACGCCGATGGAGCGTGACTGGTTCGATCTGGGCGTACGTAGCTTCACCATGCGATTGCTGTCCAACAGTGAGGTGGACGTGTGCATTGTGGTCAACGGCACCGCTGACGACCGCACATTCCGCCTGCCGCCAGACACCCACTGGACGCCTAAATGGTGCTCGGCCGAAATCAACGGCCGCCGAGCCGGGCATGGCACTCAGGTCGAGGAATGCGATTTGAACGGTGACACCACCGTCTGGACGCAGCATGTACCGGACGCCAGCGAGACAGTACTCAAGATGGTCGAAGAAGTGGCCATGCAGCGTACGGAATCCTCGACTGAGAATGAAGCGGATACCATCAAATTCGCGATGCCAGTAACAGATCACGCCGCAAACGGCACCTCGTCCGCGCCTCGGGATGAGGTATCAGCTGATATGCCCGATGCCCCTGTGGATGATACACCGGACACTCCCGTCGACGACAATGTCTGGACCATGCCGGCGCTGAGCATCACGCTGATGAAGCAGGTGTGAGTCACACTCAAGACAGCGCGACACAAACACAAAGGCTCTCCGCGGAATTCCGCGGAGAGCCTTTGTATGCTCGGTACAGGACAAGCGAAATTAACGCTTGGAGAACTGCGGGGCGCGACGTGCCTTGTGCAGACCAGCCTTCTTGCGCTCCACGACGCGAGCGTCGCGGGTCAGGAAGCCAGCCTTCTTCAGGGCGGCGCGGTTGGCATCACGATCGATGGCGTTCAGAGCGCGGGCAACGCCGAGGCGGATGGCGCCGGCCTGGCCGGCGCCAAGATCGGAAGA
>ERZ791897.1416-NODE-1416-length-11022-cov-2.814808_pt1 | contig 11022 bp, 3 predicted proteins | sample MGYA00510152_ERZ791897 | MGnify/ENA primary metagenome ERZ791897 (study PRJEB30046, sample SAMN00792050) | human gut metagenome | study: EMG produced TPA metagenomics assembly of the A metagenome-wide association study of gut microbiota in type 2...
CGCACTCAAGGATGCACTAGTTGAGGCAGATTCGCTGGCACTCAGCGATGCACTCGTCGAGGCCGATTCACTTGCACTCAGTGATGCGCTGCTTGATGCGGATTCACTTGCGCTCAGTGATGCACTCGTCGATGCCGATTCGCTCGCGCTCAAGGATGCGCTGCTTGATGCGGATTCACTTGCGCTCAGTGATGCACTCGTCGAGGCCGATTCACTGGCACTCAAGGATGAGCTCGTTGATGCAGACTCGCTGGCACTCAGTGATGCACTGGTTGACGTGGATTCGCTAGCGCTCAGTGATGCACTCGTCGAAGTCGATTCACTTGCACTCAGAGATGCACTTGTCGAGGTTGATTCGCTGGCACTCAGGGATGCACTTGTCGATGCAGATTCGCTAGCACTCAGAGATGCACTCGTGGAAGCTGATTCACTTGCACTCAGAGATGCACTAGTTGATACGGATTCACTTGCACTCAGAGAAGCACTCGTCGAGGCTGATTCACTTGCACTTTGAGAAGCACTCGTCGATGCCGATTCACTGGCACTCAAGGATGAGCTCGTTGAAGTGGATTCGCTCGCACTTTGAGATGCGCTCGTGGAGGCGGACTCACTGGCACTCAGCGAAGCACTCGTGGAGGCTGATTCGCTCGCACTCAGTGATGCACTCGTCGATGCTGACTCACTGGCACTCAGTGATGCGCTGCTTGAGGCGGATTCGCTCGCACTCAACGAAGTACTCGTTGAAGTGGATTCACTTGCACTCAAGGATGCACTCGTCGATACTGATTCACTGGCGCTCAGAGATGCACTAGTTGAAACTGACTCGCTGACACTTTGAGAAGCACTGGTTGATGCAGATTCACTGGTACTCAGCGATGCACTAGTCGAAGTGGATTCACTTGCACTCTGTGATGCACTCGTCGATGCGGATTCGCTTGCACTAAGTGATGCACTAGTCGATACCGATTCACTTGCACTCAGAGAAGCACTGGTTGATGCAGATTCACTGGCACTAAGCGAAGCACTGGTTGATGCAGATTCACTCACACTAAGTGATGCACTGGTTGAGGCCGATTCACTGGCGCTCAGAGATGCACTCGTTGAGGCTGATTCACTTGCACTCAGTGATGAACTCGTTGATACGGATTCACTTGCACTGAGTGATGAACTCGTTGAAGCGGACTCGCTCGCACTCAGTGATGCACTCGTCGATGCTGATTCACTCGCACTCAGTGATGCACTCGTCGAGGCTGACTCACTGGCACTTTGAGAAGCACTCGTCGATGCCGATTCACTTGCACTCAAGGATGCACTTGTTGATGCTGATTCACTTGCGCTCAGAGATACACTCGTTGAAGCTGATTCACTGGCACTCAAGGATGCGCTCGTCGATGCTGATTCGCTCGCACTCTGTGATGCACTCGTCGATGCTGATTCACTAGCACTCAGAGAAGCACTTGTAGAGGCCGATTCGCTTGCACTCAGTGATGCACTAGTTGAGGCTGATTCACTCGCGCTCAGAGAAGCACTTGTAGAAGCTGATTCGCTCGTACTCAGAGAAGCACTAGTCGATATGGACTCGCTGACACTTTGAGAAGCACTGGTGGATGCAGACTCACTTGCACTTTCAGATACGCTGCTTGAAGTAGATTCACTTACACTTTGAGATGCACTCGTTGAGGCTGATTCGCTCGCACTTTGAGATGCACTAGTCGAGGCTGATTCACTTGCGCTCAGTGATGCACTGGTGGAAGTTGATTCACTGGTGCTCAGCGATGCACTGGTTGAAGCGGACTCACTTGCACTTTGAGAAGCACTTGTCGAGGCCGATTCGCTTGCACTCTGTGATGCACTCGTTGAAACTGATTCACTTGCACTCAAGGATGCACTAGTTGAGGCCGATTCACTAGCACTCAGAGAAGCGCTCGTTGAAGTAGACTCGCTTGTACTCAAGGATACGCTCGTGGAAGTTGATTCACTTGCGCTTTGAGATGCACTTGTTGATGCAGATTCGCTTGCGCTCAGTGATGCACTTGTGGAGGCCGATTCACTAGCACTCAAGGATGAGCTAGTTGAAGTTGATTCGCTCGCACTCAGAGAAGCACTCGTTGATGCAGATTCGCTCGCACTCAAGGATGAGCTAGTTGAAGCTGATTCACTGGCGCTCAGAGAAGCACTAGTCGATGCAGATTCACTCGCACTCAAGGATGCACTCGTCGATGTGGATTCACTTGCACTCAAGGATGCACTAGTTGAGGCAGATTCACTGGCACTCAGTGATGCGCTGCTTGATGCTGATTCGCTAGCACTCAGAGATGCACTCGTGGAGGCTGATTCACTGGCGCTCAGAGAAGCGCTCGTTGAAGTTGATTCACTTGCGCTTTGAGATGCACTCGTTGATGCAGATTCACTAGCACTAAGAGATGCACTGGTTGAGGCAGATTCACTGACACTCAGAGATGCACTCATGGATGCTGATTCACTCGCACTAAGTGAAGCACTGCTTGATGCTGATTCGCTCACACTCAGTGATGCACTAGTCGAAGCTGATTCGCTCGCACTCAGAGATGCACTCGTGGATGCTGACTCGCTTGTGCTCAGAGAAGCGCTCGTCGATGCGGACTGACTTGCACTTGTCGAAGCAGACTCACTTACACTTTGTGATGCACTCGTTGAAGCTGATTCACTAGCACTCAGTGATGAACTGGTTGAAGTTGATTCGCTCGCACTCAGTGATGCACTCGTCGAAGTTGACTCGCTGGCACTCAAGGATGAGCTCGTGGAAGTTGATTCACTTGCACTCAAGGATGCGCTAGTAGATTCTGATTTACTTGCACTCAGTGATGCACTCGTAGATGCTGATTCGCTGGCACTCAAGGATGCGCTGCTTGATGCTGATTCACTGGCGCTCAGAGATGCACTAGTCGAAGTGGATTCGCTCGCACTCAAGGATGCACTAGTGGAGGCTGATTCACTGGCACTCAGGGATGCACTAGTGGAAGCTGACTCGCTGGCACTCAGGGATGCACTAGTTGAGGCCGATTCACTGGTACTCAAGGATGCACTAGTGGAAGCTGATTCACTGGCACTCAAGGATGAGCTTGTCGAAGCTGATTCACTTGCACTTTGAGATGCACTCGTCGAAGTTGATTCGCTTGCACTTAGCAATGCACTGGTCGAGGCTGATTCGCTCGCACTCAGGGATGCACTGGTTGAGGCAGACTCGCTTGCACTCAAGGATGCACTCGTTGAAGCGGACTCGCTTGCGCTCAGAGAGGCACTAGTGGATGCTGATTCACTTGCGCTCAGTGATGCACTCTTTGATGCCGATTCACTCGCACTAAGTGATGCACTGGTCGAAGCTGATTCACTCGCACTTTGAGATGCACTGGTCGAAGCTGATCCACTCGCACTAAGAGAAGCACTGCTTGAGGTGGATTCGCTCGCACTCTGTGATGCGCTAGTCGAAGCTGATTCACTTGCACTCAGGGATGCACTAGTCGAAGTTGACTCACTTACACTTTGAGATGCACTTGTTGAGGCTGATTCGCTCGCACTCTGTGATGCACTTGTTGAGGCTGATTCGCTCGCACTCAAGGATGCACTCGTGGAAGTCGATTCACTGGCACTCAGTGATGCACTAGTGGAGACTGATTCACTTGCGCTCAGAGATACACTTGTTGAAGTGGATTCACTGGCACTCAGTGATGCACTAGTTGATGCAGACTCGCTGGCACTCAGAGATGCACTCATCGATGCTGATTCACTTGCACTAATTGATGCGCTCGTGGAGGCAGACTCGCTGGCGCTCAGAGAAGCACTAGTTGATACTGATTCACTGGCACTCAAGGATGCGCTGCTTGATGCTGATTCACTGGCGCTCAGTGATGCACTCGTTGATACGGATTCACTCGTACTCAGAGAAGCACTAGTCGATGCGGACTCGCTGACACTTTGAGAAGCACTCGTTGAAACTGACTCACTGGCACTCAAGGATGCAGACTTGCTTGCGCTTTGTGATGCACTCGTGGAGGCCGATTCACTCGCGCTCAGCGATGCACTTGCCGATGCGGACTCGCTTGCGCTCAGTGATGCGCTCGTTGAGGCAGACTCGCTCGCACTCAGGGACGCGCTGCTTGATGCTGATTCACTCGCACTAAGAGATGCACTCGTGGATGCTGATTCACTCGCACTAAGAGAAGCACTAGTTGAGGCAGACTCGCTGGCACTCAGGGATGCGCTGGTGGATACAGATTCGCTGGCACTTAGGGATGCACTGCTTGATGCTGATTCACTGGCACTTAAGGATGCACTCGTGGAGGCCGATTCGCTGGCACTCAGGGATGCACTCATTGAGGCCGATTCGCTGGCACTTGTTGAGACAGATTCGCTAGCACTTTGAGATGCACTCGTCGATGCGGATTCGCTCGCGCTCAGCGATGCACTTGCCGATGCGGACTCGCTTGCACTAAGAGATGCACTGGTTGATGCAGACTCGCTTGCACTTTGTGATGCACTTGTTGAGGCAGATTCACTGGCACTTTGAGAAGCACTCGTGGATGCTGATTCGCTCGCACTCAGAGAAGCACTGGTCGAAGCTGATTCGCTCGCACTCAGAGAAGCACTTGTTGAAGCTGATTCACTGGCGCTCAGAGATGCACTGCTTGAGGCAGATTCACTGGCACTAAGTGATGCACTCGTCGATGCAGACTCACTTGCACTCAGGGATGCGCTGCTTGATGCAGACTTACTTGCGCTTTGCGATGCACTAGTGGAGGCAGATTCACTCGCACTCAGAGAAGCACTCGTCGATGCGGATTCGCTCGCACTTTGTGATGCGCTGCTTGATGCTGATTCGCTCGCACTCAGAGAAGCGCTAGTTGAGGCTGATTCACTCGCACTTTGAGATGCACTGGTCGATGCGGATTCACTTGCACTCAGAGATGCACTCGTGGATGCAGATTCACTTGCACTCAAGGATGCAGACTTGCTTGCGCTTTGCGATGCGCTAGTCGATGCGGACTGACTTGCACTTACTGATGCAGACTTGCTTGCACTCTGAGATGCACTGATTGAAGCGGACTTACTTGCGCTTTGTGACAAACTCGTCGAAGCTGCTTGGCTAGCCGAGATACTCTGAGAATTGGATTGACTAACCTGCTTGCTGGTTGAAACCGACTGACTATTTGAGGTCGATTGTGAAGCACTAGTACTTTGCTGCTTGCTGGTCGATTGTGATACTGAAGTACTGTTAGACTTGCTTGGCTCCGTACCAGAAACAGAATTCGTAAAGTAATTTCCTTCATTTAAGCCGCCAGTATAGGAAATATAAGGGGCAATTGTATAATTCAGATTACTTGATGATTCATCATAACTAAAAGTAGCCGTAATCTGTTCTGAAATTACTTTGTTTTTTCCGTAATTATTGTATCGGGTGCTACCATTAATATTTTGATAGGTTAATCCCTGGCCTTGAACGTCAATATCATAGAAGTCATAGGAATTACCGCTCGTATTGATTAATTTTATACTGCTGGTACTAAGGTTATAAACGGTATTACCATTTGCATCTAGCGTTACTACCGAGGTAATTTTTCCATTTGAATAGCCGCTTCCCATATTAAAGGTTGCGATTTTGGAAGCTGCACCATTACCAAGGTGGTAAACATCGGATTTCGATGCTGGACCAGCTGAAATTTCTCCGGTAATCGGATCCTTTATCGTGTATGTAATAGTAAAGGAAACCGTTCCATTCAGATTGTTGGTAACTTTAACGATATAGTAAATAGGATTATTCGATACACTATCAGTCCCTTTACCATAATACGTTACTGACAGACCATCGCTACTGATGATTGGCGTGCCATACGTGTTGGCCGTCGTATTCAATGCCGCAAACAGCCGCAACGTCAGCGCTCGAGCTTTAGCAACCGTTTGCGAAGCCGTCAAATCGTTTGTAGCTGATGTTGACGTGCTCAACGATTCCGACAGGCTGGCACTGGCATCTGACGTACTCGTGGATGCTGATTGGCTGGTCGAACCAGATTCGCTGGCTGCTGACTCAGAACCAGATGTCGATGCAGAAGTTGAACTCGATTTTGAAACTGCTGAATCAGAACCGGAAGTTGAGCTGCTGGTTGACGTCGAAGTTGATGATGATGCCAAACTGTTTGAAGTACTGATCGACGTTGAAACAGATTCTGACATTGAAGTCGAAGCGGATGCTGAACTGGAAGTTGATTCCGAAGTTAAGCCAACGACTTGTGATTCTGCGGTATCAGTCGTCTGCTGAACCTGCGTCGTATCAGCAGATGCATTTCCCTGCAACAGTGCCGTCGTTCCCAACACTGCCCCAAAAGCAGCCAATCCCTTAGCATAAGCATCGAGCGGCCCGCTTAGCGCATCATCATCAAATCCCTTTTCAAGCTTAATTTGATTAGTTGAAACCTCTTCTTTTTTGCCGAATTTCATCAGCGAAAAGAACCGAGACAGACAACTCATCCAGCCGCGGTGAGTCTTATAAAGCTTGACCTTACTTGCCTCTTTGGCTTCAGCATATTCGCGATTATTCGCTTTTCTCAATCTAAACACCTCTCATGACTACTCTTTTCATCAAAATCCATTAATTTTACATTTATCGTTTTATAACTATTTTTAGAAAATTGACGAACTGTTTTGAATATAATACAAGAGGTGGCCTGGTAATTTCTCTCATTTATCCCATCTTATACACTCTTTGGCAAGGTTATATTAATCGGTTACTACAACACTTTAATGCATAGAAAGACTTATTATATAGCGATTTATTGTTTAATATAGTTTCTTTAACCAACTAAGTGTTTACCCGAATTGGCCAAAATCGTTTAAAATTTGGTCATAATCAATCAAATGTCCCCTACTAAATTTAATTTTTCATTTGATATTTAATTCACCCATCCGTTAAAATTAGCAATCTTAGTCAAGAAAAAACGTTGCCTCATTGGAACTCCATCCATAGGCAACGTTTTCTTCATATATTGTATTTACGGTCCAACAATTGTCATGCAAAAGCTGAATCCGGATCAGTGGGCTAAAATCTGATATCAATTATTCATAAGTTACATAAAAATTTATCTGCTCGCCAAGGTATCTTTCATTATTCCAACCAGCTCCACTTAATTAAGCATCCAAAATTGGAACAGATTGCCACGATGGATTTTCTAACTTAACCTACCTTCTTCAATTCAACATCGTTTTATGTCACTTGGAATTTATCATTATATAACCATCTTCACGAAAATTGACATAAGTTTAACTATATGATACAAAAAGTGTTGATTGAAATCTTGAAATAAACTCATCTTATACAGCTCTTAGCAAGGTTAAATAAATAGATTATTACGTCATTAATGTGTACAAAATAAAGAATTGGTGTCGTATTGTAACAACCGTTCATTTATAGAATTTACCAGTTGATCAACTAACGATACGATTAGTTTATTAAATAAAAGTTCCATCAAGATAAGTTGTGATTTCAATTAACTTTTCACTTGATATTTACACAAGCATACGTTTAAAATAAATTTCAGTTTAGATGTATCTGAAAGGATGAATCGATTATGACCGATATTCGCATTATCAATACTAAGAACCGCATTCGCATGGGGATGATCAATGCGCTGAAAGAAAAGCCATTGAATGAAGTTACTACGAAAGACATTATCGAAGCAGCTGAAGTCAGTCGTAAAACTTTCTACACCTACTATAATGACCAAAACGATCTGCTCTTCGAAATCGAAAATGCCATGATCTCAGATTTGGTTGAAGGCATGAAGAAAGACCGAGAAGCAGTTACTCAGCTTGACGACACTGCTGACCAAGTTGAAATTGCCAAGCTGGCCGACCAAGCCTTTGTCGAGACAGTCAAGGCCTGCGCTAAGCACCGCGAAGTTACCCGGATCTTGCTTTCTGCCAATGGTGACATTAACTTCCTTTCCAAAATCAAAAAGGCCGTTTATAAAGAACTCTTGGCACGGGCACCTAAACTGGTCGCAGCCAATGACCCATCCGTACAGAATCTTAAAAAACAGTTGCCAGTCCGGATTCCGCTTGACTACCTGTTTGAGATCTACGTCGGCTTGATGGTCAACATTATTCAACACTGGCTGACTTCTGAAGACCCAATCTCACAGCGTCAGGTTCGCGGAATTATGGGAGCTGCTCAGATTCTTTCACCACTGCAGCTATTAGCCTTCGCTGACTTGCCAGAAGATTTGAACGATATTGAAGACTACCAATTCTAAACATACATAAAAGGAGCAGCCGCTTAATTGCAGCTGCTCCTTTTGTTATCTTAACTGATCATCGGCTAAATCGTTCAACTAGGCTAAATTATCGAAATTAAGTCAATTAAGCTTTTGAAATTCCTTGCTTTACCGCATTAACTTCCGAAACTCAGTGTATCTAACATATACTGTCTAAACTGTCTCTCGTCATTTATAATAAGAATTAATGTAAGGCTTTTACATTAAACACTTAAGAAGGTGATAAGGCAATAACTGATGTGTATTCCTGTTTCCTTTTTAAAACTTTTTCAAGACTATTGACTGATTGGCGACCCAGCCGACAATGCTTATTCGCCTGCTGAAGCTCAATAGTGTCTAGCTTGGTTTCCCATGATGATCGAACCTAGCTCCCAAACGGTTTGTTCAAAGTGATTGATTAGAAATCGTCGAGACTCCCATAAATATTTTCCCTTTCTCTAATCTTTTCCTCAAGCTGGCCAGATTTCACTTGTTATACTCCCGCAATTATGAAGTCTGCTTCGGTTGATACCATGGAAATATCGACTTCCTATAACCAGTTATTTAACTTTCTTCCGCAACTGGCATTAACCGAATTTAGTTGAGATTCACAGGCTCGCTTTGCCGATACCTTTCAAAACAAGCGAAACGTACCTCTCCTTGTTTTAAATCCTCATATTGAAATGATTGGTGCCACAGTTAGTTTCATTTACCAATGAGGGCATGATTGGTTGGTTAAGTCCGCTTAGACATCGATCTCCTCTTAGTCTATACCTTTCAATTTTTATAGTGAATTAACTATGAGCGGCTTATCTCTTCGTTAAGGTCGAGAATCATTTTAATCAATCAGGTTCCGTATCCAGCTTGATTGAGCACCTCGTTGAAACATTTCTCGCTTTAGCAATCAGACGCAATCAAAAATCAGTCTATAATAGTAATAAAGACTGCCAGCTTTCCTGTTGTCTGGCAGTTTTTTTGTTTACCCATTTTTAAGCTGCTGACTGGTATTGCAGCAGTTCACCTGGTGTTATGGCTCAGTTGATGGACCCGATTATTCAGTATGTTTAAATATCAAAGGCAACAAGATTTATGAACTCAGTCATGTGCGCGGAAGCTCGACAATCCAACAACTAGCGTAAAATCTAATCGCCCATTTATTGACTTGGCTCTGCTCATGGAATAGTTCAACGACTGACCGCAAGCAGCTCTCCTATCCGCCAGTAACGATAATGTAATGAGCAATCCGAAAGCATTTTATTGAGCCATCTAAAATCAGTTCACAGAAATAACAAATCCATCATTGGTTCAAATCATCTGTCTAAAATTTAGTCTAGCAGTCATAATTTAGCTGCTGGCCGGAAATGTCGTTAATTTACTTCGCCTGGTAAATCAGCAACACGCATTATGCAAAAAATCCTGCATAATGACATATGACAAAAATATCATTACCTACTTTTTCTAAAAATCAATGTATATAGAGTTTGGGATCCCTAACATTACCTACTATTGGACAAAAATCCCATAATAGTAGGTAATTCACAAAGTCGATCTAGCCCAATCAACTTCTATCAGCGCCTAAATATACATCTTTACCTACTATTCGGAAAAAAATCGATTTAAGTAGGTAAAGTTAAGCGAATTGAATATACACCTACCTACTTCTGGCTTAAAATCAGCGAATAGTAGGTAATTGCAAAGGCTTCAACTGTTCAAAACCTGATTTTCTTCACTAAGTTAGCCTTTTTGCGATGCTCGCTAACCCATTTTCAGTATTCCCAGGCAAACCACCACTATCCCAAATTGCCCCCGGACTTCTCCCCCATTTCCGGCCACTACTCTAATAATCTCACTTTCCAAGACTTGAACCGGTAAAATTAACCATCAACTGGCAGTACGGTAAAAAGCCTCGTTCCCATTCGTAAAAAATCGCCCGCCCTGCCTTTGACAGCTAGAACGTGCGATTAAGCATTTAAAGATAAATTCAGTTATTTTCCAGTATTGATTACTGGCTGCGTGCCGCGTTCACTAATAATTGCTACCATTATATTGTTAATGACCTGTAAACGCTGCTCATCAGTCAGATTTAAATCCGTTTCCTTGGCCAGCCGCTCCATGGCATCTTCCGTGATTGAGACGGCACCTTCAACGATAATCTTACGTGCTGACAGAATCGCCGCGGACTGTTGTCTTTGCAGCATCGCACTGGCAATTTCCGTGGCATATGCCAAGTGCGTCAGCCGCGTTTCCAAAATCTGCACGCCAGCCACGTTAAGCCGTTCCTGCAGTTCTTGTGTCAAGCGGTCAGAAACTTCTGTCGGATTCCCACGCAGCGTCAGCTTATCCTGCTCATCAAATGTGTCGTACGGATATTCACTGGCAACGTGACGCACGGCAGACTCGCTTTGAATCTCAACGAATTCCTCATAGTCATCAACATTAAACAGAGCCTGCGCCGTATCAACAACTTTAAAGACCACTACGGCCGCGATTTCAACCGGATTCCCTTTTGAGTCATTAACCTTCAAAATCTGAGAATTAAAATTGCGTACTCGCAAGGAAATGCTCTGCTTGTCCGTTAACGGCACCGTCATAAACAGGCCGGCATCGCGAATCGTACCAATGTAGTTACCGAAAAAAGTCGGTACTTTAGCTTCATTAGGCTGTACGATCGTCAATGCTGAAGCGCACAGTGCAGCCAGCAAGATCAAAACGACCCCGACTGCCAGTTCTCCATGCTGCT
>ERZ791897.1434-NODE-1434-length-10906-cov-53.399963_pt1 | contig 10906 bp, 9 predicted proteins | sample MGYA00510152_ERZ791897 | MGnify/ENA primary metagenome ERZ791897 (study PRJEB30046, sample SAMN00792050) | human gut metagenome | study: EMG produced TPA metagenomics assembly of the A metagenome-wide association study of gut microbiota in type 2...
GGGGATGCGCCGGAGCCGGCCATGTCCGGAGCCCAGATCGGGAAGTCCGGCACGTCGTTCAGGTCGGCGAAGTCGGCGAGCGCCTTCGCGCACACGTCCCACATGCGGTGGTCCACCGGGTAGGCGTTCATCAGCACCACCGGCACGCCTTCGCCGTCGCGGTAGATATGATTGGCCAATTCGATTGCCATGAATTACTCCTTCACATTCGCGCCCCACTGGCGGAGCTGTCGGCACAGTCGGCTGGGAGCGGTCTCAACGCGGACCGCCCTCCGTCGCTACGCGCCATCCCCTCCAACGGAAGGCAAAACAACTGTCAGATTCCGGCCCAGGCCAACGCCTGTCGCACGATGCGCCCATGGCCGTTGACCATCTGCGCCACGAACGTGTCCATTACGTCGCTCTTGGGATCCACCCATTCCACATCCAGCGTCTCATCCTGCGGCTTGCAGTCGCCGGCGATAGGCACCACGTAGCACAGTGCGATGGCGTGCTGGCGCGGATCGTAGTATTCGCTCAGTCCCGGCGTGGGGAAGAATTCGGCCACGGTGAACGGCTGGAGCCCGATCGGCAGCAGCGGCAAGGCGATATCGCCCAAATCCTTGGCCACATTGCGGGCGATGGCCTCGCGCAACGTCTCGTGGTACAGCACACGGCCGGTGATCAGCGTACGCTCGATCGACCCGTCCTCGGATACGCGCAGCAGCGAGCCCACCTGGGAGATGCGGCCCATCTCATCGGTGCGCACGGGCACGATCTCCACGTATGCGATGGGCATCTGATGACGCGCCCGGTTGATGTCGGCCGGTCCCAGCCAGCCCGGCGGGTTGCCGTGGCCGGAACCGCCCCCGTGGATGAAGTCCTCGGGCGTGATGTTGTCGAATTCGCCGCGGCCACGGCCGGCATCATAATCGCCCTCGTCGGGCACTTCATCATTCATGACTGGCATGGTCTCATTATCGCGCGCATTGATGAACATGGGCACAATTCACCGAAAAATTGTCTGTGAATTCTCAGCAAAGCGCCTCATCGCCTCCATGCGCCCGCAATCCATTCAGCTTGGGGCACAAACTTTTGCCGAAATGTTGGGTGGTGCTGGGAAACTGGTACACAGCATCAAGCACTGTGTTTGAGGAAGGAACTTCAATGGCCGCCACCGCCATCACTTCAGCTGAGTTTGAGAAGACCATTACCGACAACGAAATCGTGTTCGTTGACTTCTGGGCCACTTGGTGCGGTCCGTGCCGAGCATTCGGCCCGATTTTCGAAGCTGCGTCCAACGAGCCGGAGAATGCGAACATCGCTTTCGTCAAGGTGGACATCGACGCCAATCAGGATCTGGCTCAGGCTGCCGGCATTCAGGCTGTGCCTACGCTGATGATTGCCAAGCAGGGCGAGGTCATCTTCCAGCAGGCCGGCGCGCTGCAGGCCTCCGATCTGGATGACCTCATCGCCCAGGCCAAGGCGCTGGATCTGGCCGCCGCCAAAGCACAGCAGGCAGCGCAGGAGCAGCAGTAAGCCTTATCGCACTGCGGCAACGGAAGCGCGGAAAAGCCCATATATAGCGCTTCCTTGCACTGCCAACTACTACATATGCCATCCGTGGCGGGTCGAACACTCACCACGGTTTTTTATTCATCCACTCAACGTCCTATGATGGAGAGCAGTGTGTACCCAACCAAGGAGCGCAATGTCGAAGCACGCTGAGCGGACCTCATTCGTCAAGACCCTGTCTCGGGGCCAGTGGGCGAAGATCGCGGCGGCCGTGGCCGCAGTGGGTCTCATTGCCACTGCAGGCGTTATATCTCGCGACTTCTATCAGTCGAGCACCGCTACACCTTCCATCACCCCAACCTCATTCTCCGCCACTGATGGTGCGGCTTCCCGTTCGGCATCCCGCGGCGCGCTCAAGAGCACCACCTACGTGACCGTCAAGGTCAATGGCAAGTCTCGCGTGGTCCTCGGCGAAAAAGCCAGCATGACCACCGTCAAGGATGTGCTGGAAACCGGCGATATCGTCCTCGATCCGGAAGACAGCGTGACTCCGAGCCTGGATTCCAAGGTCAGCGAGTCCACAGTCATTTCCATCAACCGCGCCAACACCACGGTGGAGACCACCGACACCGAAATCGCCTTCAATGAAGTGCGCAAGGAGACCTCGAGCCTGCCCAAGGGCCAGGAGAAGGTCGAGACTGAAGGCGAGAAGGGCGTGCTGGAGACCACGTCTCTGGTAACCCGCTCCGGCGATCAGGTCGTTTCCTCCAATGTGTTCACCTCCTGGGTCAAGAAGGCTCCGGTCGATAAGGTGATTCTGGTGGGCACCGCCACCGTGTCTTCGCCCAGCGCCGCCAGCCTCGGCACCACCACGCCGGCCGGCGAGATTCAGTCCTGGGCGCATGACTACCTGATTTCCAACGGCTACTCCGAGGCCGACTTCACCGCCGCCAACTTCATCATCAGCCACGAATCCGGCTGGAGCCCCACCGCCACGAACCCGTCTTCAGGTGCTTATGGCCTGCCGCAGGCGCTGCCGGGCAGCAAGATGGCTTCCGCAGGTGCAGACTGGCAGACCAACTACCAGACCCAGTTCAAGTGGTTTGTGAATTATTGCAACGGCTGCTATGGCTCGATTTCCGGCGCGTACGCGTATTGGCAGAAGCACAAGAGCTACTAAGCCAGCCAAATCAACACGTACACAACAGGTTCCGCGCCGCAAGGAGACTGAGTGAAACCCGGCCCAAACGCCGAGCGAACTCATGCGCATGATGTCGGTTCCCAATCATCGGGGACCGACATCGGCATTTCTGCGCCTTATCAGCCGAATCCTTGCATTAGGCAACGCCCTAGAGGTCACTTTTACCGTGTCATACGAAGTGCCCTCCACAACTGATTATGCGAATCCGTGACGGCATAGCGGCACAAAGCACGCGTATATTGAGCTGGTTTGCAACAGCAAATGGTGGAAATGCGCACTACTGTTATTCGCGGTTCCTTTGACAATTTAGGCTAGAGCACGATAACTTACTACTTCGACTCATCTGGTTTCGCCTGATTACCTGTCCCCGGATCGCCTGTACCGTCTGGCTGTGTTGGCTGTTGCTGCTGCAACAACTGCGTTGGCTGTTGCTGCTGCAACAACTGCTGCTGCCTTAATCGTGCATAATAATCATTCAGAGCTTTCTGCCGCGCTGCTTCTCGCTGAGCTTCAACAGCTGCACTGTAGTTTGCCATGGACGTGTTGACTGCATCCATGGACGCAGTCAACGTGTTGACGGCATCCTGCATGGCCTTTACGTCAGTGCCCTGCTGGGACAGCACGGTATTGGCGTTGGCGATGTCGCTTTCCAGCGTCACTCGCGTTGAATTATCGTCGACGGCATACAGGCTGTTGTCCAGCAAAGTCTGAGCCTCGGCAATCTTGCCCTGCAACGCCTGCTGAGCGTTAGCCTGATCCTTAGCGTTCTTGCTGTCCGTCACGGCCTTTGCCGCGGCAGTAATCGCAGTGGCGTTCTTCTTGGCGGTCTTGGTCTGACTAGTGGCCGTCTCGGCATATTCCTTGAGGTCCGACGTAGAAGCTGAAGTCTTGCACTCCACCGCTTCCACATTCTTTACCGCAGCAATTGCCTTCTTCAGCGTATCTATGGTCGCGCCGTCAGCCACTTGATCAGCTGTAATGCTTTGAGCACTCTTGGCGTCGGCCAACGCCTTGGCCAGCGCCTTCTGAGCGGTGGAGTTCTGGTCCACGGCCTCAGTACATGCCGTCAACGCATCCTGATGCAGCCGATGGCTTTCCCGACGCTGCTCGCTGAAACGCCAGTACCATACACCACCAATGATCGCTGCAATCACCACCAGCGCAGCAATCACCGAAATGATAATGCCCTTGGTCCTCTTCTTGCCGCCCTTGCCACCGCGAGGAGCCTCTGCCACACGGTCTTCTTCCGGCTCCTCCACCGGCTCGGGATTCTGTTCGATAGCACTGAAGTCGATGTTCAAATCGTCTATGGCACTATCACGTTGCGGCTTGTCATCAGAAATCGGCGCGAAAAGCGGCAGCGTCGCATTATTATCCTGCTGAGGCGACTGAGCACTTTCCGCAGTATCAGGTGCCGCAAAAGTCATCGGGGCAGTAGCCACAGCATCGGAAGGGGAAGAGGCATTGCCAGCAGTATTCGCCGCACTCGCAGTAGGCCATTCCAATACTTCGTCAAAGCTGGGGAAGACGGACTGAACGCCACCCGCAACAGTCCCCGTACCATTGTCACCCTGCGCAATACCGCCGTCGTTCTCGTCAAACGAGATGGGCGGTATATCCCAGAAGGTATCGACGATGTCACCGCGAGCCGGCGACGTAGAGGGACCAGATTCCGCGTTCGGTTCAGGGCGTTCGTCTGTTCCCATGCTCTTCTCATTCCTTTGCATCATTGAAGTCATTCCAAACTGTCAGTCTATCCAGCCCTATGCCGAGCGTGCCAGCTGGTATTCAAGAATGTCACAATTCTTTACTATTCGATATACAGCCAGCACCATAAATCCAACAACTCAGTCTTATAACAGTAAACCGTGCGGCACAGAAGTACCGCACGGTTCATATTGCAAGACGATCGGCAAACGCCAAACTATTACTTGCGGGCTTTCTTCTCGCCCTTGCTCTTGGCACCCTTATGAGAGCTGCGCTTGTTGCCGTCCTCGTAATAGTAGTAGTAATAGTTCTTCGAGTGTATCTTCTTCGGATCAGCGAAGTTGAAGATGAAGCCGAGAATCGGCACTTCAGCGGCCTGCAGAGCCGTAGCGGTGTTCTCCAGCTCCTTCTTCTCCACTACGCCCTTACCAGTCACGAGCACCAGACCGCCAGCCATACGTCCGAACACGGTGGCGTCGCTGGCCACGGACAGCGGAGCAGTATCGATAATCACGTAATCGTACTGGGTGAGGGCCTGCTCGACCATTTCCTTCATCAAGTCGGAGTTCAGCAGAATGCTGGCATTAGCCGGACGCTTACCGGCAGGCATGATGTGCAGGTTCGGCTTCCAGTACTTCTGAATGACATCGGCCGGGGACGCCTGGCGAGACAGCACGTGAGACAGGCCCACGTGGCCTTCGATGCCGAGTTTGTGGGCCACGGACGGGTGGCGCAGATCGGCGTCGATAAGCAGCACACTCTTGCCTTCCTCGGCGAGAGCCACGGCAACGTTGGAGGAAACCGTGGTCTTGCCTTCGGACGGATCAGTGGAGGTGATGATCAGCAGTCGGCCATGACCCTGCGTGGCGGTGGTGGTAAGGAACGACAGGTTCGTGCGGATGCGGCGGAATTCCTCAGCCTCGCTACCGGCTGGCTGAGCGACTACGACCGGGCGGCTGTCGTCAAGAATCGTAGCCTGTGGCACAGTACCCAGCGAAGAAGCGTGGGTCAGCTCACGCACATCATCGGTGGAGTCCACCTTGGTGTTGAGGATGTCCTTCAGCAAGGCAACGCCAATGCCTACGATGAGGCCGAGAATCAGGCCCGCGACCAGATACAGCGGAATGTTCGGGGAACTCTGCCCGGAAGGAGTCTGAGCCTTCTGCACTACCGTGAGCTTGATGGGAGAGCCGCTGGAAGAGGAGTTGTTGTACAGGTCGGAAGAAATCTGATCGGCCAGGTTCTTCGCCACGCTGTTGGCGATGTCGGCCGCTTGCTGCGGATCGCCGACTTCCGCCGAGATGTCCACCATGAATGTGTTCGTGGGGTTCGTAGCGGTCACCACATCGGCAAGATCGGTCGTGGTCATATCCAGACCGAGGTCCTTAATGACGGGCTGGAGCACGGCTTCGGTCTTCACCAGTTCCGGATACGTCTTGATCTGGGTGTTCAAATAATTGGCACCAGAGCTCATATCGTTGGTGGTCTGCGTCTCGCCGGACTGACCGGCATACGTGGCGAACACTTCAGCCGTAGCCGTGTACTTCGGCGGCATGATGAACGTGACAGCTGCGACTGCAGCAAACACTACCACAAACGAGATAATCGCAGACGCGAGATGCTTGCGAACAATCTGCAGCAAATCAGCGATAGTCAATGTTCTTCCTTACCTCTTCGGGAAATTCTCACAGATGGTCTATAATTTAGCACCTACCGGTGAACTTCTCGAGCTTTTGTATCCTTGTGAACAATGACCAAAACCCTTGATACTACTGCAGAATAACTGTACACAATCGCAATCACAATGTATTGTAATTCAAATTATCATTCATTACAATCAAAATTGTCAATAATATTTATGCAGTGTGAAGGAGTATATTATGGCATCCTTGCTTCAAGGATTCGAAGAAGTTCAGCTAGTTAAGCCCGTTGGCAAAACGGTGATGACCGTTACCGATTCTGTTGTACGTTTTAATAAGGCCACCGCAGAAGTGCTGAATTTTCCAGCACAAGTTAAGATCCTTATTAACGATAAAACCAGACAAATTGCCGTCACGCCGACTACCGCTAAGGCGGATAATGCCGTGAAATTCAGCAAGGGTGAGGGCAAGCAGACTACGTCTGTAAGTATCAAGGATGCTGTGCTTGTTAAAGCAATTTCCAAGTACTTCACGCTTGTCGAAGCTCCAGAAGGCGAGGTCTCTTTCGCCTCCGTCAACGGCACTGCTTACCCGGAAGACAAGACCGTGATTTTTGACGTCGCAAACGCCACTGCCGGCACCATGAAGCGCCGCGGCCGCAAGAAGGCTGAGTGATTTCTGCTTAATTCGCGATTATACGAATACTGTAAAAGCCTGGATTTCGAATTAATGATAATTCAGGCTTTTAATTTCCCAAAAAACCAGCATGGCTTGGGTTGAACAATACATGCACCAGCCCCACGGAGAGGATCTAAACGGCTGATTGGCCCATAGATTATTCAGTTTTTGCAAGCGACTGCCAATTACTTGGTGGGAGTTTAAAAGTACTTCATGAAAGTGAACGGTTGACCGAACCCCCATCACCTCACCCACACATGCAACTGGTACAGTTCTCGCGGAGGATATAGGAGGGAACCAAGTATGTCCACACCGAACAACACGCAGCTCGGCAACAAGTCAGTTCAGGAGACCGCGGAGACTCCGGTTATTCCCCCGCTGCAACACGGCGCAATGACCGAGACGCTGACTCGTATCACCATCACCCCATCAGACATGTTGATGTTTGCCGCAGTGGCCATGCTGCCATTTGATGGCACGAAAATCGGCATTCCACTCCCCTATTGGACGCCAATCTCCCCTTGGTTGTTCACCCTGTACACAATCATCAACTGGCGATACTTGCGCGATACCGCACGCCGCTTCCTGCCGTTCTTCCTCTTTCCCCTGCTACTGGTGCTCACATCCGTATACGGCTGGCAGTCATATGGAATACACGCCAGCGCAACCGCAAAGTCATTCATCTCCATATTTTTAGGGCTGGCGTGCTTGGCTTCGCTCGACATCGCGATCCGCATTAAACGTGTACCTGTACGAACATTGTTAACTACGCTATTCACCGCATATGTAGCGGCATTCCTCATTGGGATACTGCAATATATCGCTTTAGAACGACATCTGAACTGGCAGCCAGTACAAGCATATTTTTGGGGTGCTCTGTACAGAAACTATGCGAGCTTTCGTCCTCAATTCATGTTCGCAGAACCTAGCTATATCGGCATGCATCTGTTCGGCGTACTCCTGCCAGTTTTCTGGCTGACCCGCGACCGCAGGATTGGCATATTGATACCGATATTTGCTGCTGGAGCGATTGCGATGGGCTCCGGCACCCGAATCATACTGGATACAGTGGTAGCCACATTTATCTGGCTGATAGCAACGATCAACTTCTACTCACGTAAGATAACTGCTGGATTCGTCGGCGCTTTAGGACTTCTTGGAGCAGGTGGACTGAGCGCAATTTTCATCAATCCACGTCTAAACTCTTTAGCCACAAATGGATTACTTGCTGGTGACGGATCGATGAGTGCAAGAATCTTCCATATGCTCGCTCCCATGTGGTCATGGAAACATGATCCATCTCACTTCATGTTTGGATGGGGCGCAGGCAATATCTCTAATGCAGTGCATACTGGTTATGCCGGTGCCCGCCAATGGTATGACGCCCATGGCGGTGCGCCCGGTACCGAAATCGATGGTTTAGCAAATCCTCCAGCGGATACTTTCACAATGAGCATCTATGCCAGCTTCATTACCGAATTTGGTCTATTTTGCTTTTTGGCCTTCTTGCTCTTGGTATTAGCACACGTAGCGGTCCATCATGGATGGAGCCGACGAAACATATGCTGGTTCATTCTTCTCGCATACCTATATATTCAGTTTGAATCATACGCATTCTATGCAATTCCACTGTTCATATGGGCTGTCTGCACAATAATGAATCGAGGAAAAAACAACATCAATTCCCTTTAGATTGCGAGAATCACAATTCGCTACTCTCTATCATTCCGATAAAGAGTGCGCATACGGAATGATCGGTCAGGCGTTTTAGGATACAGATGCGGACGGTATCCTTTTTGATGAAAAGTGCGGTACACTCACCCATCTTTTCACGTACCAGGTCTAGGAAAACACCTTGATCTGACCTGATTTTTGTTCCGCATTTCCCCTAACTCGATGGGAGATGATGGAACCATGGCAAAAGGCACGAGATACACGCCGGAGTTCAAGGCGAAGGCCGTCCGGCTGCTGACAGGGTCGCGTTCCTCGTATTCGTCGGAGACGAACGCAATCGCCGCGGTGGCGAAGGATCTGGGGATAGCGCCGGAATCGCTCAGACGGTGGCGCGACAAGGCGGATGCGACAGTCGCCGCAGAAACTAGACAATCGGCCGAGGACGCGATGGACGAGCTCAAGCGGCTGCGACGGGAGAACGCGCAGTCGCGGCGGGCGAACGAGATTTTGACGACGGCGTCGGCTTTTTCGCGGCCAGGCTCGACCCGACACGGCGTTGATGGTCGCGTACGTCAACGAATTCAAGAGCCGTTTCAGGGTCGGACCGATCTGCAGGGCATTGGCCGAATCGCTGGACTGCGGGTTCATCACGCCGCGCGGCTACCGCATGTTCAAAGCGCGTCCCGTCAGCCGCATGAGGGCGCGCCACGAGGCGCTGGCGCGCGACATCCCCGAGATCCACTCGGATTTCTTCATGGCCGTGTACGGGTACGGGAAGATGCATGCCCGGCTGATCGCCCAAGGCCGGGATCCGGCCGAAATCGGACGCGACCAGGTGATGAACGTCATGCGAGAGCTCGGCGTTCAGGGCGTCGGACGCGGCAGGACGCCGGTGACGACGAAACCGACGAAGGACACGGGCGGACGACCGGATCTGGTGGAAAGGAAGTTCAAGGCGTCGGCGCCGAACCGGCTGCATGTCGCCGACATCACCTACGTGCGCATGACGGACGGATGCTTCGGCTGTGTCAAATTTTTGTAGGCCGTTTCGGCGTTTCTTTTAGTCCATGTGAGCGGCGGGTTTCAGGCCGTTTCGGCGTTGGCCGGTCCTGCTGGTTGTTGGTTATTGCATTGGTTATTGCATGAGGGCGTGGGTCTTGCGCCAGGATTCGCCCTCGAAGCGGATTATCCGTCCGTGGTGGACGGTGCGGTCGATGATCGCGGCGGCCATGTTGGGGTCGCCGAAGATCCTGCCCCATCCGCTGAACTCGATGTTGGTGGTGTAGATGATGCTCTGGGTCTCGTACGCGTTGGTGACGGCCTGGAACAGGAGCCTGCTGCCGTCCTCGTCGATGGGCACGTAGCCGAGTTCGTCGATGACGAGCGGCGGGGTCCTGCCGATCGCGGCGAGTTCCCGGTCGAGCCGGTTGTCCGATTGGGCCCTGAGGAGCCGCATGACCAGGCCCGCGGCGGTGAAGTAGCGCGCGGGTATGCCCTTGCGTGTATGTGTTCAATAGGGAGTTGAGGTTTGGGGGTGGGGCCGTTTTCTTGGACTGTGATCCGAGGAGGAGACGGCCATGGCGAAGTACACGAGGGAACAGCGGCAACGCGCGGTCGAGTTGTATGTGAAATACGAGTGCTGCGCGGCGGATGTGATCCGCGAGCTGGGGTATCCCAGCCGGGAGGCGTTGCGCATGTGGCACCGGGACTGGCTCGACGAACAGGAGACGGGCGTGTCCTCGCAGCGTGGTGAACGGTATGCGCGCTACACGGAGGAGCAGAAGCGTGCGGCCGTGGACCATTATCTGACGCATGGGCGGCGTGCGAGCCGCACGATGCGTCAGATGGGGTATCCGAGCAAAGAGGTGCTTGCCTCGTGGATCGACGAGCTCGCGCCGGGCGAACGCCGGATTCGCCGTGGCCCGGTTCCCGGGGAATTGAAACGGGATGCGGTCCTGAAGGTCGCGTCCGGCGAATTGAGTTCGCGCGAGGCCGCGGAGGCGGTGGGTGTGGATTCGTCGGTCGTGCGAAACTGGAAGCGTCAACTGCTCGGAGACGCGAAAGGACTCATGGTGGCGAAGAGGGAACCGGAACGCGGGGATTCCTCGCAGCAGGACGATCCGGACGCGCTGCGCGGCGAGATCGCCACGTTGCGCGCCGACCTCGAGCGTCTGCGCGCCGAACAGCGGGCCATGGAGATCCGGTTGGCGATCATGAAGGGTGCGGCGGAACTGGTGGGAAAAGAGCCGGGCGCAGACCCGGACAACCTGACAAGCCGAGAGAAGACGACCCTGATCAAGGACATCAGTGAGACGTTGGGCGTGAACGCGGAGAGCCTGCTGAAGGAGGTCGGCATCGCGCGCAGCACGTACTACTACCAGTTGAAGGCCATGCGCCGGCCGGACAAGAACGCGAACCTCCTGTCCCTGGTGCGCGAGGCGTTCGGGAGCAGCAGGAGTGTTTGTGTTCAATTAGTTGTTGCGGGTTTAGTCACGATGATTTTTCGGGTTTA
>ERZ791897.1438-NODE-1438-length-10886-cov-24.939248_pt1 | contig 10886 bp, 10 predicted proteins | sample MGYA00510152_ERZ791897 | MGnify/ENA primary metagenome ERZ791897 (study PRJEB30046, sample SAMN00792050) | human gut metagenome | study: EMG produced TPA metagenomics assembly of the A metagenome-wide association study of gut microbiota in type 2...
CCGCCCGCCATCGAGCAGAGTTTTACACCTAATTGGGGATAAAACAGCTCATGGCTGGCGGCGGTGTCGCTCTGGTGGGCATCACCCTGATTCCTCTGCTGTCTGGTCTGTTCGGCTAAGAGCCGCAGGCGGGATTTCCCGCCTGTACATACGCAATCGCTCTATCTTAGCTGTGGATAACAGCCCTTTAATAAGGAACGCATTGCGGTACGAATCTCCACCTATCAATGAAAGGCGGTGCTATTATGCAGTTTTTGACCCACATTATTTTTCTTCTGAACCTTCTCAAGACCCTCATCAACCACTTCACCTAAAGGACGGTGACTGCTGAATGGAAACCGTTCTCAAAGCCATTGCCGACTGGATCAAAGGCATCCTGACGGCAGGCATCATGTCAAATCTCAGCGGGCTGTTCGATGATGTGAACACGCAGGTCGGCAACATCGCCCAGCAGGTGGGCACCAAGCCCTCCAGCTTTGAGCCGAGAGTGTTCGCCATGATTGAAGCCCTCTCCCGGAATGTGGTGCTGCCCATTGCAGGCATCATCCTGACCTTCATCGCCTGTTATGAGTTGATCGAAATGATCACCCAGCACAACAATATGGCACAGTTTGAGCCTGCCCTCATCATGCGCTGGATCTTCAAAACGGCGGTGTCGGTGTGGTTCATCTCCAACACCTTCGATATTGTGATGGCAGTGTTCGACATCACCCAGAAGGTAGTGTCCGATTCCAGCGGCATCATTGCCGGAAATACCCGTGTCAACGACATTGGGCTTTCCATGCTGCAATCCAGCCTGATGCAGATGGATGTAGGCCCCCTGTTCGGGCTTTTCCTGCAAAGTTTCTTCATCGGCACCACCATGCGGATCTTAAGCATCATTATTTTTGTCATCGTGTACGGAAGAATGATTGAGATATATTGCATGGTGAGCCTTGCACCCATCCCGATGGCGACCTTCGGCAACCACGAGCAATCGCACATGGGGCAGAACTACCTGAAATGCCTGTTTGCACTGGGCTTTCAGGGCTTTCTCATCCTTATCTGCGTGGCGATTTATGCGGTGCTGATCCAGAGCGTGGCAATCTCCGGGGACGCCATCAACTCCATTTGGAGCATTGTGGGTTACACCGTTCTGCTTTGTTTCAGCCTGTTCAAGACCAGCTCCGTGACGAAATCCGTTCTTGGAGCGCATTAAAGGAGGTGCTTGATTGGCTGCGTATATTTCCGTTCCCCGTGACCTGACGAAAGTGAAATCGAAGGTCGCATTCAATTTGACGAAGCGGCAACTGCTTTGTTTCGGCACAGCGGCTCTCATTGGAGTGCCGCTGTTTTTTGTTCTCCGGGATTCCGGCGGCAACACTGCCGCCACCCTCGGCATGATGGCGGTGATGCTGCCGGCGTTCTTTCTCGGAATGTTCGAAAAGAACGGTCAGCCCATGGAAAAGCTGCTGTCGTACTATGTACAGTCCCGGTTTCTCCGCCCGAAAATTCGCCCCTACAAGACCAACAACTACTATGCACTGCTTATGAAGGGAGGCGTGACCTATGATTCCGTTTTGGAAAAAGACCGGTAAGCACAGCAAGCCGCAGTCTGCGCAGAAGCGCAGGCAGAACGCAAAGCCTGCTGTGCCCCGGACCGCCCAGCAGTCCATCCCCATGCAGCGGATGTTTGAGGATGGAACCTGCCGGGTGAAGCCCAACTACTACACCCGCACTATCCAGTATCAGGACATCAATTACCAGCTCGCCCAGCAGGAGGACAAGACCGCCATTTTTGAGGAATGGTGCAGTTTTCTGAACTTCTTCGACAGCTCTATCAAGTTTGAACTGTCCTTTGTAAACATGGCCACCGATAGCACCGAGTTTGAAAAAAGCATCCGCATTCCGTTCCAGAAGGACGGCTTTGACGATGTTCGTGCCGAGTATTCCCAGATGCTGCGCCAGCAGCTTGCCAAGGGCAATAATGGTCTGACCAAGACCAAGTTCATCACCTTTGGTGTGGAGGGCGAAAGCATGGCGCAGGTCAAGCCTCGGCTGGACCACATCCAGAACGACCTGCTGAACAACTTCCACCGGCTGGGGGTGCAGGCAAAGCCCCTGAACGGTGCCCAGCGGCTGAAACTCATGCACGATATGTTCAACATGGACGGCGCATCCAAGTTTCATTTTGATTGGAAGGACCTTGTAAAAAGCGGCCTTTCGGTGAAGGATGCCATTGCGCCCACCGTCTTTGCCTTCAAAAACTCCCGGACGTTTCAGATGGGCGGCATTTTTTGTGCCGCCAGCTTTCTGAGCATCACGGCATCCGACATCAGCGACCAGCTGTTGAAGGATTTTCTGGACATGGATTCGTCCCAGATCGTCACCATGCACATTCAGAGTGTCGATCAGAACCGTGCCATTAAGACGGTCAAGCGCACCATCACGGAACTGGACCGCAGCAAGATCGAGGAGCAGAAAAAAGCCATCCGTGCCGGGTATGATATTGACATCATTCCGTCCGATTTGGCAACTTACGGACGGGATGCGAAAGCTCTGCTCAAAGAGCTGCAAAGCCAGAACGAGCGGATGTTCCTTGTCACTTTTCTGGTGCTGAATACCGGGCGCACGGAGCAGGAGCTGGAAAACAACGTTTTTCAGGCCAGCTCCATTGCCCAGAAGCACAACTGTAACCTATGCAGGCTGGATTTCCAGCAGGAGCAGGGGCTGATGAGCAGCCTGCCGCTGGCAGACTGCCAGATCGAGATCCAGCGAGGGCTGACCACCAGCAGCACTGCCATCTTCATCCCGTTTACCACACAGGAACTGTACCAGTCCGGCAAAGAAAGCCTGTATTACGGGCTGAACGCCCTGTCCAACAACCTCATTATGGTGGACCGCAAAAAGCTGAAAAATCCCAACGGGCTTATCCTCGGCACTCCCGGTTCAGGCAAAAGTTTCTCGGCAAAACGTGAGATTGCCAATGCCTTTCTGGTGACAGACGATGATATTATCATCAATGACCCGGAGGGAGAGTATTCTCCGCTGGTGAAGCGGCTGAAAGGTCAGGTCATCAAAATTTCGCCCAACAGCGACCAGTATGTGAACCCTATGGATATCAACGCCAACTACTCCGAGGAAGATAATCCGCTGGCTCTGAAAGCAGATTTTATCCTTTCCCTGTGCGAACTGGTGGTAGGCGGCAAGGATGGCCTGATGCCGGTGGAAAAGACGGTCATTGACCGCTGTGTGCATCTCATCTACCGCAAATATTTTGCCGATCCCTGCCCGGAGAATATGCCGCTGTTGGAGGACTTGTACAATGCTCTGCTCCAGCAGGAGGAAAAAGAAGCCCACCATGTCGCAACAGCTTTGGAAATCTATGTCAAAGGCTCCCTGAACTTGTTCAACCACCGCACCAATGTGAACGTCAATAACCGCATCGTCTGCTATGACATCAAGGAGCTGGGAAAGCAGATGAAAAAACTCGGTATGCTTGTCATTCAGGATCAGGTCTGGGGCAGAGTGACCGCCAACCGTACCGCAGGAAAATCTACCCGGTACTATGCAGACGAGTTCCATTTGCTTTTGAAAGAGGAACAGACGGCGGCATACTCTGTGGAGATTTGGAAGCGTTTCCGCAAGTGGGGCGGCATCCCGACAGGATTAACGCAGAACGTCAAAGACCTGCTTTCTTCGCGTGAAGTCGAGAATATTTTTGAAAATTCCGACATGATTATCATGCTGAATCAGGCGGCGGGCGACCGGCAAATCCTCGCAAAACAGCTCAACATTTCGCCCCACCAGCTTTCCTATGTGACCCATTCCGGCGAGGGCGAAGGTCTGCTGTTCTTCGGCAATGTCATCTTGCCTTTCGTTGACCGTTTCCCGACCGATCTGGAACTGTACCGCATTATGACCACCAAGCTGGGTGAGGTTTCGGAGGGTACGCAGAAATGAGCAACCCGAAACTGAATTTCAAAGAGGAAACGGCGGCAAAAAAGACCCGCTCGCCCCCGAAGAAGGCCAAGGTCGAGCAGACACAGCCCAAAAAGAAAAAGCTGAAGCTGGACACGGACAAAGTCAAGGAAAAGGCGCAGCACCTCCGCTTTGGCAAGGCTGAACTGACCCCGGATGACCTGCGCCGACTGACAAAGGAGCAGAAACGCGAGATGTACGCCGCCGCTCTTGCCCGGTCTGCGGCGCACCGAAAAATCGACCAGTACGAGGATGACAATGTGGGCACACAGGCTCTGAGCGAGGGTGAAAAGGCGGCTGGCAATGTCCGGGATATTTCCAAGAGCCGTTACGCCAGAAAGCTGAAAAAGAAAGCCAAGATGCAGGGCAAGAAAGGTGCCCGAACCGCAAAATCTTCTGTGCAGGAGCCAGCCGGGGCACAGACCGGAAATTCCAATGAGGGCGGCTCCAACTGGCTTTCCCGGTGGCGGCAGAAGCAAGACATCCGACAGAGCTACTATGCCGCCGCCCGTTCGGGCACGGCGGCGCAGACCGCAGGTGGCAAGGCGGCATCCAACGGTGCATCTGCTGCCCGGTCCGGCGTGGAACAGGCGGTGGAGAAAGGCAAAACTGCCGTCAGCACCGCCGTAAAGGGGCTGGTGAATGCCGCCAAAGGCAACGCACACGTTCTGGTGATCGTGGGCGTTTTTCTTTTGCTCATTCTCATGGTGATGTCGGGTTTTTCCTCCTGCGGAATCCTCTTTTCCGGCGGCACACAGGTGTCCGGGCAGACCATGTATTCTGCCGAGGATAGGGATATTCGTGGTGCAGAACAGGACTATAAAAAGCTAGAAAAGGAGCTGGATAAAAAGATCAAGCGCACTCCCACCGACCACCCCGGCTACAACGAGTACCAGTACCATCTTGACCCCATCGAGCATGACCCGTGGCAGTTGACTTCTTTTCTCACGACTCTGTATGACGATTACACCCGGTCGGAGGTGCAGGGCAAGCTGAAGGAGACCTTCAAAAAGCAGTATAAGCTCACCACATGGGTGGAGGTGCAGATACGGTATAAGACCGTCTGGGTCATCAGCCCGGCAGGAATCCCGGTTCCCACGCAGGTGCCCTACGAGTACAAAATCTTCCACACCAAATTGGTGAACAAAGGGCTGGAAGTAGTTATCCGGGAGGAACTGGACAACGACCAATGGAAACGGTACGAGATCTTTCAGGACACCTTGGGTGGTCGGCCTTATCTGTTCAACGGCGGTCTGCCGCCCGGTGGCTCCGATGGCTCTGGTACACCGGGCATCGACTATCAGATTCCGGCAGAAGCCCTAACCGACAGCGAGTTTGCCGCTATCTACAAGGAGGCGCAAAAGTATGTGGGGACGCCCTATGTGTGGGGTGGCTCTACCCCGGAAACCGGCTTTGATTGCAGCGGCTACGTCTGCTGGGTGTACAACCAGAACGGCTATGATGTGGGCAGAACTACCGCCAATGGATTATGGCAGAAAAGTCAGCACATTTCCGAAGCCGAAGCAAAGCCCGGAGATCTGGTTTTCTTTGAAGGAACGTATGATACGCCGGGGAAAAGCCATGTCGGAATCTACCTCGGAAACGGGATGATGGTGTCCGCTGGCGACCCCATCAAGTACGCAAACATTCATTCGTCCTACTGGGAGAAGCATCTCGCCGGGTTCGGACGGCTTTCAAAATGATTGGAGGAATTACTATGAGCGAAAAATCGGATAAGCTGCGGGCGATGCTGGCAAAAGAGAAGGAACGCCGCATCAAGCTGAACAACCGCATCGAGATTTTGGAGCGGCGCATTCAGGAGGAGGATTCCGCCGAGGTCAACGAGATGGTGCGGACTGCAAAGGTCACGCCGGAACAGCTTGCTGCCCTGCTGCGGCAGTCGGCAACCGCTACCCCGAACCCGGCTGCGCTGTCCGCCGTGGGTGCAACTTTTGAGAAGGAGGTCGATGCAGATGAAGATTAAGAAACTGGGTGCGCTGCTGGTATCGGTGGCACTGTGCGCTGGCATGGCGGCTCCCGCTTTTGCCTTTGAGGGCGAAGCTGCCCCCGTGGAGCAACCTGTTCTGCCGGAAGTGGTGGAGGAAGATGTTGTCACCGTCACGGACGAAACCTCTGGTGCCCTGACCCCGGAGGGCAACCTGACGCTGGTGGACGACTATCACACCTCTTACTCGGACGGCTCTGGACAGCAGTTCATTACGCTGGTGTCGAAGTCGGGTGCCACCTTCTATCTGGTCATTGACCGCAACGCCAAGGGGCAGCAGACCGTTCATTTTATGAACCTTGTGGACGAAGCCGACCTTCTGGCTCTGATGGAGGAAGATGCTGCCGATGCTTATACCGCTGAAAAAGAAGCAGCGGCGCAGGCGGAACAGGACAGGCTGAAAGCCGAGGAAGAAGCCAAGAAAGCCGCCGAAGAAGCGGCGGCACCCGGCACGGAACAGCCCAAGGAAAATAAGGTCACAAAGATCGCATCCGGGTTTCTGGGCGTGGTGGTTCTGATTGCGCTGGCGGCAGGCGGCATTTTCTACGCTTTCGCAAAGCAGAAGCAGAAAAAGCAGGCCGAAAAAGAAGCCCTTGACCCCGATGCAAACTACACCGAGGACAAGGGCGATTTTGAGATTCCTGTGGAGGATGAACCGGAAGAAATCGGCGAGGAAGATACCGAACCCATCTGATTTTAAGGCGGCATTTTGCCGCCGTACATATTGCAATCCAAAACAGAATGGAGGGATTTTTATCGCAAAATTGATCGTAGCAGAGAAACCGTCCGTTGCCATGGCTTACGCCAAAGTTCTCGGTGCCACCAGCCGTCAGGACGGCTACCTTGAGGGCAACGGCTATCTCGTCAGTTGGTGTATCGGTCATCTGGTGGAACTGGCTCCGCCCAATGTTTACGATGCCAAATACGTCAAGTGGAGCATCGCCGATTTGCCTATCCTGCCGCAAAAGTGGCAGTATCTGGTGTCTGCGTCCACCAAAAAGCAGTTTGGCATTTTGCAAAAGCTGATGCACCGCCCGGATGTGGACAGCGTGATCTGTGCTACGGATTCCGGACGTGAGGGCGAACTCATCTTCCGGCTGGTGTACCAGCAAGCGGGCTGCAAAAAGCCGTTCTCTCGCCTATGGCTTTCCAGCATGGAGGAAAACGCCATCCGAGAAGGGTTTGCCCACCTGAAACCGTCAACTGAATACGATGCGCTGTACAATGCAGCACTCTGCCGGGAACGTGCCGACTGGATGGTCGGCATCAATGCGTCCCGGCTTTTTTCGTGTCTGTACGGTCAACCGCTGGCGGTGGGGCGTGTTATGACCCCGGTGCTTGCCATGACGGTGGTGCGAGAAGCCGCCATCGCTGCCTTTACCCCGGAAAATTTCTACACGGTGGATCTGGAACTGACCAGCGGCTGCACGGCATCCAGCCGCCGCATTCCTGAAAAAGCCGTTGCCGAAAACCTGCTGGAAGCCTGTCGAAAGGAGATGGTGGCAACGATCCAGCGCATCACCCGCAAAGAAAAGTCCGAGAATCCGCCGCCGCTGTACGATCTGACCACCCTTCAGCGAGACGCTAACCGTCTGCTGGGGTACAGCGCACAGCAGACACTGGACTATGTGCAGAGCCTTTATGAGAAGAAACTTACCACTTATCCCCGAACTGATAGCTGCTATATCACTGACGATGATGAGGAAATGCTGGAGGAACTGACTGAGGAACTGGAAAGGTTTCTCGGCATTACTCCGGCAGATGTAGACGAGCCTGTGCCCCGGACACGGCGCACTGTCAACCGGAAAAAAGTCACCGACCACCACGCCATACTGCCCACCCGCAGTATGCTGCAAGCCGATTTGGAGGCACTGCCCAAGGGCGAGCAGAATGTCCTGAAGCTCATCATTGCCCGGACGCTGATGGCGGTGAGCAAGCCCTTCCGCTATTTGGAAACCCTGCTGATCACCGAGTGCGCCGGGGAGGAATTTACCGCCAAGGGTAAGGAGGTTCTGGAGGAAGGCTGGAAAGCGGTGGAGCGCAAGGTGCTTGCCGACATTCTGAACCGAAAACAGGAACTCACCGCCCTGCCCAATGCAGCGGAAAACGAGTGCGGCATCCTCAATGCAGAACTGAAAGAGGGGCAGACCTCGCCGCCGAAGCATTTTACCGAGGACACCCTGCTGCACGCTATGGAAACCGCCAGTGCAGACAGTATGCCGGAGGGCGTGGAGCGTCAGGGCATCGGCACCCCGGCAACGAGAGCCGCCACCATTGAAAAGCTGGTGCAGAAGGGCTTTCTGGAACGGAAGGGCAGCAAAAAGACCAAGGTGCTGCTGCCCACCGACAAGGGCAAAGCCCTCATTACCGTGATGCCCGAAGAAATCCAATCCCCGGAAATGACCGCCGATTGGGAAACAAAGCTGCTGCAAATCGAACGTGGCGAAATGGAGCCGGGTGAATTTATGACCGAGATCAATACGATGATTACCGAACTGGTAAAGAACACGGAAATGAAAAAAGGAGCGAATGCACTTATGAAAAACAAGATTATTGGTGTCTGCCCGAATTGCGGTGCAAATGTTGTGGAGCGTGAAAAGGGCTGGTTCTGCGAGAACCGGGAGTGCCGTTTCGTGCTGTGGAAGGACAATGCGTTCTTCAAGCGTCTGGGCAAGCGGCTGGACGCTCATGTGGCAGACAAGCTGCTGCGGGATGGTCGGGTCCGCCTGAAGGACTGCAAGAGCGCCAAGGGCAAGACCTACAACGCTACTGTTCTGCTGTCCACCGAAACCGATGGTCGCAGCAGGTTTTCTCTGGAATTTGAGGGTGGGTGCTGATGGAGCAGAAAACGGAAGCCCTCTATCTCATCAATGGGGATAGATTCCTGCATCTGCGTGAAAATGGCGCAGGGGTCGGCTTTGCCACCTACGACTGCGCGAACGGTGCGCCGCTGGAAAGCGGGCAGATTTCCAAGCAAAATCTGCCGCCGGATGGCCGCAACGCCATTCCCGCCGCCCGGAACTGGTATCTGTTTGAGCTTTCCAGTGATGACCGCAAGGCGATTCAGGAGGTCAGCTTGCAGCACCTCGATACCATCCCGCAGTCTGGTGTCCGCAGGCGGCGCATCTGGGATGACCCCACGATTCCCAGAGATGATGTCCGGCTCATCAACAGCCATTATGATGATCTCTACCGTGTGCTGAATCATGGTGTGATTCAGGTTGACCGTTCCGATGGCAGCAGTTACACGGCGCGTGTGGAGCATCTGGACGATTATCACTTCGATCTGGGAGAGTATGGGAACGTCTATCATATCGCTCAGTTTGGCGAGATGATGGAGCGCACTGGCTCGACCGCCTATCCTGAAATCCAGACACAGGACGAGCAGGGCGCATGGGAGCTGGGCGGCAAGGGTTATCTTGCCATCCAGTCCTGTGAAGATGGATGGGATTATACCCTCTATCACAGTGATTTTTCCGTGATGGACGGCGGACAGATTGATGCGCCGGAACTGACGATTCAGGAAGTCCGGGAGCAGATTCTGGAAGCGCATCACATGGAAAAGGGGCGGCGGCTGTTGCAGGACTATGATGCAGTCATGGATAGAGTTGCGGAAGCCGATGAACTGAATCTTTCTGGCAAGCCCTCCACCCTCGAAAAGTTGGCGGCACTGGCAAAGTGCGATGCCCCAGAGTGCAATCCCACAGCCTGCCGGAAAGCGAGGGATGACCATGAACTTTGACCATGAGGAACTGATGCTGATGATGCTATACAACACCGGAACCCGGCTGGGGCTTATCCACGAACTGCGGCTGATGCAGTGCTACCTGATGCCGGATGAAACTGCCCTGCGGGAGCTGTCAGAGCAGGTCATTGAAAAGCTGAAACGGCTGACGGATGCCGAGTTTGCAGGACTGGAATTTCCAATGAACTGATTTTTGCCGCCTGCGGGCGGCGTACATAAGAGCTTTCGCATCCTGCAAAGGTATGATATACTGAAGCTGACAGCTTTCAGGTCGCAGATAAAAGATAAGAGGTGCTTTTTATGGCAGGTTTGAAGGGAAAGACCGGTATCGTGACCGGCGGCAGCAGCGGGATCGGTTTCCAGATCGCAAATGTGCTGGCTCAGGCCGGCGCGACAGTTTATGTCATCAGCCGCACCGGCAAGCCCAAAGAGGGTGTAGGCGAAAGTGCACCGGGCGTTGTCCATCTGCAGGGGGACATCGGCAATGCAGAAGCTATGAAAACACTGGTGGCGGAGCTGGCCGCAAAGCATAACGGCTGTCTGGATTTTCTGGTAAACAACGCAGGCGTCAGCTATAAATGCCGGGCCGAGGACTTTCCCATGGAGCAGTTTGACAATATCATGAATGTGAATGTCAAATATCTGTTCCAGATGAGTGTGATTTGCTACCCCTATCTGAAGAAAAGTGCGGACAAGGGCCGCATCATCAACATCACCAGCATGAGCGCCCATCTGGGCTTCAGCGAGGTGGTGCCGTACTGTGCCAGCAAGGGCGCTGTGCTGGCGATGACCCGCGCTCTGGCCGTGGAGTGGGCGCAGGACAACATCACCGTCAACAGCATTGCGCCGGGGTGGTTCCGCAGCAAAATGAACGAGCAGGTAGTGGACGCAGCCCGGGAGCAGAAAATTCTGAACCGGATGCCGCTGCACGCCTACGGTGACACCCGCGACTTGGGTAAGATGACCGAGTTCCTGGTGGGCGATGGTGCCGCTTATATCACCGGACAGGATTTTGCTGTGGATGGCGGCGCACTGGCTTTCGGTTATTGAGAGGAGCTTCTCTGCAATTTTTCGGCAGCTTCGCTCGTATTCCAGATAAAGGAACCGAATTTCGTTGGCATAACGGAGGAACCATTATGGCAATCTTTGAAAAGACCATCCGAAACAAGAATTTTG
>ERZ791897.1445-NODE-1445-length-10860-cov-3.979269_pt1 | contig 10860 bp, 8 predicted proteins | sample MGYA00510152_ERZ791897 | MGnify/ENA primary metagenome ERZ791897 (study PRJEB30046, sample SAMN00792050) | human gut metagenome | study: EMG produced TPA metagenomics assembly of the A metagenome-wide association study of gut microbiota in type 2...
AAGCTGACGACGACAATAAACTTGATTCAGATTTTGATCCATTATACGCCTTCAGGGCCCAACATGATAAATTGGGGGAAGATTAAACACTATTAAAGGGTTGAAGGAGAGAAAAATGACTGATGAAGTAATGACTAAAAAAAACATTTACTTAGTGTCAGACGTTGACAAAGCTAGGGAACTTGAGGCACACATCGTAAGTACAAAAGATGGTATGGAGGTTTTTGGACTTATTGGCTGTGATGAACTTGAGGATTTAACAGATGCTCAACGAGAATTTGTTCAGAGCGATGAAGCGATGCAATTCAAGAGTAACTAAGCTCCATGATTGATTAAAAAGCAAAAAGAATACCAGGAATAATTCTTATTTCACGTATTATTAAGAAAGTAAATAAAAAATATTTTTATTAATTACTTGACATCAGATAATGTAAGTAATATAATGGTAAGCAACAAAAACAAATAAAACAGTTAGGGTTTTGGGTTTTTGTCGGTAAATTAATTTTATGTAGTGTTCCTTTGATATGAGGATTTTTCTACGAAGACTAGGGTGGGACCTAGTCTTTTTATTTTGTCCATAACACTATCAGTGTAGTTAGTTGCTCCAAAAATCTTTTTGTGATGTATCAAAAAAGTTCCTCTATAGTGTTATATTAGATAAGGTTTCTCGACCACTAACTAATGTACTAAAGTAGAATCTATAATGAGATAGTATAATAATAGTCAGACACATACTTCATGGAATTGTCAGTATCATATTTTGTTCGCAGTAAATATCTCCGCCAAATAATTCATGAGAAATATAAAGCAAGTATTATTCAAATCTAACGTTTGTTCTATGAGAGAAAAGTTGTTGAAATACATGAAGCAGAAGCTTACCTAGATCATATTCATATAATAGCGAGTACACAACCCAAACTAAGTATTTCCTCATTTATGGGATATATAAATGGAAAGAGTGGATTAATGATATTCGTCAGCAACGCTAATTAGAAGTATTGTAATGAAATTTTGGTGTCAAGCTTTTTATTTTAATATGGTAGTTCATAATCAGAAGTGAATTGAGGTATAGAAGAGGCTATCCTTAACGAGTTCAGCGCCTTGGATGGTAGCAGTGGGCTTCAGCCAAAGAGTAAGTCACTCGTATGATTGAGTAGTTTTGACTCTTCTATAAGGATATCATTTTAATCATTTCAAAAAAAAAAACCAAGCGGGTACTTGGTTTAAATGGTAAATTAATTTTATGGTGATTTTAATTCTTATAATACCTATTTAATAAGAATAAAAACACACCGATTGCTAATTGATAATTAAACAAACCACCTTGTTGTAATGTTTCTTTTAACAATGTAGTGACCTCTTTATTTAGATTAACGCAGGAACCTTGCGACGGGTTGCTTTTATCATCGGCCACCGAACCATAGTCACCATTTATTCTACAATAGATATTGTTTTTTGTCTACCTTGTATTTTATAATTCAAATAAAAAAGTACTGATATATTTATACAAAGTGTTCGGAAAACAGTTATTTGTTGAATACACATGTTAGCTATGATAAACTACTACTAACAAGAAAATTGTTAGATTTGAGGCTAATATGAAACAAGAAACACTAATGAAAAATATAAACGAGTTGCTTGAGATTATGCCTTGGTATGTTAAGGAATATTATCAAGCAAAGCTCGTTATTCCATATAGCTACAAGACACTGTATGAGTACTTAAAAGAATATAGACGATTTTTTGAATGGTTGATTAGCGATCATGAGAAATTGGGTAAAACCGCACGATACGCAGATTATGATACGATTGCCGATGTTCATATTGATGAGCTGGCCCATTTACCAAAGTCTGTTATCGAAGCTTATTTTGTCTATCTTCGTGAAAATACTGAGCGTCGTTCAATCTCTGAAGTCAGCATTGTTCGGACTAAGGATGCTCTCTCAAGTTTGTTTAAGTATCTTACTCAAGAAACTGAGGATGACGAGGGTGAGCCATATTTTTACCGAAATGTCATGGTTAAGGTCAAAATCAAGAAACCTAAAGATACCTTGGCTAGTCGTGCTGATAACATGAAAGAAAAACTCTTTTTAAATGATACACAGTCTTTCCTAGATTATATTGACAATGAGCATGAAAAGAAAATCTCAAAACGTGCCCAGGTATCCTTTGTCAAAAATAAAGAGCGTGATCTTGCTGTCATAGCACTTCTACTCTCAACTGGAGTCCGTTTATCTGAATTAGTCAACCTAGATATGCAAGATGTCAATCTAGCCACAAGGACGATTACAGTTATTCGAAAAGGTGGGAAAAAGGACGTTGTAAATATCGCTCCATTTGGCATACCTTATATCGAGCGTTATTTAGAAATTAGGAAGGGACGCTACACAGCAAGTGATTCAGATAAAGCATTCTTCTTAACGACTCAGAATAAAGTGCCTGCAAGGCTTGGCACACGTTCTGTTGAGCTTTTGGTGAAGAAGTTATCTACCGCCTATGGTAAGCCTACTACTCCTCACAAACTGCGACACACACTTGCGACACGTCTATATGAGCAAACAAAAGACAGTCTCCTGGTCTCCCAACAATTGGGACACAAGGGGACTGCAATGGTAGAGGTTTATGCACACGTAGCTGCAGAGACAACTAAGGAAGCACTGAGTGATTTGTAGTTTATAGTCACTTCTATTTTAGCTATACACGATACATAGTACAATATATATATGTATAGGCTTAAGAGTTCTAGTTAAAAAGCAACAACTACATAATATAGTTTGCTGCTTTTTTAGTGAATATCTTGCATATAAACACCCAAGAGTGTGTTATAACCATTTTCATCAATATTACTATGAAATTCAGGATTTATCCTCGTTTCTTTTGATGATTCGGGAATTGCAGCATCTTGTTGTTGGAGCACTTCTACCGTTTTGCTGTCACTATGAGCTGATTCACTAACAGTTGCTTAGGATAGCTAATTAAATATTTTACATGCAAAGCAATCTAAAAATCTTAGATTGCTTTTTTGTAACACAAAATAATATAAACGTAACCGTTTAGATATTTAGGGTAATAATAAAGACGTCTAGGCTGTTCTTGTAACGTAGGGATTTCAATTTTATAACAACCCACTGTAATATTTAAAGGTATTGCTAACTCACTGTACTGCTCTGACTATTTACCAAGATAGATAATGAATTAGGCCACTTTGCTATACTATAGGCATAAATCAATTGATGGCCATAATTGTATTTATTTTATCTATAAGGAGGAGACATTATATGTCTAAAAAAGTAAAACAACAAAGACGCGAACAAGCACCTAAAAGCAATAAATTAAAAATGGATATTATTGTTACTGCTGTAGGCGTAGTACCAACACAACATTTTCCTTGGTATCATCAGATTCTTCTAGCTATTTTAGTTTTGTTATCTGCTTACCTACTTTATCATTGGCTTTCGGAAGGGGTTAAGGGTTTACCTTTGAATACTAAACAATTTAAAGCCGTCAAGATTCGCCTTATTACGTATAGTGAAGCCAATTCTCAAGAACAACAATCGGAAGAGGACTTTTAATATGATTTATAATGTGGTTGTTGCTTTTTTAGTGAATATGATTTTCCAAAAGCTGAATTTGAAGGATATTGTCGAGTTGGACTAATCTATACCCTTCACTAGTCTTTATTGATATTTCATTACGAGACAGTTCTCTCACTTCGCCAAATAAAGTCACTTTTTTATCACGATGTTTGATAGTGAACTGCCCTTTAAGTTGGTTGGCATAGAGTTGAGAAAGTAATAAGAGTTTCTGAGGCTTACTTAAGTCTGTTGAGAAGTCAACACGATTTTTAGCAGCATGTAATGATGAGGTATGCTCGGACAGAAAGAATCCCATCCACTTCTGCATCCCAGGGTCCTGGTATTCTCTTGCTGCTTGAAATGGTAAATAGGAACGATCAATCATTTTAAACCATCCAATCCTCCAGCTGAATGTCCTCCGATGAGATTACTTCTGGCAATACTCCTCGATGCACTATCAAGTGCATTAGCTTTTAGCAGGGAGGTAAAACCAAATTGGTCTCTGATAGAATCTATTGCTGTCTGGAGCCTTTCTTCTTTTTCAATTTGTTCGACATCATCGAATAGTGAGATTAATCCAAAAGATTCATCTACAAACCCAGAATAATTAACCGCTACACTTCGGATTGCTCCTGAAGTGTATTTATTATGGAATAACTTCAGGACATAGTTTGTCAGCATGTCAGTATTATTCGTTGGTTCAATTTTCATTTGAGTATTGATAGAACGTTTGTTTTCTTGCTTAGAGTAGCCAACGTGTATAGAAACAACAGTCGCTTTTTTGCCTATCTTTCTCAGTCGGATAGCAACTTGCTCGGCCATCTCTCTAAGGACAATTTCAATATCTCGTTGTCTAAAATAGTCTCTAGGAAGAACCTGGGAGTTGCCTAGACCTTTTGATTTTGGTTTATAGGGTTTATGAACGTTACTTTCATCAATACCATTAGCATGAAACCATAATCGAAGACCAGTTACTCCTAGCTCTTTCTTCAAGATATCTGGGTTAGCATTTGCCAAGTCTTTGATTGAGTAGATACCCAATGTGTTGAAGCGTTTCTCCATTCTTTTACCGATACTCCAAAAATCTGTCATGTTTGGAATAGACCATACCTTCTGCTCCACGTCCTCATAGGACCAATTAGCTCTCATGGTTGGTGTTTTCTTTGCTTCATTATCAAGGGCAAGTTTAGCAAGTAAGGGGTTAGCGTTTGACATACCAACGGTTGAATAGATGCCAGTTTGTCTCCAGATGTCTCTCTGGATCCTCGCAGAAATAAGGTCGAGTTTTTGTTTTCGTGACAACTGTTTTCCTGGCACGAAGTAATTAAGAGAACTAGACAGGTCAATAAAGCCCTCGTCTATAGAATAAGGGTAAATATCGTTAGGACTACCATAGTTCTGAAAAATGCCTTGGATTTCCATATTAACTGAGATATATTCGTCCATTCTGGGAGGAACGATGAAAGTTACTTTTGCCCAATCTTCAATGAATCGCACGTATTCTGGGTCTGTTCTCAGTCCTTGTCTCTTGGCATTGTAGTACGAGAACTTTCTTGTTTGAACATCAAAAGGGAGGTCGTATGCTCTTCCTACGTTTGATTTCCCAAACACTTTCTTAAATATCGGTGAAGAAGCTAGGATAAGACCTGCAGAGTTATCAGCTCTACTCATAACACATAAAGAAGTCTTTAAAGGATGTAGTCCTCTCTCAACACATTCGACGCTAGCATAAAAAGACTTCATATCGATAAAAGCGATATCGCTTCTTGGTTCTCTTGAATAATCAAAATATCCCATGTGCCACCTCTTTTGTTAGTTTATAAGCTAACAAAAAGTATAGACTATTTTGGTGAGGTTTTCAAGTGTTACAACGTTGCCAATAGTCTTTGAGAGTAAAAAAACACCAATAACTATGTAATTGGCGTTTTCAGTGGTCTTCTGATTCTTTTTAAAAAGAGTATAGTGTTATAAGGAACTTATTCAGAACTTCCTGTTGATGATGATGGCTCGGTAGTAGCATGATAGTTATTTGCCTCGTCAACCATATCTTGCATATAAACACCCAAGAGTCTGTTATAACCATTTTCATCAAAATTACTATGAAATTCAGGATTTACACTTGTTTCTTTTGATGATTCGGGAACTCCAGCATCTTGTTGTTGAGCAGGTGTTGTTGGGGCACTTCCGGCTACCGTATTGGTGTTACTCTGAGCTGATTCACTAACTGTTGTTTGAGTAGAGCTTGAACTAGACGATGATGATGGTTGCGTAGAGGATGAGGTTTCCGTTTTTGAGGAGTTTTTGCTTGTGCTATCATCTTTAATCTCAATTAACTTCTCATATATCTTTTGCGTCAAAGCATTTTGTTGAGAGGCCGTTAATGATGCTGCGACACGAATAACAACCGTTCCATAAACATAGTGTGAACCAGGGTTAATGACAGTTGGAAGGCCATCGAAAGCACTTAAATAGTCATTTCGTTTTTTGGCATCTTCTACCGTTTTATAAACCTCTACGCATCCCCCTGCATCCGTACCTTTTGCTACTAAATCAGCACCAGCAACTGGATTAGTCACTTCATTGTCAGAGAAATAAACTGCTGCCGTATAACTTCCTTGTTTGTTTAAGCCTTGGTTTGGATCATTATCTTCTGTAGCTGACTGAACATCTGAAATCGTATCAATTTCCTTAAGACGACTTTCCACAAATGTATTGGAAGGATTTGTAATTTGTTTTAACTGCTTAACACTTGTTGAATACTTCTGGTTTTTATCTTGAAGTTCTTTTATCTCTGTTGTGTAGTTAATTGGTTTTTTTAGTGATTTAACTTGTTTATTGATGTCGCTTGTTTTCTTTTTAATTTTAGGAATTACTTGTTTCTTCTTTTCAACAGTTGAGACTTCGTTTTTTAACTCAACCGTCAGCTTTTCGTCTAAGGGTTTATCTTTACTACTAAGTAGTTTCTTAGATACTTTGATTGTTTCCTCTAAGCTACGGTTTTCTTTTTGAATTTTGGCTGTTACTTCATTAAATGACTGTACCGCTCTTTGATGTGGTGAAATTGCAAGTACATAGTACCCTATACCGAAACAAAATAGTGCGATAAGAGAAATTATGGCACTTTTCTTTGTACTAATTCTTTTCATAAAATCAAATTTCATTTTCAATCTCCAAAAATCAAGTCTTCAGTATCCCAGATAGTTAACAGGGACTTCCTATTAAGTATTCTGTTTTTATTATACTTAAATATTCTCATATTTTAAAGTAGTCTTTTGATTATTATTCAAGAAAATTACTAGAGTTGTGAAGTGAAGTGTTGCGCGTGGTATATGATTCAATACAAAAAGGATAGCATATAGTGATGCTATCCTCAGAATGATGAATTGTACCGTTTCCATCAACCTGTGGGGAAACAATATACTTATGGTAAAGGGATGAAACAGTTATCCGAAGTAGAACAGTTACGTTTGCAGGTAGAATTACTAAAAAAGTATCAGAGCTTGGTAAGAGAATCTAAAAAGTAAGTCTTATAATCTCGTCGTTCTACAACCCTTATGCTTTGACCCTAATCAATTGATTAGTTTTTCTTACGTTTGCGACCAGCAAATCCAAGAAGGCCAAGAAGACCAATACCTGCAACACTTGCAATAACACCGCCATTATCACCTGTTTCTGGAAGTGTGTGACCATGTCCGGCTTTAACAGCTACTGCGGTAGCTTCTGCTACAGTGTTGACTGTTTGTTCTTGTGTCTTGTTGAATTTAGATACTGATACTGGTGCTGCTTCGACTTGACTGCTTACCACTTTCGGTGCCACAACATCGTCATATTTAGCTTTTGCACCTTGATTTGGTTTTACAACGTCAGTTTCTGGCTTAGTATTGTCAGTTTTACCAGATTCAGGTTTAGTATCAGGTGTCACAATATTACCTTTTTTAGCGTCATCTAACGCTTTTTGAACTTCATATTTAGTCAACACGGTTTCATATTCTGATTTAGCTGATGCATATTTGCTACGAGCGTCTGTAAGTTTAGCTTGTTCAGCGGCAAGTTTAGCTTGAGCGTTGACAAGTTTAACTTGAGCGGCTGCAAGTTTAACTTGAGCGGCTGCAAGTTTAGCTTGTGCATTTTCCAACTCAGCTTTATGAGCTTTAGCAGCTTCTACTGCAGATTTTGCGTTGTTAAGAGCTTTTTGAGCAGCAACAACATCATTGTTTGCTTTTTCAGCCGATGATTTAAGATCTGCTAATTTAGCTTGTTCAGTTGCAAGTGCAACCATTGCATTATCAGCTTTTTCTTTTGCAACTTTAGCATCTGCTTTTGCTTGTGCAAGCGCTTGGGCTTTAGTTGCTTCTTCAGTTGTTACGGATGCAAGCACAACTTTAGCCACTGCAAGTTTACCTTCAGCTTCTGTCAACTTAGCTTGAGCAGCACTCAATTCAGCTTCTGCTTTTGGTGTTTGACGTTCACGTGATTCAAGCTCTGCTACTTTTGCTTTGGCGTCATCGACAGCCTTTTGAGCCGTTGTGACTGCTGTTTTGGCTACGGTAACATCTTCTTGAGCAGCTTTCAACGCAACACCTGCAGTTGTTTGTTTCAATACTACTTTATTGTATGCATCTACACTTGGCTCAAAGTTTGCTCGACCGGCTGACAATACATCATATACATGACCACCCCAAATGTCTTGTGCAAATTTAGCTTCATTCAAGCTTGAAGTTGTAGTTACAACATTGAATTCTGCTGGAACTTCAGTAAACGAATTACTGTTGTCTTGTAGGTACATTGAAATACCTTGTTGGTCGTAGTCCGTCAAACTAGCTGTATGACTATAATAATCTTTCCCATCATCCACTGTGAATAAAAATACAGCTTCACGAACACCCTCTAGAATTTCGCTTAATGTTGCATAATGAGATCGTTTGTATGCCAAATCACCTGAAAACGGTTTGAAGTGACTTTGATTTGTTAAGTTTTCTCTAACATCCAAGTGCTCCAATTCGGTTTTTTTTGTTGAAAGCCAAATTGAGTAGTCAGATCCCGTTTCATTAGTGTTATCACGTAATGCGTTGTATTTCACCGCACGTGCTTTTGCAAGATCCATCATTAAAGTGTTTACTGTTGCATCTGGTAAACCTAGTGCATGACGAAAGGCATTAACTTGGTCTACAAAATATTGGTTTACAATATTGTTCACGTTTTCCGGGAGATTTTCGACATCATATTGAGTATTATCAGCTACTGTGATTGTGTCTGGATAAAAGTAATTACAAATCCCATTATCGTTTGCGTCGTAATGGATATCACCATCATAAACATGTACGATTTTATTATATTGGTTAATGATGTTGAAATCTGTTTTGATTGGAAGCGCGTTATAAATTGCAAGAGCGTCTTTAGCTGCTTTCACACGGTCTTCACCTTTAGCATTCACCCATTTCTTCAATGCATTCAAGTATTCTTCTGGAATATTAACTTTTGATTCCCATGTCGCTAATGGTTTGACAGCTTCTGTAGCCGCTTTCGCTTGACCAAAGGCTGTTTGCGCTTGACTTAAGGCAGCTTCTTTAGCTGTTACATTTTGTTCTGCATCTTTAACACCTTGTTCAGCTGTTGATACGGAACCGTTTGCGTCTGAAATTGCTTGGTCAAGTTTTGAATCGGCCTTTTTAGCTGTTTCAAGGTTTGTTTCAGCTGTTTTCACATCTGATTTAGCTCGTACTACAGTTGCTTCTGCCACTGTTACATTATCTTGAGCTGTTGATACATCTGTTGATTCTTTTGCAAGAGCATCTGCTTTTGCTTGAGCAGTGTCACTTTTAGCTTGTGCCTTATCTGCAGCCGCTTTAGCGTCTGAGACAACAGCTTCTTGGTTTGTCACAGCCGTTTGAGCGTTTGTGGCCGTAGCTTGTGCTTCGGTTACTGCCTTTTCTGCTACAGGTACGTGACTGTCAGCTGTTGTGATTGCATTAGTAGCTTGAGCAAAGGCTTCAGGTGTTGCTTTTGCCGCTGTAGCTTGTGCTTCGGCCACTTTTCGTTGAGCGTCATTCACTTGACTTTGAGCATCATTTACTTGATTTTGAGCTAAACCAGTTGCTGATTCTTGAATAACAGCGGCTGTTTCAGCTTTTTCCATATTTTGTTTTGCATCTGATACTTGTTGTTCAGTAACTGTTGATTGAGCTTGCGTTTCAGATACAGCATTTGTGTCTGGTGTAGTTACTGTTACTTCATCAGCATTTACAATACCTGTTGCACAAGCCGCAGCAACAATTGCAGCAGTACCAGCGATAAATTTCATTTTGTTGTTTGTTTCTTTCATAAGTGTTATCCCTCAATAAAATAATTTGTTTTCAAAAATAATAAGGGGTTCCGGGGTTTAACCCCGTATTCGCGCCCGCGTAGGCTGGCGCGAAATTAACCCTGGATGAATAATTGTTTACAACAATTAGAATTTTACTCCCGAAATTTGAGAGTGTCAAGTGTTTTTTGAAAATTTAAATCATTGTTTCGAGTTAATAAATTCTTTTAAAATAAGGTTTTTCAATATATTCTAGAACTATTATTATCATTTAATTATTATTAAGATTAGATTGATAATTAAAAAATAACTGTTTTTACACAATTTAAAAAAGCGTAAAATCATTACAATTGCAGTGAAAATGCCAATATATGCTCGTTTTTTTTCCTTTAATTTTTTCAGGATGCAGAAAGCTAAACCTTCACATATTCATCATGATTTCTAATTTAATTTTTCTTAAAAGCATCCAAATAATTCTACTCTTTAAAAATAAAATTTTTATAAATAACGGTATATTTTTCCCTAAATATTGAAAAATACTCCCCATAAAAGAAATTATCAATACAATTTATTTCACAATACATAAATACGACACACAAACTCAATATCATTTTATAAAGTAACTCCAAACTTTTAGAAAAGAAGCTCATAATATTCACACAAAATACTTAAACTCATCAAAAAAAGCCGGACCTCAGTCCAGCTCAGAATGAAGAAAAACATCAAAAACGATGTTTGTCTTTTTTTTTATAGTCACACTTAATTCTCCCATAATCCAATAATATTGAGGTATTATGTGAAGCCCATCAAGCGTATAGAAACCTAATTGACGACGATTATATTCAAGATTATCTTTGTGAAACATAGGAGTACCTCATCAAATACTTTTTTTATTATACTCCTTCGAAGCAAGAAAACTCCCCAGAAGTATGAACTGCACCCCAAAAGTTAGACAGAAAAAATCTAACTTTTGAGGTGTTTTTA
>ERZ791897.1451-NODE-1451-length-10838-cov-10.049151_pt1 | contig 10838 bp, 5 predicted proteins | sample MGYA00510152_ERZ791897 | MGnify/ENA primary metagenome ERZ791897 (study PRJEB30046, sample SAMN00792050) | human gut metagenome | study: EMG produced TPA metagenomics assembly of the A metagenome-wide association study of gut microbiota in type 2...
ACAAAGAAATTCTCCCACCAAAAGGGATTCACACCCTTGAGCATTTATTTGCGGGCTTTATGCGTGACCATTTGAACAATGACAATGTAGAAATCATCGATATTTCCCCAATGGGCTGTCGTACAGGTTTTTACATGTCATTAATTGGCACGCCAAACGAGCAACAAGTGGCTGATGCATGGTTAGCATCTATGAAAGATATTTTAACCGTGCAAGACCAAAACCAAATTCCTGAATTAAACGAATACCAATGCGGGACTTACACCGAACATTCTTTAGAAGAAGCACATGATATTGCTAAAAATGTCATTGCTCGCGGTGTGGGGATTAATAAAAATGACGATTTAGCACTTGATGAATCTTTCTTAAAATAAGGACACAACATGACAACCTTAGGTACAGCATTAACCCCGAATGCTATCAAAGTGATGATGCTTGGCTCTGGCGAACTGGGCAAAGAGGTGGTGATTGAATTACAACGTTTAGGCGTGGAAGTGATTGCCGTCGATCGTTATGAAAACGCCCCAGCACAACAAGTGGCACATCGTGCTTATACGATTTCCATGCTAGATGGTGCAGCCCTCAAAGCCTTAGTGGAAAAAGAGCGCCCAGATTACATTGTGCCGGAAGTGGAAGCCATCGCGACTGATACGCTGGTTGAATTAGAAAAAGCGGGTTTTAATGTTGTTCCTACCGCCAAAGCCACCAAGCTGACGATGAATCGCGAAGGCATTCGCCGTTTAGCCGCCGAAGAGCTTGGCTTACCAACCTCACCTTATCAATTTGTCGATAACTTTGCTGACTTCCAAAGTGCGGTTGAAAAAATCGGTATTCCTTGCGTGGTGAAACCGATTATGTCCTCTTCTGGCCACGGTCAAAGTATTTTGAAATCCAAAGACGACTTACAAAAAGCCTGGGATTACGCGCAACAAGGTGGTCGCGCAGGTGCGGGACGCGTGATTGTAGAAGGGTTTGTTAAATTCGATTATGAAATCACCTTGCTCACCGTTCGCCACATCAACGGCACCAGCTTCTTAGCGCCAATCGGCCATCGTCAAGAAGATGGCGACTATCGCGAATCTTGGCAGCCACAAGTCATGTCTGATGCAGCTTTGAAAAAAGCACAAGACGTGGCAGAGAAAATCACCACTGCATTAGGTGGTCGTGGTATTTTCGGCGTGGAAATGTTTGTATGTGGTGATGAGGTTATCTTCAATGAAGTTTCCCCTCGCCCACATGATACCGGCATGGTCACGCTGATTTCTCAAGAATTATCCGAATTCGCCTTACATGCCCGTGCGATTTTAGGCTTACCGATTCCAGAAATCTCCCTCATTAGCCCATCGGCTTCCAAAGCCATTGTGGTAGAAGGCCAATCGAAAAACGTGCAATTTGGCAATATCGCCGAAGTATTGGCTGAACCACACACCAATATTCGCATTTTCGGCAAAGGCGAAGTCAATGGCCATCGCCGTTTAGGTGTGTTACTCGCTCGAGATATTTCTGTGGAAAAAGCATTAGAAAAAGTAGAACGTGCTTACGCGAAGTTGGATGTGAAATTATAAGGTCTACTTAACATAAGCATCGTTGAAAATACAAAAAGTGCGGTCAATATTCAAGAGATTTTAAAATTCACTAAATATTGACCGCACTTTTAAGTACCTTTGTTAATTACTGCCAAGGCTTAGCATCAGGTTTGCTATGTTTTTTTCGCCATTGGATACATATTGGACTATCCCACATTAGCCTTTCTTCACAAACTGGACCACCTTCAAGATACCAACCTTTTTTCTCTAAGCAAAGATTCACCTCCGGATTAACACTTTCCCCTGTCACAAAATCCATACCACAATCCGACATATCTTTTTTTCTTCTATCAAGAAATTTAGTTAAAACATCAGGATCTGAATCAGGAAATAATGCATCTGCATTATGTAAGCGCCAATGATCATGTGGTGGTGGTGGTTGAAATCCTCCAAAAGAGCAAGCATTGATTGTTAGCAAACCAAATATAAAAAATAGAATCTTCATATCATTCTCCTTTTGATTTATTTAAATTAAAAATGGTTTCCTCATTTCCCATTTTTAGATCTACCTTCGTTCGATATCCATCAGTAATGCATTGTTTTTGCCCTAGTCCATAGCAATTATGTACTGATGAATTGTCACCAAATATATCACTAATACGTTCAACCCAACCTTTATTGAGATTATTTTCAGATGTTGTTGCAGGATTTCCCCCCAATAAAATCGGCATACTACCTACCGGGTCACTAGCATGATTCTCAATCCGAATTGAACCATCTGAAGTTGTTCTTTCTTTATCCGTTTCCCATTCTTTAGTGTGCTAGATTGGCTATCGGAATCTTTACTATACAACAATGCTGGCTTTAGGTTTAATAGTAATATTCACTTTTTCGAAAAAGACGAAGTCAATGGCCATCGCCGTTTAGGTGTATTACTCGCTCGTGATATTTCCTTGGAAAAAGCATTGGAAAAAGTAGAACGTGCTTACGCGAAGTTGGATGTGAAATTATAAGGTTTACTTAACATAAGCATCTTTGAAAATAAAAAGTGCGGTCAGTTTTTAGGAGGTTTTAAAACTCTTTGAAAATTGACCGCACTTTATACTATATCTGTTTAAATCATTAAACCGCTATGCTAAGGTTTTCTTCTCTTCGCTTTCTTCTTGGAGAGCTTCGATTTTTGTCTATCATTTTTTTTATTCTCACCATAAATTTCTGGAGAATAGTAAGAAATCACAAGAGCAGAAAAGCATAAAAAACCTCCCCATATTATAAGATTATAAATAAAATGATTTAAATCAGGATCGATTTTTCCTCTTAGAATAAGAGTAAAATATATAAAACAGAAAGATAATATCGAAGCTATGACAATTCTAATAATCTTACTTACTTTCATTTTTTGAGTCCTTAACTGATTTTTCCTGATTATTATAAATATTTTCTGTTACTTTACTCATGCTTGAAGACATCAATCTTTTAACATTTTCATCCTTTATAAATAACCCAAAGTTTTTAGAAAACCAAACTGATGTACCTGAATCTCTAACAGCCTCACCAAAAGATTTACCTTCAATTACTCCTTTTGTAACATCTAGACCAAATCCTAATCCATCACCAGCTTTATGAGTTAAACCTGAATATGTAGAATCAGCAATGACTTTCCCTCCACTTTGGAGAATATTATTGCCATTGATTTCTTTTTGACCAGTAGCATAAGGGATCGTTTCTGCAGCTGTATTTATCCCTGCTTCAATACCAAATGCAACTTTATATGGACGAGGGATTGCCTTATAACCAACCGCAACATCCTTTCCTACCTCTCCTGCTACATACCCCATAGCAGATGCCATTTGACTCCCTTCTGTTACAACTTTGTTACCCAATTTACCCGTAGCACTTAGCAATGGCTTCGCTCCAGTATAAAAACTAGGTAAACTATAAATAAAATTTGTTGTATCTTGGCTTAATCCTGTCATTTGGCTTAAAACTTGGCTACCTAATGTATATTGACCAACACCTGTTACCACCGTTTTTGCCCCAGTATAAGCATTATCCGCACCATATGCAGCTACAGGCACACCCGCAACACAACCAAATCCAGTCTCACAGAGCCCTACTCCGACTCCCATAGCCGCAACACCTCCTACTGCTTGTACAACACCACCAGCGCGTGTTGTTACAGCATATTTCGTATCGATTCTATTCGCGTGATCTAGCGCTTTATAAGTATTGTTATATTCAAATAGTTTGTTCTGCACACCGGAACCAAAAGGATCACTAAATGTTTCAGTTTGGCGTTTTAATAATGCTCTTTCTTGGGCATATTCCGCCGTATTACCAAGTTGTTCTACTGCTCTCGCTTGTTCATACGATTTGGCATAATCCGGATCATCTGTAGGAATCTGCGCAGAACAATGCACCAACGCACAGGCCGCAATTTCTAAACGACGCTCTTTTTCCTCATCGCCATTTGCAAGTAACTTAATACGCTCTTTCTCATTTTGATGAAGCTGTCTGTTATACGTCTCCGCATTGTAAGATGTCAACGCTCCCTGTTTCATGGTTTCACTCGAGCCACCACTCATCGCACCCGCTGCTGCACCAATCACCAATGCCGTCATTTGTTGTGCTGCTTGTTTAAGCTTCTCCTTTTGTCCTGCATCTAGCTTGAGGTCTTTCGCTTGTTCATTTAAGTAATCTGTAACATACGTGTTCAACCACTCTGAACTCGCTCCCGCTGCTGCACCTGTCGCCACATTGCCATCTGACATCTTCGCAGCCAACGCACCCGCAAGGGCGTGCATCGCAATCTTCTCTTTGCTGCCGTCTTCAAATTCAAATTTTTTCGCAAGGTCGCCTGTGATTTTTGAAAATAACTCACCAGCCACTTGTGCTGCTTCTTGCTGCTCTTTCACTTCGTTATGGTCAAATGCTTTCACTTTATGATTGACATTTTGTGTATCTCTGGAAAGTGCGGTCAGATTTTCCGGTGTTTCTGTGTCAATCTGAATATTAGACCCTATCGCTGATTGCGTTTGACTTGTAGCACTTTCATGTTTATTCCCTAAAGCGCTCGCCGCAGCCGCCATCGCATTTTTAGCATTCTGTGCCATATCCGTTGAAAGCCCCGCACTCACGCTTTTCACTTCAACCTCACTGCGGTTTTCAATATCAGTGTAAGTAAGCGATTTTGTTTTGAAGTGGTTCTTATCTTGGGCTGCTTCACTGTCAATCACAGAGCCCGCAAGGTGCGTATTCCCCGCAACCTTAACATCCATTCCACCTTTGCCCACATGGAAGCCCGTTTGTTCTTCCACTTGGGCATAGTTCACTTTCGCTTTGTTTTGAGAATAGTTCGCTGAAGCACTTGAGCCACTGCCATAAATTGCCACACTAAAGCCCGCTCCGGCTTGCGTTTGTTTGCTGTCGTAGTGATTGCTGTCTTGGCGGCTTTCTAAATTAAGATTGCCTTTAATATCTGCCTCTAAACGGTCTGTTTTAACAACAGCACCTTTGAAATTGGCATCTTTACCGGTTTTAATCACTGTTTCTTCAGCATTCAGATAACTATTACGTTGTCTCACGCTATCGCTATTTTCATGCCCTTTACCGACTTGAGCAGAACCTTCTACACCAATGCCATAACTATTGCCATTAGCGCCGGCAAATACACCCACACTCCAACCTGTGTTTTTATTCTCACTACGGTTATGGTAAGTATCTTGTAGCGACTCCACGTTTAAATTCTTAGCCACATCAAGCTCTAAACGTTTTGCATTTAATGTTGAGCCCAACACATCAACATCACCTTTTCGACTGGTCAAATTCACTGTGCCAGCATTCAGCTCACTACCACTATGAGTGATTGTTTTACTTTCACTCGTTTGAGCAGATTTGCTCGCACCTACGCTAATAGAAACTTTAATACTCGGATTAGAAACATTACCCGCCGTCATATTGCCTAAGCTAGAAACTGTGTTTGCAACATTTGCTGCATTTTGAGCTAATTCAAGACTTTCATAAGCCGCTTTCATTTGATGAAGTTGTTTCAGTTTCTCATTTTTAACTTCACGACTACGCTTAATACTGTGTCCCATCGATTGTGCTGTGCTTACAACGGGTGATGTAACGGCTATCGTAAGTCCTGCCTGTTTATACTCATGCCCCTCTTTACGTTCAATAATATCTTTTCCGGCTTCCACCTTAACGCTTGCACCTTCAATATCAATCCGATTAGTGCGTGGTGTAATCATATCCGTTCCCATGACATTCGAATGGTTACCCGCACTCACCGTGATATTGCCATTCATTGAACCCAGCGTGCTACGTGCATCAGACTGTGTCCAACCTTCTGTCTCATAATCATGTTTTTCTGATTTGGAACCAAAGGTAATGCCAATACCGCCGCCAGTGAACACACCACTGGTTTTCTTGGTTTCCACGCGCTTATTTTTGAAATGATTGGTATCCGCTGCAATATCAACATCATGTCCAGCCTGAATATGGAGATTATCATCCGCAATAGCCTGAATGCCTTTCGCCTTCACATCATGACCTGCTGAAAGAAGCACATCTTTACCACTCACCTGAGTGCCGACTTGAGTAACGGAGTGTTGTTGGTCAAGACTGGTTTTGGTCACCTTCGCCACACTTCCACTTTTCGTTTTGTGGAACTCTTCAAAATCTCGGCTTTCTTTTGCACCATTCAACACAAGGTCATTTTCAGCAATAGCCATTAACTTCGCTTCACTATCCAGCTGCGCCCCTTCGGATAAAATATTTTTACCCGTTAGCAATACATCACCTTTGCCTTTTACTCGGCTTACTACTGCCTCTTCCACTTTCTCATGACGAGAGTGATTACCTTTCCCCATCTTCTCATCAAAGCCTACCGAAAGTGCGGTCAGATTCATGTTATTTTTGGTTTGAACAAGCGTGCTGCCATTGCCATCGTTAATAATATCTGCACCTTTAGCGTTCAGATTATTTGATGAGAGTTGTAACTGGCCATCTTCTCCTTTTACATGGAAAAGCGCTTTACGAGCAAGCGTCGTTTCACTGCGTTGAAAATGAGATAAGTCCACATTTGTCGTCATCGTGGTACTTTCGTGATTTAAATCACCGCCAACATCCACCAAGAGGGCGCGCTCAGCTTCCACTTTACCGCCGATATTATCGAAGTTATTCGTGGTGTTGATGCCTACTTTATCACCCGTAATGGTGCCTTCGTTTAATAAGCTTTCGGTATTTAATAACGCAAGCTTACGGCCTGCAATCGTGCCACTATTGGTTAAACGGTTACTCCGTAAATCAATCACATCCGCTGAAATCAACGCACCTTCACCATTTAAGTCACCTTTCTGTGCCATCGCATAGACACGGGGCGCCATCACTTTAACTTGTTTTCCGCTTGGTAAGGTTACGTCTTTTTCCTCAAACCAGACAATATCTGAAGTAAGTTGTGCGACCTGCGCAGGGCTTAAAGCCACCCCCGGGGTTAAGTTAAAGCGTTTAGCAAAGGTAATACCATTATCCATTAACCCCTTATATTGCGTTTCTAAATCTTGATAACCTGTTAAGAACATTCGTCCCGTCAACTGATTAACTTGATCTCGCACTAAACGCTGCTCGTAATAGCCATCACCTAAACGCTTCAAGATATTTTGTGGATCACTACGAAGTGCTTTGAACATATAGTCACCACTGAGCCATTGTTTACGATCGGTAAACTGTGGATCAGTTTCAATTAATGGGCGATTAGTTGCCTCTGGATTGGTGCGATAAAGGCTTGAGGTAGGCAAAGAAACATCCGCACCAATCGTACGAATTTCACGCTGCCCAGCTTTTGCATTCGATTGATTCACGCCATTGGCAACATTGATATTGTTGGCAAGTGCGATAGTTTCCATCGAAAGATTGGCTTTTTCCGCCTCTGGCTTAAAAGTACTATAAGATTCGGTTCTTACTTGATTAAGATCGAGCGGAGTAATCACGACTTTTTCATAATCATGTCGACCATCCCACTCTCGCTGGTGATACCATTTAATTCCGCCTCGCCAACGAGAGTAAGTCCACTCTTGATTTCCCTTATCAACGACTTGAGTAATCCCCATTTCTGGAACATTATTTACTTCTTCAGAAGGATTATTAGGGTTATAGATCTTACCTGCCGCAATTATTTGGCTGCGGTTATTTTCCACATTTCCATTAAATTCAACATCACCTTGACTCAAAATCTTACCGGGATGAGTTTCTTTTACCTTTGTTTCACTGGTTATACGTTCTTGCACATAGATATCCCAAAAGCGATAAAATTCTTTGCCTGATAGCTTTTTATTATGCTCAAAAATTGCAGCATCTAATTGCTCGAATGCTTTTTCATTTGCCTTAGCCCACTCAAAATATGGCTTCATTTGAGCAGAATATTCAACCAATTTAGATTCATAATCAGCAACAGCTTTCCGGTACTCTACCATTTTTGATTCATATTCTTTCATAAGACGATCATAATCATGACGATTACGCCATGTTCGTTTAGGCTGTTTAGGCTCTTCTGGTGCTTGCTTTAACGTTTCATCCAAGCCACTCAGATCGGGTAATGTTGGAGAAGTAGATGGAGGAGTAATATTAAATGCTGCCCATATAGGATCATTATTTAAATAAAGTGCTTGAGGCACAACAACACAGCCTGAACGGGTTTGCTCATTGCCGCATACCTCCTCATTTGGCATTGGTAAAATATGACCTTCAATTTTGCCATCCGATGGTCGCGTTACCTTACTTTGATTTTTATAAACCACTTTACCCGCTCGACTAAAGGATGCCCAACGAAGTTGATCAAAATTAATACGTTCAGAACTACCATCTTCAAGCAGATAATGTTCATCCACTTTTTCACGTTTGACTTCTTCTAGCCTTGTATCAATACGCGCATTTTTGTTTAAAGTTTCACGCATACCAAGGATAACGCCTCGTCCTTCAATCAAACTACCGCTATTTAATAATTTATCGCCTAAATCTTTTGATTGGTTGTTTTCATCTAAAGTACGACCAAATACAACTTTCCCTTCAGAGGATAATGTACCGCCAATACCATTAAACGCCCATTTTTGGGTAAAAACTGTTTTACTGTTCTCAACTAAAGGCGCTGCAACATCTAGACGTGCTTTTGCCGCTACAACAGCTGATTTAATCGTTCCATCTGATTGTAATTCATCTGTATTCACTATTTTTTGACCAGCCTGCAAAGCAACATGACCACCATAAATACGACCAGTACCGATATTAGTTAATGTATCACCGGTCTTGATAACATTTTCTACTGTCCCTTTGATCAACCCTCGGTTGGTTATATTCTGCTCACTTGTAAGTGCGGTTTGTTTTCCTTGAATTTCAGCATTCTCTGTATTTTCAATATTCTTAGCATTGACTTGGGTATGACCTTCAGAAAGCAATCCTGCTCGATTAATCAAATTTCCTTGAGTAGTTAAACTTAATGAAGAACGACCAACCAAATCGCGTTGACTATCAAAATCCTGAACAAGTTGGATATTTGTATGGTTAGCCTCAATATCGCCATCACCAGAAAGTGCATTAACCTGAATATTCAATTTTTCTGCAGCCTGAATTGAACCTTGACTATTTTTTATTGAGGCCCCTTTACCCTGAATACGAATATCCCCTGTAGAGAATAATTCACCTTGCGTGTTGTCTAATTGATTAACAATATTCACTACCTGAGAAGAAACCGAATAAACACCACCTTGTTTATTGTCTAATTGCTGAGCATTCACCTCAACCTGACCCGCAAGAATACCCTGTGTTGGTACCGATTGCACATTCCCTTTAGTATTTTGGTTATTTAGATTAGTGGTATTAATCGTTAAACCACCTTGAGCTTGCATGAGTGAACCTGTATTGCCTACTTTTTGATTATTAATGTCCCTTGCAATATTTAACGTTGAAGAACCATCAGCAACAATCATTCCGGCTCGGTTATCCACGGATAATGCGGTTAAATTTAAATCTTTACCACTAAGCAAACGCCCTTCTCGATTATTTAAGAATTGATTATGCTGTGTAAGACTCATCTTTCCACCAGAAAGTATTAAGCCTTTTTCATTATTTAACCCTTGTTCTAGGTTTAATGAGAAATCACGCGCACCTTGGCTTGCCCATCGACCATGTTGGTTTTCTACTCTTTGCGCGGTTGCATTAATCCAATCCGCTTTTAAATTAGCGTGTTGTGTTAAAAGTTGAGAAGGTGTATGTAAATTGATCTCATTTTTTGCAACGAGCGTCGCTTGATTTGCGTTAATTTCACCTTGATGAGCCACAATATGAACATCCTGGCCACTTGTTTGGCTCTCACTTACATCTACTTTTTTAGCTTGAATATCGACCTTACCAGAGGCAATATTTTTCCCTTTTGCAACAGTTGTTTTTACTGTTTTTATTTCAAGATTTTTAGTCTCACCAACCTCATCAACTTCGCGGACTTTACCATTTTCCTCAACACCCGCAGCTAATACAGAAGATTTGCCCGCTTCGACCGAATCCGCTTGATAACGAATATGTCCACCAGAAATAGTCGAGCCCATCTGAGTAATTTTATTTTTAGCATCAACTAGAACATCGCCTTGTGCTGTTTCAACTTTACCCTTTTGAACAAAATCAGACTTGGTTTTGATTTGGACATCTTGTTTACCGCTAATCACCCCTTCATTAACAATACGGCCTTGACTATCAATCTTCACACTGCCCGCAGATGCACCAATATGCCCCGCATTGCGTACGCCAAGACCTTGGCCGTTATCCACTAAATGGATTTTTTCTGAATACATCCCTCCCAATTGGCTCACATCCACACTGTAGCTTTGATTTTCGCCTTGGGTATCAGAAGTGTGGTCAGTGTTGTCGGTATTTTTATCACCTACGTACACAACCGAATCATTAGTGCGGTCAACGTTGTTTTTACCTGTAGTAACTTTAATACCTTTCTTCGACCAAACCCCACCTTTGATTTCCGCTTTCTCAGCGATGATATCGGTGTAATCAGATTGGCTGTTATCCATCCCTTTTTGGCCAACAGTCACTTTACCGCCTTTTACGCGATAGCCTTTTAACTCACCATTTTCCACTTCTGCTTTACCGGTGGTGAGTGTTGTTCGCCCAGCATTAATCACACCACAACCATCACACTGGATACCGCTTGGGTTGGCAATCACCACATCTGCTTTTTTGCCTGCGACTTCCACATAACCTTTTAAACGGCTTGGGTTCGCTGAATTGACCTCGTTAAGAATGACTTTC
>ERZ791897.1456-NODE-1456-length-10812-cov-17.615227_pt1 | contig 10812 bp, 10 predicted proteins | sample MGYA00510152_ERZ791897 | MGnify/ENA primary metagenome ERZ791897 (study PRJEB30046, sample SAMN00792050) | human gut metagenome | study: EMG produced TPA metagenomics assembly of the A metagenome-wide association study of gut microbiota in type 2...
TCTTTCCCTCAGATGGTTGTTATGCGGTGCATCTCCGTTCAGCAGATAGTCCGTTCTGACATTCAGGCAGGACGAAGGATCCTGCAGCAACTCAATCGAGCAGCAGCGGCTTCCCGTTTCAACTTTTGCAAGATGATTCGCACTAACGTTCAGCATTATACTCAACTGTTCCTGTGTAATCCCCTTCTTTTTCCGCAAATCGCGGATACGTCCGCCGAATTCTTTTGCATCAAATCGCATTGTTCAATCCTTTCCTTTGCGCCGAAAACACAAACAGGCCGAGACTCCTTTTCCGAGTTCCGGCCTGTTTTCAGCTTGAAAATGCACAATGACCGCGACTCGATGGAACTGCTCTTGTGAGCAGCTCACGGAGTATTATCAGCCTTTAATGCATTTCAGGCAATTTTCCCTCTTGCGCAACTGAAACTTGCGCCATGGCGATATTATAGCAAGTGTTTTCATCACTGTATCCATCCCATTTATACACAGTTCCGAACCAAAAGAACCGCATAAAGTTCTCATCAAAAAACAGGGAGTGACATCAAATCACTCCCTGTTTGCATTGATTGTATCAGAGTTTCGTCATCCAAAGGCCATGCAGGTTGCAGTATGCGTAAACAGCCACCGGCTTTTCACTTCCCAGTTCAAACACCGCGTTGGGAGCCTGCCCCGGATTCAGATAGCGGATCTGCCCGCCGTTCTCAGTCTCCACAAAAATCCACTGAATATAGTGAACATCCGCCATGGGGTGCTCCACCGCGCCCACTGTGACCGTGAGACGACTGCCGGAAAGCTCTGCCACCGGCAGATGCTTCTCGCCGCTGGCTTCCACCGTATTGGGAACCAGCTCTTTCATCTTCTCCCCGCAGCAGACCAGCGGAACGCCTGCGTTATGGATGGTATAGAGCCACGTTATCATAGCGGACAGATCGTATGGGTAAAGCGCTGCGAAGAACTTGAATGCGGAGATATCGGGATATTCGTATATGATGACTGCAGATACCTGTAAATATGACAGCAAAAAACTCCCCGGCATCCTTCTTGGAAGGAATGCCGGGGAGACGTTCAATGTTTTATGGGCTCAGTTGTCCGGTATCAGCCGCTGACGAAGTACTTATCAGTGCAGCTCCGGCCAGTAAGCCTTGTTGGCAACGATCATATCGTCCAAGATCTTCTTGGCGACCAGCAGGCTGGGCACGGTCTTGGACAGAGTAAAGGCCATCAGTGCCTTCTCGTAGGAGTGCTCCACAGCAGCATCCACGATCAGCTTCTCCACAGCCTCCTGCTGCTCGATCAGACCCTTGTAGAAGGTGGGAATCTCGCCCACACGCACGGGTTCCGGGCCGCGGTCGGTGATGTAAGCGGGAACCTCCACCATGGCGTCGGAGGGCAGGTTCTCCACAGCACCGTTGTTTTCCACCATGACCAGATAGCGCTTGCGCAGGTCGAAGGCAAGGCTCATGGCAACGTCCACGATGAACTCGCCGTGCACACCGCCGAAGAACTTGGTCAGGTCTACGTCCTTACCGGCACGATAATCTGCCACAGCATCAAAGATGCGCTTCTCGCGGCCTTCCATGACCTCATTGGCACGGGTGTGGTTGGGATCGCTGCTCTTTACAACTTCATCGCCCAGCAGGTAGTACTGCATATAGGTGTTGGGCAGATAGTCATGGAAAGCAGAGCAGATGTTCTTGGCGTTTGCGTAGGTGTGCAGCCAGGACGGATCGCTGTGCAGCACATCGCTCTTGGCGTTCTGGGGCATATAGCCGTGCTCTGCTACATAGCTCTTGAGCTTCTCGGTCACATCCTCACCGTTCAGGCGCACCTTGGTGAACCAGCCGAAGTGGTTCAGACCAAAGTAGTCCACTTCCAGATCATGACGGTCGCACTCCAGAATCTCGGCCATGTTGCGCTCGATGGCAACCGGCATATCGCAGATGTTCAGGATACGAGCCTTCGGGCGCAGACGGAAGGTTGCCTTTGCCACGATGGCAGCGGGGTTGGAGTAGTTGACGATCCAGTAGGTGGGCTTTGCGTACTTCTCGCAGTAATCGATCAGCTCCACCATGGGGTAGATGGTACGCAGACCGTAAGCCAGACCGCCAGGGCCGCAGGTCTCCTGACCCACAACGCCGTACTTCAGCGGGATTTTCTCGTCCTGCTCACGCATAGCGTACAGGCCGACACGCATCTGTGCAAAGATGAAATCTGCATCGGTCATGGCAACTTCCGGGTCGGTGGTCAGGGTCAGCTTCAGTTCCGGGTCGAACATTTCCACCACATGGCGGACGATGACACCCACAGCCTCCTGACGCTCTGCGTTGTTATCGTAGAGCACCAGCTCATTCAGCTTGAAGCGATCCTTCTGCACCAGCAGGCTCTTGACGATGCCGGGGGTATAAGTGCTGCCGCCGCCGGCGATGACCAGTTTGAACGTTTTCATAAGGCAAGCCTCCTATTATAATGTTTTTTGTATGATGAATAAAAGCGGATATCTTATTCTGCGCGACCAAGGTAGCTGTCCACGATGGCACGCATCTTTCCCACTTTGGGGCCGTAAATGATCTGGATGTTGTTGCCCTTTACCACAAGACCTGCGGAGCCGGTGGGCTTGAACCACTCCTTGTCCTTGACCAGAGCGGCATCCTTGACCTGCACTCGCAGACGGGTCATGCAGTTATCGGTGTTCAGGATGTTCTCTGCACCGCCCAGTCCTTCCACGATATGGGCTGCGGTCTGTGCATCGTTTGCGCTGGCAGCAGTCTTTTCGGCTGCGCCGCTGCGAATCTGCTGCTTGACGGCAGCTGCGTTTGCGGCAAGGTCGGTGACTTCTTCGCCGTCCTCACGGCCGGGGGTCTTGAGGTTCATCTTCACGATGAGGAAGCGGAAAACGAGGTACATTACCACGATCTCCACCAGACCCACCAGCACGTACAGCGGCCAGTGGGTGCGGCCAATGCCTGCGGGCAGGTTCAGCACCAGAAAGTCAATGATGCCGTTGGTGGCGCAGACCCGGACGCCAATAAGGTAAACGATCATCTGGAACAGACCGTCCAGAACCGAGTACACCAGCCACAGCGCAGGAGCTGCAAACAGGAAGGTAAATTCCAGCGGCTCGGTCACGCCCACCAGACAGGCGGTAAGGGTAGCCGGGATGATCTGTGCCTTGGTGGCAGCCTTCTTCTCCTTTTTGGCGGTGGAGATAAAAGCCATTGCCACGCCGATCACGCCGAAGGTCTTCATCAGACCGTAGGTCAGAAAACGTGCGGAATCCCGCATCATTGCCACGCTGGGGTCACTGAGCAGGGCAAGGAACACAGGCTTTGCGCCAACGATCTGCTCGCCGCCGATGATCATGCTGTCGCCCAGTGCGGAGTAGAGGAAGGGCGACCAGACTAGATGATGCAGACCCGTGGGGATCAGTACGCGGTTCAAGAAGCCGTACAGGAACACGCCGAACGCGCCTGCACTTGCCATGACACCGGTCAGGGCGTTGATACCCGCCGCAGCCACAGGCCAGACGTAGCTGGCAACCACCGCCATGACCAGAACGATGGGCAGCAGCACCACAAAGACGAACTTGCTGTTGCCGTACATGGCCATGGCGCCTTCAAACTCGGTGTCGATGAAGCGGTTGTGAACCAGCGCCACCACCACGCCAAGGATCATGCCCAGAAATACGCCCATGTCGGTAACGTGATAGCCGAGGCAGATGGTCTGACCGGTGCCGTACAAAGCGCTTGCCGTATCACCGGCGATGGTCAGTCCTGCCACATCCAGCCAGCGGGAATTGGCTGCCAGCCAGACCAGATAGCTGACCAGTGCCAGAAATGCCGCATCTGCCTTGCGCTTTTTGGCAAGGCTCATTGCGATGCCCACGCAGAACAGGATACCCAGATTGCCAATGACTGCACCAACGCCGCCATTGATGAATTTGCCGAGGGTCCAGACAACACCGCCCTCTGTCACCAGTGCCGTGTTGCTCATGACCGAAGAAATCGCCTGCAGCATACCCGCAATGGGCAGGAACAGAACAGGACCCATCAAAGCTTTGGAAAAGCTCTGCATCGCATCCATAACTTTTTGTTTCATTGGTGTTCTCCTAACGTTCCATGAATCTCTCTTTTCAAATTGTCTCTTCGTTTCGGGGGTGCACCTTACCGTTTCGATGGCTTGATTATATCACTCTGCACAAAAAAATCTACCGAATTGGACTTTTTTTGAACTTGTTCGCAAAAGCTGAAACATGTTTCGCTTTCATGTTGGATACATCGAAATGTTTATTGACAAAATACGCGATTCAGCGTATACTTTATGGAATCAAGCCGTTCTTTGATTCGAAAATCGGAGTAAAATATGAAACACGACCTTTACAAACTGGCAGATCAGCACCATCTGAATGCCAACGAGCAGCAGCTTTTGCAGGCGGTGCTGGAAACCGCAAAAAACGGCGGTCAGTGCAGCGTGCGAGAGTTTGCAGCGCAGAATTATACCTCCCCGGCGGCCGTGATCCGGCTGAGCAAAAAGATGGGCTATACCGGCTACACCGATATGATCTACCGCATCGGTTTTCTGATCCAGAACGAGATCGATAACAAAAACCACGCCTCCGACATTACCGCCTTTATCGGGGATATCCCCGAAGAAAAAATGCACAGCTTTGTGGAGCTGCTCCACGAAAACCGGCAAAAGCCCATTCTTGTGACCGGCACCGGGTTCTGTGCCCCTTTGCAGGAATTTATGGTGCGGAAGCTGCTGGTTCTGGGCTACTGCGCCATCGGCTCCAACAGTTATGAGGTCTACGAAAGCGGTGCACTGAATGCCGGGCTGGTCATCGCCATCAGCAAAAGCGGAAAGACCAATACCATCCTGAAGCCGGTGCAGGACTCCTTTGCACAGCACCGGAGCATCATTGCCTTTGTGGGTGCCGACAATTCTCCCATCGCCCGCTGTGCAGACCCTGCCTTTGTGCTGCTGGACGACAAGATGCTGGACGACCGGAACCTTACCGCCAACTATTTCTATGCGCGCGTGCTTATCACCTTTGAATACCTCATGGATCTTGTTCTGGAGAAGGACGAGCATCCGAACGGAAAAGAAGGGCAGTGAGCGGTTTTCACGCCTGAGAATACGGTCTCTCCTTTCCAATGCCATCAGAAAAGCCGCCCCGGCTAAACCCGGAGCGGCTTTTCTGGTGCAGATATAAAAAACTAATTATTCAATTTTGACCCGGTGTCCAGAAAACTGGGTACACATTATTTCAAGCTGAAACGCTGTCACTCTGTAGGAACTGCGTAATGTCTGACGATTATCCTTCTACTTTGACCGTAGCACGATTGCTCTTTGCGTTTCCATCCGCATCCAGCGTGATCTGCACAAAATGTTCCGGCTTGTCGTAATCCTTTGTCTCGCCGTCATCGGTAAGAAACTCTGACATTGGCTGGAGCACTTGTGGCTTCAGCCTTATTTTCAATCCAATAGCTGCGGTTGTGCAGCTATTTCAATACAATATCCTCGAAACGTGATGTTCCTGTTTGCCCAGATACAGTTCCACGACCATCCTGCCGCTTTCACTGTTGCAGAGTTCTTCCTTGCAGTAGCCGCAGAGTTTTCCTTCCGCTTCCGATACATAGCGGTGCAGCGGTTCCTGCAGGTCTTTCGGGATGCTGCTCCATGGAATAATATAGCTCATGCCAGTATCCCCCACATCCACGGTGCAGGCCCGCTCACTGTCCTCATCGGACAAAATCAGACTGACCAAAAACACGTCTGCGAACGGTGCGCCCTGATACTCTACCTTTTGCCGCCTGCGCTCCGTCCGAAGCTCATCCAGCGCTTGATTCAGGTCATTTTCTGGCAGCGTGGACTTGTACAACAGGACATGCAGTTTCTGCTCCGCTGACCCACTGTCATTCTGACCGTTGGCCGAGAGTTCTACATCTGCATGAATGGTGCAAATCTGTTTTTGCATTGCAGCACGCAGGTTTTCCAGTTTCTGCTGCCGTTCCGCTTCCAATTGCTGTGCGGACTTTTGATGTACTTCTTTGGCTTCTGACTGTTGCGCAGCATGCTCCTGCTTGGGCTCTGGCTTAGGCTTTGACCATTCGCTGTGCTTTTCTGCGTCAGCCTCCGAAACGTTTTGCCCTAGTACAGTCGGCACCGACACGCTTTTGGCACCGCTTTGTGCTACCGATGCTTTCTGTGCCGCAGAAGGACGCTCCGTTCTCCTTGGTTTTACCGACCGCGTTGCACCTGTGCCCGTGTTTTTCGCTTCCGGCCTTGGTGTTTTCACTTCAGGAGCAGAATTCTTGACACTTGCCGGTCGAGCCTGTATCTGCATCTGCCAGAAATCGCCGCCGGTGCGCTGATAATAGGACGTCTCCGCTCGTTTCCGGCTGCTGCGTACACCTTCACAGATCCACGAAAAAATCAGATATCGCTCCAGCGTATTCCAAAAGCTGCTGCGCCGATGGCAGGGTTTATGCCGTCCACGGGACGCATACACAATCACCGACAAACATCCGAAGAACAGAAAACCTGCCGCAAAACCGATCCCTGTAAACAGCTTTTTGAAAAAGCCCATCTCTCACACCTCTTTCGGTTACAGTTTCGCCTGATATACCCGCTCTGTCCGGGCATCAAAGCAGCAGAAAATCACCTGCATTGCGTAATCCGCATGTGCTTCCAGCCACTGCGCCACTGTTTTGACCGCAATCTCCGTGGCATCTTCCAGCGGGTAGCCATACACGCCGGTCGAAATTGCCGGGAACGCAATGCTATGGACATCATGCTCTTTGGCAAGGTTCAGCGAATTGCGGTAGCAGTCCGCCAGCTGCGCGGCATCCTCTGCTGTGCCGGAATAAATTGGCCCTACTGTATGAATGATGTACTTTGCTTTCAACCGGTAGCCCTTAGTGATTTTTGCTTCTCCGGTGCGGCAGCCGTGCAGTGTGCGGCACTCCGCCAACAGTTCCGGCCCTGCTGCCCGGTGGATGGCACCATCCACACCGCCGCCACCCAGCAGACTGCGATTGGCCGCATTCACGATGCCGTCACAGTCCAGTTTGGTAATATCACCCTGCACCACTTGAATCTGATTTTTTACTTTTTCAGAAATCATTGTAAACACCTCACTTTTTGAGCAGCTCCAGCGCCTTGTCCATAGGCACGCAGTCAGCATAGCGGTCCGGCCAGAGGAATTCATTGTAATAGTGGTAGCTCTGCTCCCCTGTCATGTACTCGTTGTCCTGCGTGGAATTTGCATAGGCAGGAACGATCATGTGCAGGCCATGCTCAAAGCCCGCCTCCACCGTTGCATTGATGCAGAAGTCGGTCATAATGCCGCAGACCATCACATCTTTTTCGTTCTTTTCCGTCAGATATTCCAGCAGGCCGCTCTCTTTTTTGAACGCACTGCATACGGTCTTGACGAACCGTTTTTCAGTCAGCAGCGGCGCAAACCCGGAATAGACCTCAAATTCATCGTCCCCGATGGAAAAGCCTGTACCGGGCCCATCGTCATGCTGGACATAGACGACCTCGATTCCCTGTTCGCGGGCAGTCCGGATTAGTTTCCTGATGTTGCTGACAAACTTTTCAAACGCATACAGGCGTTCATCCACGATACCTTTCTGCGTATCCACAACCAGTAAAACCATGTGTAAGCCCTCCTGTGTATCTTTGGTTTCATCCTACCATAGACCGTTGCTTTCTACAAGCGGATTCAAAAAATCCCCACAGGGAAAACCTGTGTTTCACCTGCAGGGATTGATTCAACCACCCAAGATGATCAGGATCAGCACCACGACCACTGCAATAGCGATCAGGCAGCCGCACCCGCTGCCGTCCCCGCCGCCACCGCCATTGTTGTTGTGGTTTCCGCCACCACCACCACCGCCGCCGGACGAGCCGCCGAAGTTGCGCTTGAACGCCGTCATGTACTGGGCATAGCTCGTATCGCCCTTGCCGAAGTAGCCATAATCACCGTTTGACATTGTTTTGTCCTCCTCAGAAGTCTGTTGTCGCTTCTTCTGAAGGCATCTTACAAAAAGTGATGTCCAATAAACATCCTTTCTAATTATTTTTTGAACCTCATATAATATTTTTCAAGGCTCTTGTCGCAGACGTCCACAATATGCAGCCAGTCTTCCCGTGTCAGCTTGCGGAAGATGATGGGATTCACTTCAACGGTCTCTACATCTTTGCAGCGCATCAGAAAGCGCATGTCTTCAAAACGCTTGAACGGATTGGACAGAATGTTCTTCTCCACATCCTTCTTAGTATAGCCACCCTTTTGGTAGATACTGTTGGGCTTTTCCGCAATCATCCCACGCGCCTTGCGGTCTTCATAGAAGTCAATGAAGTAATCTACCACATCCGGCAGGGCAACTCTGCCATTGCTGTCCATATACTCATAAATCACTTTGAGCAGGACCGGCTTATAGGAGAAGCTCATATCCATCGTTTCAATGAATTTCATGAACTTATCTGCCATATTCTGCGGCGTGATGAGATCCCAGCCGTACTGCTTGGCAATGTTTCGGACACTTTCCTCGCGGAAATAGTGGAACATCCGCTTGTCGCCAAACGGGACAGAAAGATCCGGCTTGATTTTTCCATCCTTGATATAACGATCTACCGTTTCGGATTGCACATCTACCATCCGAACAAACTCAATCTGCGAGATCATATCCTTGACGCTGTTCTGCCAATTGAACAAGTCGATGATTTCGTAGTCGTCTACATCAATCGGCATATCCAGCCACACTTCCGGCTTTTCTCCCTTGAACAGCATGTCCTGATCCAGCTTCCGCTTGTTCTCCGGGGCCAGCACATAGGCCATGGGCTGATATTTTGAAATATCCAGCACCCGGTGCAGGCTGTATGGCATATTGAACATATTGGCGTTGTCCACAAAGTCAATCACCAGCAGATCCTCTTTGCCCGGGCAGCGGCGTGTGCCACGGCCAAGCTGCTGCAAATAGATTGTTTTGGACATGGTCGGGCGTGCCATGAACAGCACTGTGGTATGAGGACTATCCCCGCCCTCATTCAGCAAGTCACAGGCACAAAGAACATTCGTAGAACCGGTTTCGTAATCTTTCAGGATCTTATCCCGGATTTCTACCCGGTCACGCCCGGAAACAGCCTCTGCTTTCACCCCATTGTCGCGCAGCAGCTTCGCAATCTCCGCCGCATGATCTACACTTGTGCAAAAAATCACAGTCTTCTTGCCATTCACGTACTTCAGATAGGTATCAACAATCAACTGATTGCGCTCCGGAATGAACAGCTTACTTTCCAGATCCTGCGAGTTGTATTTGATACCATTGATCCGCACATTGGTTAGATCAATGTTGGTTTTGACCCGGATGCAGCGAATCGGCACCAGTACACCGCGCTCCACTGCAGTCTTCAGGTCCATTTTGTGGGCAACATTCTGGAACAACTCCAGCATATCCTCGCCATCACTGCACTCCGGTGTTGCAGTCAAGCCCAGAATAAACTTCGGATGGAAGTAGGTAAAGATTTTCTGATAAGTATTAGCCGCTGCATGGTGGCATTCATCCACGATCAAATAATCAAAATCTGTCGGGGAGAATTTTGCCAAATCCTTGGAGATGCTCTGCACCGTGGCAAAAATAACAGTCTGCGAAACATCTTTCTGGCTTCCGGTATATTCCCCCAGTGTAGTCTCTGGCCACACTTTTGCAAACGTATCCTTAGCCTGTGAAGCCAGCTTCAGGGCATTGACCAGAAAGAGCGTTCGTCCGTCCACAGCTTTTGCATCCGTGGCAGCTGTAATCGTTTTTCCGACACCGGTTGCGTGGTACAGCAGTGCGATGGTTTTTCCATCCTCGCGCATCTTCTTCAGGTTGTCGATGGCTTCCTGCTGGTAATCCCGCAGCTCTATCGTCTGCCCCATCTGAACTGGAAGATCTGCTTCAAAAGCCTTGAACATAGGACTGCTGCCCAAAAAAGTAATCAGCTCGTCTTTAACTTTTTCCGGCTGTTTTTCAAGCTGGCTGTAAATCCAACGATATACTTTCCAGTTGTCATAGATCAGACTGTTCTGCTTCAGGAGATCATCCGCATACTTGTTCTCAGACACCTTGCTTGGGTTATGGTAGGTTTCGCCGTCTATCTCAATCGCAATTTTGGATTCAGGAGATTCCAGCGCAAAATCGATATAGCGATGTCGACCATAGATATCCACGCAGGGGTACTGGACCTGCAAATTTTCGGTCTTTTCCGGGCCAAAAGCCTCACAGAAAAGCTGCACAAACAGCTCCTCCGCACGGCTGTTGACACTGGTTGCTTTCATTGGCTCCATGGTGGCCTCCCAGTCATATCATAGCTGCTTCAAACGAGTACCCCATCGCCCGCGAACATTCGCAGTTGGTTTATTTTCTTTCAGTCTTGCCATGATTCCATCTTCTTTCTACCAAAATAAAACAGTAATTGACAATTTTCAATTTACTATATCAAAGTATACTCTTTGCTTAATTTTCAGGCAATGTTTTTGTGAAAATTCCAACATTTCAAGTTGCTTTCCGTACCTTTAAACAAAAAATTTCCGTTATCTTTGTGGATTGTAACAGCTTGCGCAAGCAGGGCGTCTGTCTATACAAACGCCATTTTTGCTTCGCAAAATGCTTGTTGGGAATTCCCAAACCCTTTGTGATCTGCATCGTACCGCTGCAGGCTGCGCGTTCCTGCCGAACGCTTTTTTGATGGAGTTCATGATTCAGTGATATATTCGCTGGGCACAGACCCACTTAAAAGAAAAAGTGCCGACAATGATTTTGT
>ERZ791897.1457-NODE-1457-length-10811-cov-2.316010_pt1 | contig 10811 bp, 6 predicted proteins | sample MGYA00510152_ERZ791897 | MGnify/ENA primary metagenome ERZ791897 (study PRJEB30046, sample SAMN00792050) | human gut metagenome | study: EMG produced TPA metagenomics assembly of the A metagenome-wide association study of gut microbiota in type 2...
TTACCGCTATCGATGAGGTTGGGGACGATCACTCTGTCATCGACCATCGCTTCGGCGATTAAAGGATCTCTTTTCCATTTATAGATCGTGTCGCCGTTTTGTATAAGCGTATCTTTCCCTTGTGCCTCAGCCGTCGAACGGATCATGGAACGCATATAAGATTGATATTTATCAGGTAGAGCCGCACCCGTTTGATTGACAACCGTTGCCGCACCTATATTCGCCCCTTTCCGCATATAGATTTTCTTGCATGCTATGGAAATTAAAGCACCTGCTGAAGCTGCGTTATTATCGATAAATACATATACTGGTATGGGACTATATAAAATAGCCGTTCGCATAGAATCGGCAGATTCCAGTAATCCGCCGTATGTGTTCATATGCAATAAGATGGCATCGGCGTTCAATTGCTTAGCCTCTGATAATCCGTTATGGAGATAAATCCACGTGGTGTTATCGATCTCTTTTTTTATATCAATCGTATATATTAAGGACTTCTCTTTAGCCTCTGATTGAAGAGAGATTGCAAGTATTAATACTATAGCTGTTAATATTGTTAATAAACGTTTCATCTTGTTTGTATTATATTCGTTTTTAATATTTGGTTGAAAATTGTAACTGGCTTGTTGTAAATGTTGATTTTTGTAACTTGTGCAACTTGTAAATAATACTCATTTTCAGTAAGATTTACAACAAAAATATTAAGTTACGATTTTTAATATTAATATTTATCAAAGAACTGTATATCTCCATTTTTAATTTATATATTTGTTGCATCCTTCAATGTTTGAGGGATAATACTTATACAGTATTAAACTTTATTTAACTAGTAACAATATGAATGCGTTGCAATTTCAGAAAAAATTATTGAGCATGCAAGAAAACATGATGAATTTTGCGCTTATGCTTACAGCGAATAGGGATGATGCCCAAGATCTGATGCAGGACACAACGCTGAAGGTTTTAGACAATCAAGAAAAATTTGTAGACAATATCAATTTTAAGGGCTGGGTCTTGACTGTGATGCGTAACATTTTCATTAACAATTATCACAAGATCGTTCGCACGCAAACTGTCGTAGATCAAGGTGTCGACTTATATAACTTGGATGTCGTGAACGATTCAGGTTTTGACTCTCCGGATGGCGCTTATCAAATTCAAGAGATCACGAAAGCGATCAACGGTTTGAACAATGAGTTGAAGGTTCCATTCTCTATGTTTTTGAGCGGCTATAAGTACAATGAGATCGCTGATAAACTGGATGTTCCTCTGGGGACGGTTAAGAGCCGTATTTTTTTCGCTCGACAAGAATTACAAAAAGTTTTAAAAGATTTTCGTCAAGGATAAAATTTACTTTATATAAAAGAAGCCGTCTTTAACAAAAGACGGCTTTCTTTTTATTCGGCCGGTTGGTATAAATATCTCTTGATGCTTCTTTTGGGTGTTTTCTCGAATTCTTCTTGATACAGCTTGAAACAGGTGATTTTACTGTAATTCGGCATCTCCTCGTTTACTTGGTCAATGTTGGTCTGCATCAACTTCTCGATTTCGGAATGTTGTATACCTGCCTTATCTACTTGCTCCCAATCGGGATAGATGAGGGCGACTAGTTTACCTCCTTGGGAGATGATGAGCGATTCCGCTACATATAGCATATTATTCAAGCGATCCTCGATCTCTTCCGGATAGATATTTTGTCCGCTGGGGCCTAGAATCATGGTTTTACTACGGCCGCGGATATATAAAAATCCATCTTTATCGAGGGTTCCTAGATCGCCGGTACGCATCCATCCGTCAGGCATCATAACGGCTTTCGTAGCCTCCGGATTCTTGTAATAACCGAGCATCACGTTCATACCCTTCACCAATATTTCTCCCACCTTGTTTTCCGGGTCCTCTGAATCGATGCGGACTTCCATACGGTCGACGATACGTCCTACGGAACCGGGCTTAAACTCATCCCATTGCGCATAGGAGACTAGCGGGCCACATTCGGTCATCCCGTAGCCTACGGTATAGCGGAAATGGATGGAATGAAGGAACGTTTCCACTTCTTTATTGATAGCGGCTCCTCCGATAACGATCTCCCCGAAGTTTCCTCCGAAAGACGCCGTTAACTTGGCGGAAATGGTATCCAGCACTTTCTGGTCTATATAGGGGACTTTCAAGAGCAATTTAATCAAAGGCTTCTCCAGTTCGGGGAATACCTTGTTTTTGATGATTTTCTCGATAATCAGAGGTACGGCTAGGATCAGCGCCGGCTTGATTGTCGTAAAAGCTTCCGCTATGATTTTCGGGCTGGGGGTACGTGTGAGGAAGTGTACATGGCAGCCTTTATTCACGGAATTCAATACCTCGAATGCCAATCCGTACATATGGGCCATCGGAAGCATACATACGATATTATCTCCCGGATGGATGAACGGTAAATTGTCGTAAGCGAATTGCGTATTACTCCATAAGCTCCGATAGGGGATCATAACCCCTTTCGAGAAACTGGTGGTTCCGGAAGTATAATTAAGTACCGCTAATTCTTCCGGCTTTTCCACGTGATACCGAACATCGTTCGACGTGAATGAACGAGGGTACTTTTTACCGAAATATTCATTAATCCGATCTCTTACTACCCGGACTTCTTTGCTTTTACTGTGAATGATCGAGAAGTTATCCAGCATCATGAACAGTTTCACGTCAGGCATCATGCGTTCATTCATATTCTCCCAGTTGCTGGAAGCGGCAAGGACTGCCTTTGCCTCGGAATGATTTACGATATGATGTATATTATCCGGTTTGAATTCATGTAGGATAGGCACGGCTACGGCTCCATAAGCCAAGATCCCGAAGAAACAGATCGCCCAGTTGGAGGAGTTCCGTCCAACTAAAGCCACCTTATCCCCCTTTTTAATGCCGGCATGCTCTAGGATAATATGAAATTTCTCAATTCGACGAGCTACATCTTTATAATGGAAGGTATGTCCATTATAATCGGAGAACGCCGGGAGATCCCAATGCTCCTTGATGCTATTCTCTATGAGTCCTAAAAAACGATTCTCCATACTAATTTATTTATCAAATAACCATATGACAGGGTGGAAAGTTGTCAAAAGCCAAAGATAGTGCCTTTTCTGTAAATTATGAGTTTCAGTCTGCCGGAAACTGAAATATTCTTTACCTTTGCCTCTCCAAATAGAAGAATATGGTAGCACCTCTGGTAAAACGGATATGGATCTGGTGCAGGAATCTGTTGATCTTCCTGTTTGTATCCAGTATATTGGCGGTAGTGGGATATAAATTTGTACCCGTATATTATACGCCATTGATGTTTATTCGTATGTATGAGCAGCATCAGGATGGGAAGAAAATGAAACTCGATCATACGTGGGTTCCTATATCCAAGATCGCCCAGCCTTTGGTTCAAGCGGTCATAGCGTCGGAGGATAACCTGTTCATGGAGCATAATGGCTTTGATGTGGAACAAATCCAGAAGGCACGGGCCGAGGCCGAGAAAGGTAAAAGGGTGAGAGGTGCCAGCACGATTTCCCAGCAGACCGCTAAGAATGTATTTCTTTGGCCGGGGAAAAGTTATTTACGGAAAGGTATCGAGGTCTATTTTACCTTCTTGATCGAATGGATATGGGGAAAGGAACGTATTATGGAAGTCTATCTGAACTCGATAGAGATGGGGGAGGGCATCTATGGCGCGGAGGCGGTAGCGGAGGCTCATTTCGGTAAGCATGCCTACCAATTGACCAAAAGCGAGGCAGCCCTAATAGCGGCCACACTTCCAAATCCCCGGAAGTTTAATTCTGCTAAACCGTCACCTTATATGCTGAAACGACAAGCGAAAATAATTTCCTTAATGGGAAAACTGATAAAAGTAGAAATGGGATATGGTGCCGGGCAAGTTGATCCCGGTACCGGAAAGGTTAAAAAAAGAAAGAAATGGAGAGCTTCCGTTATCATGACTTGGGACGAATCGCTTATGCCGATGCGTTAGAATATCAGACAGCTGCTTTCGAGGTCTTATTGGATGCGAAGGCAACGGGAAAGAAAGAGGATAATCAATTATTCTTTTGTGAGCATTTACCGGTCTTGACGATCGGTAAAAGTGGCAAGGACTCTAATTTGCTTATCCCCGAGGAAACTTTACGGGAACGAGAGGTCTCGTTTTACCATATAAACAGAGGGGGGGATATAACGTATCACGGGCCGGGACAGATTACCGGTTATCCGGTATTTGATCTGGAATATTGGAATCTGGGATTGAAACAATACATCCATATGCTGGAAGAGACGATCATCCGTTTCCTATCGCTTTACGACTTGAAAGGGGAACGTTTGGAAGGGGCGACGGGTGTATGGCTAGACCCTGAAGTACCGGGGCGTGCCCGTAAGATCTGTGCGATTGGCGTGAAAAGCAGCCGGTTCGTTACGATGCATGGCTTTGCTTTGAATATAAATACGGATCTGAGTTACTTTTCATTGATCAACCCTTGTGGTTTTACGGATAAAGGCGTTACCTCCTTGGCTATGGAGTTGGGGGTACCCCAAGACTTTGAGTTGGCAAAAAGTCAATTGAGATCGATTTTCATGGAAATCTTCGCTTGATATGGCAGTCATTCATTTCGCTCCTTTGCAAGGATATACGGATTCGGTTTATAGAGAGGCGCATACCCGAGTATTCGGGGGCGTAGATACCTATTATACTCCTTTCGTAAGGATAGAGAAAGGTGGTTTCCGGAATAAGGACTTGAAGGATATCGCTTGCGATAGAAATAGGCAGGTACATGTCGTGCCGCAATTGATCGCTTCCACACCAGACGAGTTTCGGCCGATCGTGCGTTTATTCCAAGAGAATGGATACAAGGAAGCGGATATTAATTTAGGATGCCCTTTCCCTATGCAGGTCCGTGCGCATAGAGGCTCGGGACTTTTGCGGTACAAGGAAGAGGCCGAGTCTTTATTACGTACGATTGAGGAGTTCCCGGATATTTCTTTTTCTATGAAAATGCGTTTGGGGTGGGAGTGTACGGATGAGTCATTCGTGCTTCTTTCCTTATTAAATAAGTTACCTTTGAAGCATATAACCTTGCATCCCCGGTTAGGGATACAGCAATATAAAGGAGCTATCGATTGGGATGGATTCTCTCGTTTTTATGATGAATGTGAACTTCCCTTATATTATAATGGAGATTTAGTGGGGCTGGAAGATATCCGAGGAATAAAGGAGCGTTTTCCGGGGCTTGCCGGGATCATGCTGGGACGAGGGTTATTGGCCTCTCCTTGGCTGGCCACTGAGTTTGTGTCCGGACAGGTCTTGACCGTGAATGAGAGGCGGGATAAACTAGTCATGTTCCATGAGTCGTTGATGGATGAATATGCTGCCCGGTTGGAAGGTGGCGAGCATCAGGTATTATCTAAAATGAAGACAATCTGGGATTATCTTTTGCCGGAGGCCGATAAAAGGCTTCGCAAGAAAGTATTGAAAAGTACTTCCCTTACTTCTTATCAGTCGGCAGTGAAAGATTTGTTGAGTCTTTGACTACGGGAGGGACATTCGTAGAGTCTTTGGGGATCAAGGGTAAAAGAGGCCTCTTTCTTCTCCTGAAAATCTCAGAGAAGTTCGTGAAGTCTTTCCGGTACATGATACCTACACCTTGTATGGTTAATGCTTGCTTCAGGCCGAAATACATATCTCTGGCATGGTTATAAGCCTTTAGCCGGATCTCACCGGAGGGGGTCAACTTATATTCTAGGTCGAACTCTCCGATAAAAGTGTTATTTTTGCCTGTAGTGACCGTATTTCTCATACCGAAATTACCATTGATCAATAAGCGGTTGTTTAGCAACTGGCTGGATAATATCATCTCATATTCCGTGTCTTCCTTGAAACCGTCCTGTCCCGCTCGTATGTTTGTCCCTATTTGTACTTTATCCGTGAAACTACCTAATAGATTGGATAATTGCGCTGAGATAGCGGATGAAGCCACGGCGTTTAACTCGCTAGACTTATAACTCGTTTGGGCATATTCTGGTGTGTAGAATTTATTTAACACCAGCAAATAAACAATTTGCCGAGTCATCATATCCTCTGTGTCTATAAACGCTTTGACTTGACGCTCTAATTCCTCGTTAGAGTTCGGAAATTCTAAGTCGAAGGAAATAGACGGGCTGCGCAATGCGCCTTTAAGGTTTAAGACGCAATTGACGGGTATGTTTGTTCGAGAACTTTCTTGTAAGAGACTCTGATCCAAGTCTCCGATATTTGCGGTCAGATTGTAGATCGCATTGATATCCATATGGGCATTAAAGGGATCGCCACGGAAATTGATCGTGCTACCGTCTCTGATCTTAAAGTCTTTATGGATGATTTGCTGTAAGCTGAAATTATAGTTTCCTTGTACGATATTCACGTCGCCATACATACGAAGATCACTTCTTGTTCCATATTGTATTTGTAAACTTCCACTGGCGTTTCCTTTGATACGGTCTCCCGCTATCGGGTCCATGATTAGCTCTATATCGGCATCGGGTGTGATATCAAGGAGGAAGTTCATTCGTAGCTCGGCTCCCTCGTCTGTCTCGTGTACGATATTCAATGGGTGTGTGGACGTGGAATCTACGTTAGCGGCCAACTTGCTTTTATCGACGAACGTGATAAAATCATAGTCCGTAGCCGAGTTCTTATTCATGAAGTCCAGATAAATAGCGGTCTTAGGTTCGCTTTTCATATTAATATCAAAGTCGATCAACTTACCGTTACCCTTGATCTGCGCCGTTCCACTGGCGAATACAGTTCCGTAAATCAGCGGATTCTTTTTCTGGTTGGCGTTATACATCAACATATTATTGCCTTGCACGTTTACGAGGAAGCTATAATCCCGGAAATGCAAATGGTTGAACTTGAGGCTGACTTTCCCTAGGTTGCCGAATTGATCCTTGACCGTGATATTCCGTAAATTGACGGATGTAGAGTCAAGGTGGACGGAATCGGAGAAGGTATAATACGTATCCAAGAAATCAACGCCTACCCCTCCATCCATGACATAGGCATCTCCCTCGACATTCAGCTCCTTAAAGGGGCCGTGCAAATGTATACTTCCGAATCCCCGGCCTTGCAAGTTCTTTACGACCGTATCGACAAAGGGCTGCAAGAAAGCTAGATTGATATCATTGGCATCGAAATACAAGGATAGCCCCGCATTGGGTCCGACCGGGAATACATAGCCGTTTACATCCGTCCAAGTGCTGTCGTTCTTGTAGATGCTTCCCAGCATAAGGATACCTTTCTGTGCGTCGTCCCATTCGCTGAAGAGATTGAGGCGACCCAAGGGGGTTTGGTTGAATGAGAAATTCTTTACTTCCAGATCCGTGTTTAGCATACGGCTATTGAATAAATCATTCACGTAGAACTTACCGGTAGCCTCACCTCCGAATTGCAAGACTGGGATATTCAATACGTCGAAGACATAACTCAGCTCTATTTGCTTCAAGTCTACCAATAAAGTATCTGCCGGATCTTTTGAGATCGTCCCTTCCATAGATAAATACTGGGTCTCATGATCTACCCGGAAATGCTCGATACCGATCTTGCCCTCACGAATTGTTATATTCGCCGGATTGATGGTCCAGAGCGTGTCTTTAATAATGAGGGGGCTTTTATTCAACGTGACTTCCGTACGTAACTTGGCCGGCCCTTTCTCGCTTTCCTCTTCGACAAAAAGGGTAGAGGCGGAGATGTCGGCCTTAAATAACCGCTCTTTATTATTCGCCCAGCCAATCAGGGTGTTCACCAGATTATCTTTAGCGTCTGCTTTGATATCAAGGTAGTTACGCAGTCCCTTGTCGTTATAATTAATCGTTTTTAATTGTAGGTTTACCTTATCGTTCGGATTGTCGCAGACCAAGTAGCCGGATTCGAACATGGATTTCCCGAGATTGAACTTCGGAAGCCACGCCTCGATACGGAACTTATTATAAATATTATTATAATGTCCCGTGATCCGTCCGGGTTGCACCATCGTGAACGGTAGTTTTAATGTCGTAGAAAGCGCTTCCGTATTCTCGATCGTTAATAGGAGGGCGAAGTTATTCTCTTTCACGATTTGTTTTTTCTGGGTCGTGTTGATCAAGGCTGGCACATATCCCTTGAACGTATTCATAAGGCTGGGGATTAGCGTGTTGAATGAGTAAGACCCGGTGACCTCTCCATTCAAGATATCGGACGTTATGGTTAATTGCCGGTCGAGACTATGCCCCGAGGCAACTACTTCGAATTTCTTAAGGAAGAAGCTGCTGGGAGTGGTCTCGAAAGAAAGACTGTCCAACGTGATGCTACCTTCCAGATTATCGATATTATCTCCGGTGAAATCCGCGTTTAAAGCCAAGGAGATATTCGGCGCCTCATATTTGTCTGTCAGGTTCAATCGGTCCGGCCGGAAATGATCGAGGCGGGCGGTGAAATTAAACAAGGAGTTTTGCCCTTGGTGCTGGAAGATGCCTTGGGCGTGTAACTCGCCATTGGGATCGTTTACATGGATAGTCCCATCGAAACTACTCTTCCTGAAATTACCGGAAAGATTTATATCCTTGTATTTATAAGCTTTATAATCGAACTCCTTGACTTGTGCTTGGATATTTCCGGAGAAATTTCCGCCAACAGGTCTACGGGTATCGATATTGATGTCGAAGCGAGCCTCCCCGAAAGGATTATTCTCACCAAATAACTCATGGAGCCGCAAGCTGCTGGAGGCGATGCGTCCCCGTAGGTAAGCGGCTATATTCTTATCCTTGTTGCTACCGAATATCAAGTCTGTCTGTATGGAGCCGATGGAAGACGATAATTTTCCGAAAGCGACTAGGTTATCAAAAAAGCCTGATATCTCGCCCGTGAAATTGATCGTCCCCAATTTGACGACCGGGGCCGGGAGACTCTTCGGACGCTCATTGAAGTTATTGGCCAGACTGGAGATGCCGTCTGTCGTGATATACATCTTATTCACCTTCCCTAAAAGATACGTTTCCTCAGGATAGGTGATGTTTTTCAGTTCCATCTGGCCGATAAACAGCATCTTATCGCTATACTTCAAGGTGAGGCGCTTCAAGTTAAAATTATTGATGTAGCCGTTTGCCTCGGCCGATAACTCAATCGTGTCGGCGAAGTTCTTGAACGCCGGGACGAAAGGGGATAAGTCTTTCAGGCAGATTTGCGAAGGTGTTATATTCAAATCGATCGGAGCGTTGTTCAAGAGAGCGGGAAGGCTATCGATCTCGCTTAAATCGATCCGGGCACGCCCGATCTTCAAGTTTGTCTGCGGCAAGCGTACCTCGAAGTCCTGCACGAAAGCGCTATCCCGGTTCCCGACCACGTTCAGCGATAACTTATTCAAGGAGAAACCGGATGCCTCATCGAAACTCATCTTCTTGATATGGGCGTTCACGCTGTCCTTGTTAAAAGCCTTGAGGGATATCTTGGCACTCAGGTTCTTGATATCGATATGCTTGGCGTTGAACTTTCCCGGGGTCTCTTTCTCGCTATCCACGTTATAGCTGAAATTACCTCTTCGGATCATGATGGAGTTGAAACGGAGATCGATATTCTTCTCTTTCTTTATCGAATCCTTGCTGGCGAAAGCGTCGATGACGAATTGCAGGTTCAAGGGGCTTTCGGGCGTATGTTTTCGTAGGTTGAAGGAGAAACCGAACAAACGTACCGTCGTGAAGACGAACTTCCCTTCCAGTAACGGCATGATCTCGAATCCCGCCGCCACATGGTTCGCCTCGAACATGACTTTCCCGTCTTGGTCTTCCAGATAAAGCCCTTCCAGTACTAGGCGATTGAACCATTCGATATCCACGTTACCGATCTTTACGGGCACACCGAGGTGGCCGGATAACTGGGTTGTGGCTACTTCTGATACTTTGTTTTGAATATAAGGAATTCTCAGTAAGATGCCCGGCAACGCATAGAATATCCAGAATAATGTAAGCAGGGTAATGATTATGTATTTAAGTCCTCTGATATCTTTTCTATTTATTTAGCGCAAATCTACAACAATATCGCGATAGATTTCGTTAATTCGCGGAAAAAAGAATGAAGATATGAGTATAACGATATTAGGAATCGAGTCTTCTTGCGATGACACTTCCTCTTCGGTGATCCGTGACGGCGTGATGCTGTCCAACGTAATAGCCAGTCAAGCCGTTCATGAGGCCTATGGCGGGGTTGTCCCCGAGTTGGCTTCCCGTGCCCATCAGCAGAATATTATTCCGGTAGTAGCCGAGGCCATCAAGCGTGCCGGCATTGATAAGTCCGAGTTGAGTGCCGTGGCGTTTACTCGTGGACCGGGTTTGATGGGTTCTTTATTGGTCGGGACCTCGTTCGCCAAGGGGTTGGCCGCTTCCTTGGATATCCCGATGATCGAGGTCAATCATTTACAGGCTCACGTGTTGGCTCATTTTATCAAGGAGACTCCGGACGATGACCATGCTCCCTCGTTTCCTTTCCTTTGCTTGTTGGTTTCGGGCGGTAACTCGCAAATCATAAAGGTGAACGCTTATAATGATATGGAGGTGATCGGCCAGACGATCGACGACGCCGCAGGAGAGGCTCGACAAATGCGCCAAGGTGATGGGACTGGGTTATCCCGGTGGCCCAGTCGTGAATCGTTTGGCGAACGAGGGCAATCCGAATGCCTTTACGTTCAGCAAGCCGCATATCCCCGGATATGACTATAGCTTCAGTGGCCTGAAGACTTCCTTCTTATATACCTTGCGTGATCATTTGAAAGATGATCCGGATTTTATTGAGA
>ERZ791897.1475-NODE-1475-length-10723-cov-17.320772_pt1 | contig 10723 bp, 9 predicted proteins | sample MGYA00510152_ERZ791897 | MGnify/ENA primary metagenome ERZ791897 (study PRJEB30046, sample SAMN00792050) | human gut metagenome | study: EMG produced TPA metagenomics assembly of the A metagenome-wide association study of gut microbiota in type 2...
TGGCCCGCGACTGCGAGGGCGGCGCAAAGGACGGCGACAAGGTAGCCGTCGAGATCCTGAACCGCGGCAGCCGTCAGGAAGACCACCGCGTGGGCGTCGCCATGCGCTTCGGCAGCTCCGACGAGGCCAAGCGCTGCGCCAAGGCTCTGCTTTACGCAAAGGACATCCGCACCCGCTTCCCGGATAAAGTGCGGGATGAGGCCAAGAAGTTCGAGGGCGTAGAGGTCTCCGAGAAGGACTGCGAGGGCCGCATGGACCTGCGCGCCCTGCCCATCTTCACCATCGACAGCGCCGAGACCAAGGACATCGACGACGCCATCAGCCTGACCCGCACCTCTGACGGCGGCTTTGAGCTGGGCGTCCACATCGCCGACGTCTCCAACTACGTCAAGCCCGGCACCGAGCTGGACAACGAGGCGTTCAGCCGCGCCACCAGCGTCTATTATGCGGATCAGGTCGTTCCGATGCTGCCCAAGGCCCTGTCCAACGGCATCTGCAGCCTGAACGAGAACGAGCTGCGTCTGGCTTTCTCCTGCCTGATGCGTCTGGACAAGGAGGGTGATCTGACGGATTACCGCTTCGTCAAGTCCATCATCCGCAGCCGCGTCAAGGGTGTCTACTCCGAGATCAACGCCCTGCTGGCCGGTACTGCCGACGCCGAGATCAAGGCAAAGTATGCCGATGTCATCGACCAGCTGCCTGCCATGAAGGAGCTGTACGGCCACCGCGCCCGCCTGCGCAGGGAGCGCGGCTGCATGGACATCGAGAGCGGCGAAGTCAAGCTCATCCTCGACGAGAACGGCCGCTGCATCGACGTCAAGAAGCGCACTTCCGGCGAGAGCGAGAGCATGATCGAGGAGTTCATGCTGCTGGCCAACCAGTGCGCCGCCCACTTTGCCCGCGTCAAGCAGATCCCCTTCGTCTACCGCGTCCATGAAGAGCCCAACGCCGAGAAGCTGGAGCGTCTGCACGCTCTGCTGCAGGCCTGCGGCATCAACGACCACTTCGCCAAGGACGTTCCCACTCCCAAGGAGCTGAGCGCCATCCTCGAGGGTGTGCGCGGCACCCCCTATGAGCAGATCATCAACACCGGTATGCTCCGCTGCATGTCCAAGGCTCTCTACGAAGAGAAGCCAAAGGGCCACTACGGTCTGGTGCTGAAGGACTACGCCCACTTCACCAGCCCCATCCGCCGTTACCCCGATCTGGCCATCCATCGCATCATGACCGATCTGCTCAAGGGTACCGGGAAGGAGACCATGATCCTCCGCTACACCGATTTCGCAGAGCGCGCCTCCAAGCAGTCCAGCGAGCGTGAGGTCATCGCCATGCAGATCGAGCGGAAGGCCGAGGACTGCTACAAGGCCGAGTATGCCCGCCGCCATCTGGGCGAGTGCTACGAGGGCACCATCTCCGGCGTGACCCAGCGCGGCCTCTTCATCGAGCTGGACAATGGCGTGGAGGGCTTCGTGCCTGCCTCCAGCCTGACTCCCTCCGGCACCAGCCTGACCGAGGGCGTCCGCCTGACCGACCCCGCTTCCGGCAAGACCTGGAGCCTCGGCGACAAGATGATGATCACCATCGTCCGCGCCGACGTCAATCTGGGCAAGATCGACTTTGAGGTGGCTCCCGCCGCCAAAGCCTGAGGAGGGGAGAGCATGAGCATCCGTCATGCACTGCCCGCTGATGTGGACACACTGGCCGACATCGAAGCTGCGTCCTACCCGCCCGCTGAGGGGGCATCCCGGCAGAGCATCGCCGGGCGTGTGGCCGTCTACCCGGACTGTTTCTGGCTGCTGGACGAGGGCGGCGAGGTGAAGGCTTTCGTCAACGGTTTCGTCACCGATATGCCCGACCTCACCGATGAGATGTACGATGACCCCCATCTCCACACGCCGAAGGGTGGGTGGCAGATGATATTCAGCGTCGTCACCGCCCCGGCCCATCGGCACGAGGGCTGCGCCTCCCGCCTGCTGCGTCAGGTCTGCGCCGACGCGAGAGCCGCCGGGCGCAAGGGCGTCGTGCTCACCTGCAAGGAACGGCTCATCGGCTTTTATGCGCAGTTCGGCTTCGTGGATGAGGGCGTTTCCGTCTCCACCCACGGCGATGTGGTCTGGCATCAGATGCGGCTGACATTCTGAGTCATCATAAAGCTTTTTATCCGTCTCCGGTACGCTGGGAGCGGATTTTTTCTATGCAAACCTGCCTGTATGACAAAAATTGCGGCAGTTGGGCGGTTTTGCTTGTTGTAGGGCGGGAGGCGGCGGGGTATACTGATGCCAGAACCAAACAAGCCGGAGCCGAACGTGCTGCCGGTACAGAACAAAATGGAGGTTACGTCTATGTATTATTCCAGCGGCAATTACGAAGCCTTTGCGCGGCCCCGCAAGCCCGAAGGCGTGGACCGCAAATCGGCATATATCATCGGCAGCGGCCTGGCGGCCCTGACGGCAGCCTGCTATCTGGTGCGGGACGGTCAGATGAAGGGGGAGAGGGTACACGTTTTTGAAAAAGACCCCCTGCCCGGCGGTGCCTGCGACGGCCACAAGTACGACGTCGGCTATGTGATGCGGGGCGGCCGTGAGATGGACAACCACTTCGAGGTCATGTGGGATCTGCTCCGCTCCATCCCTTCGCTGGAGACCGAGGGGGCCAGTGTGCTGGACGAGTATTACTGGCTGAACAAGGCCGACCCCAACTACTCCCTCTGCCGCGCTACCGTGAACCGGGGCAAGGACGCCCACACCGACGGCAAGTTCGGCCTGTCGGATAAGGGAGCCATGGAGATCATGAAGCTCTTCTTCACCCCCGACGAGCAGCTTGAGGACAAAAAGATCACCGACTTTTTTGACGATGAGGTGCTCAACTCCAACTTCTGGCTCTACTGGCGCACCATGTTCGCCTTCGAGAACTGGCACAGCGCCCTCGAGATGAAGCTCTACCTCAAGCGGTATATCCACCACATCGGCGGTCTGCCCGACTTCACGGCCCTCCGCTTCACCCGGTATAACCAGTACGAGTCCATCATCCTGCCCATGGTCACCTACCTGAAAGACCACGGCGTCCAGTTCTACTACGACACAAAGGTCGTGGACGTCCAGTTCAGCCTCGAGCCGGGCAAAAAGCAGGCGGCGGGCATCACGGTAGACCATAAGGGCGCGGTGGAGACCATCGACCTTACCGAGGACGACCTGCTCTTTATCACCAACGGCGGCTGCGTGGAGAGCTGCACCGTCGGCGCACAGAACAAGGCCGCGGGCTTCGACCCCGCCATCAAGCCGGGCAACGGCTGGGACCTCTGGAAGCGCATCGCCGCGCTGGACGACTCCTTCGGCCACCCGGAAAAGTTCTGCAGCCAGCCGGAGCTGAGCAACTGGGAAAGCGCCACCATCACGACGCTGGATGAGAAGATCCCCCAGTATATCCAGAAGATCTGCAAGCGCGACCCCTTCAGCGGCCGCACCGTCACCGGCGGCATCGTCACCGTGAAGGATTCGTCCTGGCTGCTGAGCTGGACCCTGAACCGTCAGCAGCAGTTCCGCGCACAGCCCAAAGACCAGCTCTGCGTCTGGGTGTACGGCCTGTTCAGCGATAAGCCCGGCGATTACGTCAAAAAGCCCATGCGGGACTGCACGGGCCGGGAGATCTGCATGGAGTGGCTCTACCATCTGGGCGTGCCGGTGGAGGACATCGCAGAGCTTGCCGAGCACAGCGCCAACACCGTGCCGGTCATGATGCCCTATATCGACGCCTTCTTCATGCCCCGCGCGAAGGGCGACCGCCCCGACATCGTGCCGAAGGATGCGGTGAACTTTGCCTTCCTCGGCCAGTTCGCCGAGACCGGCCGGGACACCATCTTCACCACCGAATACTCCATGCGCACCGGCATGGAGGCGGTGTACCGGCTGCTGAACATCGACCGGGGCGTGCCGGAGGTCTGGGGCAGCACCTATGACGTCCGGGCGCTGGTGGATGCCTCGGTGAAGCTGCGGGATGGCCGGAAGCTCACGGACATGGAGCTGCCCCTTATGGGCCGCATCGCCCTGAAGGAGGCGCTGAAGAAGATCGAAGGCACCGATCTCGAGAAGTTCCTGCGCCAGTATCACGCGATCTGACAAGACGATATTCACGACGGAACAATACCGCCCAAAACAAAAGACCGGGTCGCTGCAAGCCTGAGGCAGGAAGCAGCGGCCCGGCCTTTTGTGCTGATTTGCGCGAGACTTCATAAAAAGTCGTACTCATAAAGAAAACTATTATGCAGGATGACCATCTTTGCGCTTGCTCTTTCGGCGGTTCTGTGGTAAGCTTAAAGCAAAGAATGCGGCACAGCGGAAGAGAGACTGTGCCGCAAAAACTGGTCTGGAACATAAAGGAGGTCTTTTTTCGTGAAACACTTTATTTCTCGCCGCAATTTCCTGAAGGCTGTCGGTGTCACCGCCGCTGCCTCCGCCATGGCTGCTGCCGTTCCTCAGGCTTCGGCCGGTTTCCTGACGGGCAAGGATGCCGCTGTCACCATCCTGTACACCAACGATGTCCACACCTACATCGACAACAAGTCTCCCAAACTGACCTATGCCGCTATCGCTGCCATGAAGCAGGGCTACGTGGATGAGGGCAAGCCCGTCCTGCTGGTGGACGCAGGCGACCATATTCAGGGTACTGCCTACGGCTCCATGGACGACGGTGCTACCATCATCGAGCTGATGAACGAGGCTGGCTACGACATCGCTACTCTGGGCAACCACGAGTTCGACTACGGCATGGCCCGCGCAAAGGCCATCATCAAGGAAGCGGACTTCCCCTATGTCTCCTGCAACTGGGTGGACCTGCGCACCGGCCTGCGCGTCCTGCCCGCTGTCAAGCTGTTCCCCGCAGGCGGCAAGTGGATCGCATTCGTGGGCATCACGACCCCCGAGTCCTTCACGAAGTCCACTCCTGCTTACTTCATGAACGCCAAGCAGACCAAGTACATCTACGACATCCTGGGCGGTGACGACGGCAGGAAGCTGTACGACGCCGTCCAGAAGGCCATCGACAAGGCCAAGACCCTGGGCGCAGACATCATCATCGGTCTGGGCCATCTGGGCGTTGACCCGTCCTCCTCTCCCTGGACCAGTGAGGATGTCATTGCCAACACCACCGGCTTTGACGCCTTCATCGACGGCCACTCTCACACCGTCATGGAGAACAAGCGGGTCTACGATGCAGCCGGCAAGCCTGTCACCCTGACTCAGACCGGCTCTTATCTGGCAAACGTCGGTAAGATGACCATCGCCGAGGACGGCGCGATCACCACCGAGCTCATCTCCACCGCTGATGTCTCCGACGCCGCTGTGGCCGCTACCGCAGAAGCCTGGATCAACGATGTGGACACTATGCTGGGCGAGCAGATCGCCACCACGGACATCAAATTCTACATCAACGACCCCGCTGCCGGCAAGCGCCGCATCCGTATGGGCGAGACCAACCTCGGAGACTTCGTGGCCGACGGCATCTATACTTACTTCAACGAGGTCGAGCAGCTGGACTGCGACATCGCTATGATGAACGGCGGCGGCATCCGCACCGATGTGGCCGCCGGCAAGTGGACCTTCAAGACCTGCAAGCAGATCAGCCCCTTCGGCAACGTGGCCTGCCTGATGTCTGTTACCGGCAAGCAGATCCAGGATGCTCTGGAGTTCGGCGCCCGCTTCGTCGGCCCGGAGGGCAAGGAGAACGGCGGTTTCCTGCATGTTGCCGGTGCGACCTACGAGATCCACACCGACATCCCCAACACCGTCCTCACCGACGACAAGAATGTCTGGATGGGCAGCGCCACCGGCACGCCCCGTGTCCAGAACGTGCGCATCTACAACAAGAAGACCGGCACTTACGAGCCGCTGGAACTGAACCGCACCTATGCGCTGGCCGGCATGAACTACACCCTGCGCAATCTGGGTGATGGCTTCGCCATGTTCGACGGCGCAGAGCTCATCAAGGACTATGTCTCTGAGGACTACCTCGTCATGTCCACCTACGCCATGATCTTCGACGCTGTGAACGATGTGCCTGTCCTGAGCAGCGCCAACAGCCCGCTGGCAAGCTATCCGGGCTACCTGCTGAACTACGAGAATCCGTATGGCGCAGGCCGCATTCAGGTCGTTTGAGGGATTTAGCGCGTAGCCCTCTCAGTCACCTTCGGTGACAGCTCTCCCAGAGGGAGAGCCTTTGGCAGGTCGGGCAGCTTTCGCTTGACTGCTGAAAGTCTAATATAACGCAAAAGATAGTGCCCTGCGACAGAGGGCAGCAGCTTCGGGACAATATCCCTTGTCAAGCTGTTGTGAATCTCTGTAGCAGGGCACTCCTGTTTTAGGATAGAGTAAGCTTTGCTCGTCCAGTGTGAACTTGACCGGCACGCCAGTGGCTCCCCCCTTGGGGGAGCTGGCATCGCGCAGCGATGACTGAGAGGGCAAGGATGCTACAGAAAAACAAAAACACAGCGATAGCATCGCTCTGACAAAAGCCGGTGCGTATCGCTGTGTGGATGCTCTTGGGAGACGAGCTTGCCCTCTCCGTCACCTTCGGTGACACCTCTCCCAAAGGGAGAGGCTTTCGCTCAAGGCTCACCCCTTCGCAAACAGCCCCTTCAGCGCCAGCGGCGTCACGATAGAGGACACGACGATGAGGAGGATGACTGCCGTGAAGAAGACGGAGTCCACCACCCCCACGCCGAGGCCCTTCTGGGCCACGATGAGGGCCACTTCGCCGCGGGTCATCATACCGACGCCCACTTTGAGGGAGTCGCCCCAGCTGAACCGGCAGAGCTTCGCGGCGAGACCGCAGCCGATGATCTTGGTGAGCAGGGCGACGATCACGAAGCAGGCGCTGAACAGCAGGATGGTGGGTGTCAGGCCGCTGATGTCGGTCTTGAGGCCGATGCTGGCGAAGAAGACGGGGGCGAAGAGGGTGTAGCTGCTGATGTCCACCCGGCGCTCGATGTAGGACGCATCCTCAAGGGAGCAGAGCACGATGCCCGCGATGTAGGCGCCCGTGATGTCGGCGATGCCGAAATACTGCTCCGCGATATAGGCCATGGCAAAGCAGAAGGCGAGGCTGACGATGGTGATGCGCTGGGTGTGGGGGTTGCGATGGTCCAGCCAGAGCATGGCCTTGTGGATAATGAGGCCGATGACGATGGCTGCGATGAAGAAGAGGACGGTGTCCATCAGCACATCGACGAGGCTGGTGTCTGCGCCGCCGCTGGCACCCAGCACACAGGTGAGCACCACGATGCCGATGACATCATCAATGACGGCTGCGCTGACGATGGTGGTGCCGAGGAAGCTCTTGAGCTTGCCCAGCTCCTGCAGGGTGGCCACGGTGATGGAGACGCTGGTGGCCGTCATGATGGTGCCGATGAAGAGCGCCCGATAAAACTCCGGGCTGCCCAGCGCCGAAAAGCCGTAGAACAGGCTGTAGAGCAGGGTGCCGCCTGCCAGAGGCACGGCTACGCCCACGCAGGCGATGAGGGTAGCGATGGGGCCGGCCCGCATCAGCTCCTGAAGGTTGGTGCCGAGGCCGGTGGTGAACATCAGCAGCACGACGCCTATCTCAGCAAAAATGGCGATGGAGTCGCTGGGCTGGACGAAGTTCAGCAGACAGGGACCGATGATAAGACCTGCGATGATCTCGCCCACCACCTGCGGCGCCCGGCATTTGCGGGCGAGCAGCGCAAAGAACTTGGCGCTGATGAGGATGAGGGCGAGATTCCGAAAGATGGAATACATAGGCGATCCTTCCTTTGACGTTAGCGGTCGTCCCGCTCCCCCGTAAGCCCTGCCATGCGCCGCGCACGAAGACAGAAGGGGAGAAGAACATCTTTTATTATAGTTCTCCTTTTATTATAGTCCCTCTTTCGGTGAAATGCAAAGGAAAATCAGCTTGGAATGGCTAAGGACGCCATGCAAAAGAGGTATGACGGATATACTGGAAAAGCATAAAAAGAATGATGGGGGAGATTTTGCTGTCGTGCGCTCAAAAATACGAAAAAAATCCTGCGGGAGGGCTTGACAATTTTTGCGGGGCTTGCTATAATAAGTTGCTGTCTGAACAGACACGCCGCACAGTCCGCGCGACGCCGCGCCGGCTGTGTACCCTTGGCCTCGTATTCTTGAGGCCCTTAAGTCCAAAAGGAGGTGCTACAAAATGGCAAAGTACGAAACCATGCTGATTACCAGCGCTGCTCTCGACGAGGAGGCTTCTTCCGCTCTCATCGGTAAGTTCAAGTCCCTGATCGAGGCTAACGGTACCATCGATTCCATCGATGAGTGGGGCAAGCGCCGTCTGGCCTACCCCATCAACGATGAGGAGGAAGGCGTCTACACCGTGATCAACTTCACTGCTGACCCCAGCTTCCCCGCTGAGCTCGACCGTGTGTACAAGATCACTGAGGGCGTTATGCGCAGCCTGATCGTTGCCCACGAGGAGTAATCTTTTCGTGACGAAAAAGGAGTCCGTATTATGTTGAATGTTGTAGCGATCATGGGCCGTCTCGTGGCGGATCCCGAGCTTCGCACCACCCAGAGCGGCACCAATGTGTGCAGCTTCCGCATTGCGTGTGACCGCAACTTTGCCCGTCAGGGCGAGCAGCGTCAGGCCGATTTCATCGACATCGTCGCATGGCGCCAGCAGGCAGAGTTCGTCTCCAAGTATTTCCAGAAGGGCAGTCTGATCGCCATCGAAGGCAGTCTCCAGACCCGCCAGTATCAGGACAAGAACGGAAACAACCGCACCGCTGTGGAGGTCGTGGCAAACAACGTCAACTTTGCCGGCTCCAAATCGAATGGCAGCAATCAGGGCGGCGGCAGCTATCAGAATGCTGCTCCGTCCTACCAGAACGCAGCCCCTGCCCGTCCGGCTGCTGTGGAGGCAGCTCCCAGCTATTCCGCCGGCAATGCAGATGACTTCGCCGTCATCGACGACAGCGACGACCTGCCGTTCTGATTCCCGAACCGGTGTTTTAACCGTAAAAATCCAACAGGAGGTAATAAGCAATGGCTTTTGAAAGAACCGAAGGCTCTCGTCCCGCACGCCCCATGCGTCGCGGCCGCAAGAAGGTTTGCAGCTTCTGTGTCGATCGCATCGACACCATCGATTACAAGGACGTTCCCCGTCTGCGTAAGTACGTCTCTGAGCGTGCAAAGATCATTCCCCGCCGTGTTACCGGCACCTGCGCTTTCCATCAGCGCGCACTGACCGTGGCTATCAAGCGTGCTCGTCACGTTGCTCTGATGCCCTACGTCAGCGACTAATCTGAGATGATCAACCCAATCAAAATAATCAGCGATCAGCAAAGCGCCCTCACCGATGACAAGGTGAGGGCGCTTTTTAGCCCTCTCAGTCACGCCGTGGGCGTGACAGCTCCCCCAGAGGGGGAGCCCTTGGCAGGCCGGGCCACTTTCGCCTGACTGCTGGAAGTCTGATATTGCACAAAAAATAGTGCCCTGCTACCAAGAGTAACAGCAGCTTGACCGGAAACGCATGTTCCGCAGCTGCTGCCCTCTGTAGCGGGGCACTAGTGTTTCTGATAAATTGGACTTTGTGCGTCCAGACAAAACCTGACCGACACGCCAGAGGCTCTCCCTTCGGGAGAGCTGTCACCGTAGGTGACTGAGAGGGTCACAGCGTCTTGCAGAACTCTTTCAGGTAGGCACGGAATGCCTCGCCGATCTCGGGGTGCTGCAGGGCCAGCTCCACCTGTGCCTCGGCGACCTTGAGCTTGTTGCCCATGTCGTAGTGCTTGCCGGTGAACTCCACGGCCGTCATGCCGCCGTAGCTGCGGGCATACTCGGCCATGGCGTCGGTCAGCTGGATCTCGCCGCCGGCACCGGGCTTGGTCCTGGCGAGGATGTCGTAGATCTCCGGGGTCAGCAGCACACGGCCCAGAATGGAGTAGTTGCTGAACTCCTGACCCTTCTTGGGCTTCTCGATCATGTCGTCCACAAAGAAGTAATTGTCATGGATGGGGGTGGTCTTGAGGCTGCAATAACGGCTCACGTCGGCCCAAGGCACGGCGGACACGCCGGCAGTCGGACGGCCGAACTCCTCGTAGGCACGGATGAGCTGAGCGCAGACCGGGTCCTCGCCCCAGATGACGTCGTCACCGTAGATGACCACGAAGGGGTCGTCGCCGGTGAAGGGCTTGGCCATGCTGACAGCGTGGCCGAGGCCGAGGGTCTGCTGCTGGCGGACGAAGAAGATGTTGGCCAGATCAGAGATGCCGAGGCACTCTTCCAGAATCTTCTCCTTGCCGGGAGCGGCAAGCTTTGCTTCCAGCTCGGGGCTGCGGTCAAAGTGGTCCTGGATGATGTCCTGATTGCGGCTCACGATGATAAGGATGTCGGTGATGCCGGAGCGGACAGCCTCCTCCACCAGATACTGGATGGCGGGTTTGTCCACGAGGGGGAGCATTCCTTTGGGCATCGCCTTGGTGGCGGGCAGCACGCGGGTGCCAAGACCAGCGGCGGGGATGACTGCCTTGGTGATTTTTTTCATGGTTCAAACTCCTTCACGTTCAGATTTACGGCTGGGTGCATCAGCCATAGAAAGCGTTGAGGATGGCCTGCAGATCCGGGCCGAGCAGCAGGGTGAACGCACTGCCGCAGACACTCAGGAGCAGGCCGCAGAGGAAGACCGCGCCGAAGCTGACGCCTCCCTGGGCGCGGAGCACGGCCTGACGCTG
>ERZ791897.1477-NODE-1477-length-10720-cov-2.507454_pt1 | contig 10720 bp, 9 predicted proteins | sample MGYA00510152_ERZ791897 | MGnify/ENA primary metagenome ERZ791897 (study PRJEB30046, sample SAMN00792050) | human gut metagenome | study: EMG produced TPA metagenomics assembly of the A metagenome-wide association study of gut microbiota in type 2...
ACTTTTCTTCAGAATTAAGTATAATAGTATTTGTTCGCTGATAACGCAGAACATCACACTAATGCGGATTGGTGTAATGGCAGCACAGCAGACTCTGACTCTGTTAGTAGAGGTTCGAGTCCTCTATCCGTAGTTTTTAATTGAATAAGAATTTAAGTTGGATATTCCGTTTGGAATATCCAATATATTTATTATCGGAGTGTGGCTCAGTTTGGTAGAGCGCTACGTTCGGGACGTAGAGGTCGCAGGTTCAAATCCTGTCACTCCGATTTTTGTATGTCTGAAGATAAGAAGCTCTTTTGATGCAGATGTGGATTGAAGAATCCGACTGTGTCAGAAGAGATTTTTTATTCTTTCGTAACATTGTACGAAAAGGTGATGGAATCACAGGATGAGTTGTGATAAAATCGGGATAGAGCTGCTTTTGGGGAAAAGAATATGATTCTGACAGGCAGAGGAAAAAGATTGGAAAGAAGGAAAAGATGATGGAAAAATTTTCAGAGATGAAATATGTACGTCCAGATGGGGAAGCGTATATTCAGACCATCCAGAAAGAAACAAAGAACTTTAACGAGGCTGCAGATTTTGAAGGCGCGCATCAGGCATTTGTCGCAATCCTGAATGCAAACAGCCACTTTAATACGACACGCGTCATGGCAAGTATCCGCAACAGCCAGGATACCAATGATGAATTCTATCGAAAAGAGATGGAATATATTTTCGAGATCGAGCCACAGATTGATGTAGAAATGAAAAAATTCTATGAGAGTTATCTGAAGTCTTCTTACAGAACAGAGCTTGAAAAAGAGTTCGGAGAAGTTTATTCCAGACAGGCAGAGAACAAAGTCCGGCTTACCGATCCGTGTAATGCCGATCTGCAGATCCAGGAGAACAAACTGGTTCAGAAGTATTTCCAGGTTGCAGCGGCACCGGTTACAGATTTTCATGGAGAACAGCTTGGGTTCTATGGTCTGTTAAAGATGATGGAGGATACCGACAGAAGCATCCGTAAAGAAGCTTTTGAAAAGTGGGCAGAGCTGTATAAATCGATTTCGGATGAACTGGATTCCCTTTATACGGAACTGATCGGAATCCGTCAGCAGATGGCAAAGAACCTTGGATTTAATGGATATGCCGAGATGATGTATCAGAAGATGGAAAGATTTGAATATACGCCGGAGGATGTGGCAATATTCCGTAAGCAGATCCGGGAGCATATCGTACCGCTTTGTCAGAAACTTTATGAGGAACAGAAAGAAAGACTTGGCATCGAAGAATTAAAATACTATGACGAAAGTCTTACCTATCCGGATGGAAATGCAGTTCCGGAGGGAACGGAAGAAGAACTTCTGGAAAAGGCGAGAACCATGTATCATGAGCTTTCCAAAGAGACAGGAGAGTTCTTTGATTTTATGATGGAATACCGTCTGTTTGATCTGGAAGGAAGACAGGGAAAACAGCAGGGCGGCTACTGTGACTTTATGGAAGAATATAAGGCACCGTTCATTTTTGCAAACTTTAATGGAACCAATGCAGATGTCAATGTCCTTACCCACGAAGCAGGACATGCCTTTGAAGCATACACAGCGTCACGCAATATTCCGGTATTATCGCAGACATTCAGTACCGCAGAGATCAGTGAGATCCATTCAATGGCGATGGAATATTTCACACTGCCGTGGATGCATCTGTTCTTCGGAGAAAATGCAGAAAAACAGAAAAAAGCATACCTGTGGGATTCGCTGGAAGCAATGCCATACATGGCATGCGTAGATGAATTCCAGCACCGTGTATACGCTGAAAATCTGACCGATGCAATGGAAAGAAGAAAAGTATGGCACGAACTGGAAAAAATCTATCTCCCATGGAGAGATTATGACGGCAATGAATTCCTGGGACAGGGCGGATTCTGGATGCAGAAACAGCACCTATTCATGTGCCCGTTCTATTATATTGATTACGCCGTATCCCGTGTAGGAGCCCTCGAATACTACGGAAAAATGCAGGAAGACCTGGAAAGTGCATGGAAAGATTACTACGCCCTCTGCCGCCAGGGCGGAAGCAAAGGCTACCACGAACTCCTCAGAATCGGAAACTTAAGCGACCCATTCAAAGAAGGAACCATCTACAACGTTCTGAAAAAATTGAACCTGATTTAAGCGAAAGAAAACTGAAAAAACATGATATCGATTACATAATCTTATTGCATGTACTGGAGGGACAAGGTATAATTTGCTTATAAGAGTATGGGATCGAAGATTATTATCGATAACCTTGATGGACGAATTACACAAAAGAACTGTTTCAAATTCTGATTTTGTGCAATGGAGATGAAACTCAAAAATCGTGGAAACCTCTGCTGAACACGATTTTCGCCCTAAGAGGTTCATCGGAATGGTTTGCACAACTGAATTTGAAACAGTTCTTTTGTGTAATCCGTCTTCACAGCCTATAACTTTGCATCCAAGAGGATTATAAAGAGAGGACTCGAATATGGAAAAGATCTATGACGTAACCGCCTTAGGCGAACTGCTAATTGATTTTACAGAAAATGGAACAAGTGTACAGGGCAATCCGCTGCTGGAAGCCAATCCGGGAGGCGCACCATGCAACGTACTCGCCATGCTTGAAAAACTTGGGAAAAAGACCGCATTTATCGGAAAAGTCGGAAAAGATATGTTCGGAGAACAGCTGAAAACTGCAGTCGAAGAAGTTGGAATTGATACACGGAATCTGGTAATGGATGAAGAAGTACATACCACACTTGCGTTCGTACATACTTATCCGGATGGTGACAGAGATTTCTCTTTCTACCGGAATCCGGGAGCAGATATGATGCTGAAAAAAGAAGAAGTGGACGAAGATCTGATCCGCGGGGCAAAGATTTTCCATTTCGGAACACTTTCCTCTACCCATGAAGGCGTGCGAGAAGCAACCAGATATGCGATCGATGTGGCAAAAGAAGCAGGATGTATCGTAAGCTTTGACCCGAACCTCCGCCCGCCACTCTGGAAATCACTGGATGAGGCGAAAGCCGAGATCGAATACGGACTTTCCAAATGTGACATCCTGAAAATTTCAGATAATGAAGTGGAATTTTTGTTCGGAACCACGGACTATGATGAGGGAGCAAGACTGATCCGTGAAAAATATCAGATTCCGCTGGTACTCATTACCCTCGGAAAAGACGGAAGCCGTGCATATTATAAAGATCTCCGGGTAGAAGTTCCGGGCTTTGTCCAGGAGCATACGATCGAGACGACCGGCGCCGGAGATACGTTCTGTGCCAATTCCCTGAATTATATTCTGGAGCATGGAATGGAAGAGCTGACCGAAGAAAATTTAAAAGAGCTTCTCACATTTGCAAATGCGGCAGCATCCCTGATCACAACAAGAAAAGGGGCACTTCGGGTTATGCCGACCAGAGAAGAAATCAAGAACTTTATCCAGAATGTATAAAAAAGGAATCTGTTGTAAGACAGAAGAGAAGAACCTCTGCTTGACATCTTGTCCGGCAGAGGTTCTTATGTGCATGTTATAATATTTATTTTTTCTTATTCCAGACATGGATGCCTGCAAGGATTCCACCAATATACAGGATACTGATGAGTACCGTCGGATTCTCATGCAGACTGTATACTACAGCTACAATTGCAGCAAGGATCACTGTCAGCATAAAGGCATTCATAATCCGTTTTTCGCGGATGTTGCGTTCCTGCACCTGGAGCTCATGACGCTTTTCTTCAAGCTTCAGATACTCAAGAAGCTGATCATCCGGAATTTTTTCCAGGATATATTTTTCACGCAGATAGTTCAGTTCTTTTGCTGTATGGAAAATGTGGTGGTGGAAACTTTTCTTTTCTCCGGTAAACGGATCTTTTTCGGAATCGTCAGAAGATTTGAAATCTTCCGATGAAAAATCCGTGTAAGTATTCTTTTTTTCCTCAGATGAAATGGTTTCTGTTTCAGAGGAATCTGTTTCCGGAGCTGGAGCTTCTTTGGGTGGTACATCAGTGGCTGTATGGATGTCTCCGGATTCGGAAACTGGTTCTGTAGAAAGCTTTGGATCAGAATCGGCAGATTCTGAGAAAGCTAAAATTTCAGACATATCTTAACCTCCTTCGATCATGAAAATGATCGATTTTCTTTTCTTATAGAATACCAGTTTCGTATAAAAATTTCAATCGACAGCGAGAAGGAAATGTCTGCTGAGGATTATAAGAAAATCTCATTTGGCTTTCGTCCAGATAACAGATTTTTCATTTTCAGAGATGCGGCAGCCAAAAAGACAGGGTTTAGCTTCCGGATACCTTTTGGACAGGCGGCGATACATCCCATACAACTGATACATTTGCTGCTATCGCCGGTTCGGATATTATTTTTATTGATTGCACCTGTTGGGCAGGCATCGGCACATTTTCCACAGCCAGTGCAGGAAGCACTTGCTTTTGGAACAACATTCAGGTTGCCAAGGCGTTTATACTCATGACTGCCAGGCACGAAATAATCAGTAGACAATTCTTTTTCAGAGGAAAGTTTTTCGAGTATTTCTTCTGCAAATTTCTTTAACTCTTTGCTATCTTCTTCGTCTGGTCGTCCACTGCCGAATTGGCGCATGATAGAATGTTCTGCAACAGCTGCAACGGAGGCGATAACATTGAAACCGCATAACTCGGCGGTATCTTTTAACTGGATCAGACCATCGTCATATGCGCGATTTCCATATACGGCAATAACTACACAATTTGCATGGTTCCCTTGTATCTCTTTCAGCCTTTCAATGGCGATATCAGGAATAACGCCTTCGAATACAGGAGCTGCGATGACAGCAAGTGAATCAGAAGGGACTGTTACATCTGAAAAGCTGACATCGTGCCGGATAAGATTCACGGTATTTGTAATATTTCCCAGATAGCAGCTGATCTGGTCTGCAACTTTTTTGGTCCCTCCGGTAGGACTAAATGTAATTTCTACAACTGGATATGTTTTCATTTTTTTACTCCTTTGGTGTAATTTTTGAATTTACAACAAGACTATCATTTCATAGATGTAATGTCAATATTTACACCTATAGAAAAATATGATAAGCTAAAATGAAATCAAAGGAGGAAGTCAGAGTATGCAGTTATCAATAAGGGCATCGCTTGCAATCCATTGTCTGATACTGGTCAGCGAATTTGGAGAGACGGATAAGATCACAAGTGAAAAGATTGCTTTATCAACGGGAACGAATCCGGTAGCGATACGCAGTATCATGAGTGCTTTAAAAAAAGCTGGAATCCTTAATGTGAAAAACGGTACCGGTGGAACGACTTTAAATATGCCGCCGGAAGAAATTACAGTATACAGAATCTGCAATGCCGTGAAACCGCAGTTCTGTAAAAATATATTTCACGTACATACCAAAGCTTCTAAATTGTGTCCAGTTGGACGTAACATCCGGGCGGTTTTGCAAAACTCCTATTCTAAATTTGAATCTGCATTGGAAGACAGCCTGAAGACAGTTACGCTTGCAGATATGATCCGGGATTATCATATGCAGTTAGAAAAAGAGAAATAATCTTTGTCAGTTGGAATTGTCAAAAAAAGAAAAATTTTCTATAATAAAAAGTGGAATAAGGATGTGTATACAGCATTTTTTATTTAACAGGAAATTCTGAAGGAACTTCCTGTTAAATAAAAGGCACCGTGTGCCGGAGATGTGCACTCGCGCGAAGATGAAGGATGTCGCAAGCGGTCTACGCTCCGCTTCGGTCGTTGCTTAACGAGCGCCACTGGCGCTCAGCAACGCGCTCGGCGCGAGAATGTGCCAAGGTACATTCTTTTTTTAAGAAAATAAGAGTACGAGGAACAAAGGATGAATGAAAAATTAAAAGAAATGAGAGAAGCATGGAAAAATCTGTATGGTTCATTGTTCAAATGGATTGTTTTGTCCGGGGTGATCGGAAGTCTCATCGGACTGATCGCCAGCGGATTTTCCTATGCGATTGTATGGGTGACTTCGTTTAGACAGGCAAATCCGATGATCATTCTTGGGCTACCGCTAGGAGGTCTTTTGATCGTCTGGCTGTACAAAATTACCGGGCAGGAGAAGAACTCCGGAACGAACCTGGTTCTGACAGTAGTCCGGTCGGATGAGGAAGAGGTTCCGGGATGGGTGACACCACTGATCCTGATATCGACAGCGATCACACATCTGTTTGGAGGATCTTCCGGACGAGAGGGTGCAGCACTTCAGTTTGGAGCAAGTGTAGGAAATGTATGTGCGAAATATCTGCATTTGAATGAGAGTGACAAGAAGATCATCATTCTGGCAAGTATGAGTGCCGCATTTTCAGCACTTTTCGGGACACCGATGGCGGCGGTTGTATTTCCAATGGAAGTGATCAGTGTTGGTGTGATGTATTATGCCGCGCTGGTGCCATGTGTATTTTCTGCATTTGCCGCACAGGGGATTGCGCTGCTTCTGAAAGTGAGGACCGTTACTCCGCCGTATTTGGTAGAATCGGTTCCGAATTTTTACAGTGTGGATTCGATCAAAGCGATCATTCTGGCAATTGCGTGTGCGCTTGCCGGAGCACTGTTCTGTATTGTGCTGCATAATGGGGAACATTATCTGAAGAAATGGTTTCCGAATCTGTATGTGCGTGTGGTTGCAGGGGCAGCAGGAGTGATCATTTTGTATTTTGCACTCAGAACGGATGCCTATCTGGGGCTTGGAACAGGTGTGATCCAGGCAAGCTTTAAAGAGACGGCAGGACCACAGATGTTCCTTCTGAAAATGCTATTTACGGCACTGACGCTCTGCGCAGGATTTAAAGGCGGGGAGATCGTACCGTCCCTGTTTATCGGGGCGACGCTTGGATCTTTCATGTCTACGATCCTTGTCGCACCAACAGATATCTGTGCAGCATGCGGGATGGTCGGTGTCTTTTGTGCAGTAACAAACAGTCCGATTGCTTCACTTCTGATTGCATCAGAGTTGTTTGGCTTTAATGGAATGCCATTTTACTGTATTGTTGTTGCGGTAAGTTATCTGCTTTCAGGATATTACAGTTTATACAAAGAACAGAAAATTGTTTATTCCAAAACAGAGAATAAATACGTGGATAAACATACGAAATAATCAAAAAACAAAAAGAAATAAAGTGAATTGATGATTTAAAAGCAAAAAAGCTGACAATTAACGAGAAAAAAATAAAAAATAGAAGAAAATACTTGAAAAAGTAAAGAACGTGTGCTAATATCTAAAAATAATTTAGTAAAGCAAAGCGATGAAAGAGACTCTTGCTTCTGGAACTTGACAGGAATACGGCGTCACCGACTGAGAGCGCTGTTTGAGGAATGAGGCGAAGGGAACACTCTGGAGCAGATTATCTGAATGGAAAGCACAGGTGCTTTAGTAGGGTAATACGGTTCATGCACGTTACGCATGTAAGAGAGGAATCCCAAAGGATTCAATGCGGGTGGTACCGCGGATCATCAGATTATCCGTCCCGGAATACGAAAAAGTATTCCGGGGCTTTTTTAGTGCCATGTACATCAAAAAACAATCCGGAATACGAAGTTGACAAAAGCAAAACATATTTTAGGAGGATTGTGACATGGAATTTATGACAGGTGTAAAAGAAAAAGAAACGCTGGAACTTAGTGAATTACTGGAAAAGGGAAGACTTGGAGAAGAAGTGAAGGTAAATGGAGCCGTTCATACAATTCGTGACATGGGAACAGTCGCCTTCGTGATTCTGAGAAAACGGGAAGGTCTGGTCCAGTGTGTATACGAAGAAGGCGTTACAAAATTTGACTTGAAAGATTTAAGAGAAGCCGCTACAGTAGAAGTAACAGGAAAACTGACCGAATCAGAGAAGGCACCGAACGGAATTGAAATCCGTCTGAGTGAGATAAAAGTACTCAGTATGCCAAAAGACAGCCTTCCACTTGCTGTTTCAAAGTGGAAACTGAACACTTCCCTGGAAGCGAAGCTGAACTATCGTTCCATTTCTCTTCGGAACGTAAGGGAAAGAGCGAAGTTTAAAATTCAGGAAGGAATCGTAAGAGGATTCAGAGAGTTCCTGTATAAAGAAGGTTTTACAGAAATTCATACCCCGAAGATCGGAGCAAAAGGAGCAGAAGGAGGATCTAACCTCTTCCGACTGGATTATTTCCATCGTCCGGCAGTGCTGGAACAGAGTCCACAGCTGTACAAACAGATGATGGTTGGTGTTTTTGACAGAGTATTTGAGACAGGACCGGTATTCAGAGCAGAAAAACACAACACCAAACGTCATCTGAACGAATATACCAGTCTGGATTTTGAAATGGGTTATATCGACAGTTTTGAAGATATCATGGCGATGGAAACGGGCTTCCTTCAGTATACGATGGAGCTTCTGAAAAAGGATTATGCGAAGGAACTTAAAATCCTGGACGTGACACTTCCGGATGTCTCTAAAATTCCGGCAATCCGTTTTGATGAGGCAAAGCAGAAGGTTTCAGAAAAGTACGGACGTAAGATCCGCAATCCATTTGATCTGGAACCAGAGGAAGAGCATCTGATCGGACAGTACGCAAAAGAGGAATGGGATTCTGATTTTGTATTTGTAACCTACTATCCGTCAAAGAAGCGTCCGTTCTATGCAATGGACGATCCACAGGATGAGAAATTCACACTCAGCTTTGACCTTTTGTTCCGTGGACTTGAGATCACGACCGGAGGACAGAGAATCCATGACTACGACATGCTGATGGAAAAGCTTGCAAAGCGGGGAATGACGGAAGAAGGACTGGAGACCTATCTGGATACATTCAAACATGGTATGCCGCCGCATGGAGGTCTTGGAATCGGAATGGAACGTCTGACAATGCAGCTTCTTGGTGAAGATAACGTCCGTGAGACAACCCTCTTCCCGAGAGATTTAAGTAGACTTACTCCGTAGAGACGAAGCTCCCTGGCTGGCAGGTAAAAAAGGAAGCTGACAAGAGGCAGCGGGGGAGGTCAAAATGAGACGAAGATGTTCCTTATGTGGAGGAAAATTAAACGGAAATATCTGCACAGAGTGTGGGCTTGACAATTCAAAGAATGATGATCAGTATGTGACACTTGGAAATTCCGGTCATGAAGAATCGCTGACACATATACATACGGAAGCGGAAAAGCCGTATGAAGGAAAGACCATGACTCGGGAAAATGTGCGTAAGGCGAAGAATGCAGATAAAAATGCAAAGAAAGCAGCTGCAAAAAAGGCGTCAAAGAATGCGGCAGCAGGAAAAGTAAATCCGGCGGGGAATGGATATTCTGCAGCAAATGCGAGCTACAATACCGCAGGCACAAGCTACAGCCAGACAGGAAACCAGAGTTACAGTTATACATCATCTTCAATGCAACAACGTAGCAGACCGGTAAAAAAGAAAAGGAAGCTTGGAAAGTTTCTGATCGGCTTTGTGATCATTGCAGCATTTGCAGGTGAGCTTGGCGGAACGATCAGCGATGAAGTTCAGCATTATTTTGATGACTATACTCATGATGACAGTGACAGCTACACCGAGGAAGATCCATACAGTGATTTGCAGGAAGTGATGCCGGAAGAAGGAGAACTTTATGAAGTAGACCTGACAGCCGGAATTTATAAAGGCGGTGTACATCTTCCGCAGGGAACCTATACACTGACCTGCAAAAGTGGAAGTGGTCAGGTAGAGCTGACAGACAGCAAAAATAATATCTGGGTGCAGTACAATTTTGGTGATGACTACGATAATACGGAAGAAGAAGTCAGTGACTTTGAAGTATTTCCGGGATGTTATGTGATAGTAGAGGATACACTGGAGCTTCACATGACAGCAGAGAATGCACAGATGAATCTGACAGCAATTGCAAATCCGCTTACAGAATCGAAAACCGTATCGGATAAATTTACAGTAGGAAAAGACGTACCTGCAGGTGTCTATGATGTGAAATGTGTGGAAGGTTTTGGAATTTTTGATTATGACGTGACAGTAAGCGCCGGATACGAAAATTATATGGGAATGCTGATCGGTAATGAAGAGTCGGGATTTCCACAGGAGCTGAAAAATATTGTCCTGATCGATGGAACAGAAGTTGATCTGGAAGGACTTACAGTAGAACTTACACCGAGTGAGTGGATTGAATCGGAGGAGTACGAAAGCTTTTACGATAATTATTATTAGAAAGGACGAGTACAATGGCAAACAAGATTTCGGATGAAACAATCGAATACGTTGGAATCCTGGCAAAGCTGGAGCTTTCTGACGAAGAAAAAGAGCAGGCAAAGAAAGATATGGAAACCATGCTTGATTATATTGATACCCTGAATGAACTGGATACAGAAGGAATTGAACCGATGTCACATGTATTTCCGGTAAATAATGTATTCCGTGAGGATGTAGTGACAAATGGAGACAATCACGAAGCAATGCTGGCAAATGCGCCGCAGCAGAAAGAACAGAGCTACAAAGTACCTAGAACATTCGCATAGGAGGAAATCGAAAGATGGATTTGAAAGGTCTTACTGCCGTTGAACTTGGAAAAAAGATTCAGGCAAAAGAAGTTACAGTAAAAGAAGCAGTGGAAGCCTGCTTCGCACAGATTGATAAAGTAGAAAAAGAAGTCAACAGTTTTGTATCACTTCAAAAAGAAGCTGCCTTAAAAAGAGCGGAAGAAGTGCAGAAGCTGATCGATGACGGAACACTGAGCGGACCGCTT
>ERZ791897.1483-NODE-1483-length-10677-cov-2.102900_pt1 | contig 10677 bp, 6 predicted proteins | sample MGYA00510152_ERZ791897 | MGnify/ENA primary metagenome ERZ791897 (study PRJEB30046, sample SAMN00792050) | human gut metagenome | study: EMG produced TPA metagenomics assembly of the A metagenome-wide association study of gut microbiota in type 2...
CAGTTCAGCATAGAAATTGCTGCGGCCTTTCATGACTGGCAATAGCCGGCAGTTGACGTCATGTTCCTGCATGAATGACTGCAGAACAACGGCTAAGCGATCCTCAAAACCGCCAGCCGTGTCGATTTCAATCAGCTGTTTTAAAAAGTCGATACGTGCCTGGTTATCCATGGAAAAGACTCCTTTAAATCATTTTTAAACACCATCTTAGCGCGCTGAACATCAGCTGTCTAAAAAATTTTTTTAAAAAGCAAAAGGCAACAGCGCCAACGTGTTTCGGTTTATCGATTTCCTAAATTTGACTGGAAGCGTTGACAAAACATGAAAGCGCATTTATTATACTAGGTGTATCGATAACCTAAAGCGTTTTCAATAATTATTGAAGATAAGGGAGAGTTGAAGATGAACTATCTAATTGGTGTGGACGTCGGCACGACCAGCACAAAAGCGGTCCTGTTCGATGAGAAAGCTCAGGTACTGGATTCTTATAAAGAACTGTATCAGCTTTATCGTGACGGCAATGGGATGGCGGAGCAGAATCCGGATGACCTGACCGTGGCCGTCGAAAAAGTGATTCATGACGCGGCTGATCGGGCCAAGTCATTAGGTGGTCAAGTATTGGCAGTCTCGTTTTCCAATGCCAACCAAAGCGTGATCTTACTGGATAAGAATCATCAGCGGCTGACGCGGGCGATGACCTGGGCTGATACGCGGGCGCGCGAGGTTGCGGCTAAGCTGAAGGCCACCCCGGATGGAGCCGACATCTACGCGCAAACCGGGACGCCGATTCATCCAATGTCGCCTTTGACCAAACTGATGTGGCTAAAGCAGACGCAGCCTGAAAAAATGGCAGCTGCCGCATATGTTGCTGATATCAAGTCGTATTTGTTCTGGAAACTATTCGGCAAGTTTAGAGTCGACATCTCAACGGCCAGCTGCACTGGATTTTTCAATATGCACACGCAGGATTGGGATGATGAGATTCTGAAGCTGACGGGCATTACGCGCTCACAGCTGCCAGAGATCGTTGACGGGACGACCCAGGAAACTGGATTGACACCGGCAGCCAAGCAGGCAACGGGGCTTGATGATGAGACGCCGTTTGTCTATGGTGCGTTTGACGGCGCGCTTTCCAATCTTGGCGTCGGGGCCACGCGGCAGGACACGGTTGCCATTACGATTGGGACTTCAGCGGCGGTGCGCGTGGCTACTGATCATCCAGTAGTCGATCCCGAACAGCGCCTGTTCTGCTACTCAATTGATCGGCAGCGCTGGGTAGTCGGCGGTCCTTTGAACAATGGCGGTGATGTTTTTCAATGGGCGGCCAATCATTTGGTCGACAGTTCGGCTGCCAAGAGTGAGGACAAATCGGTTTATGACGTTGCCAATCAAGTAATCGCCAGCGTTCCGGCCGGTGCCCATGGCCTGTTGTTCCATCCGTTTCTGGGTGGTGAGCGGGCGCCGCTTTGGGATGCCAACGCGCGCGGCAGCTTCTTTGGCCTGAATCCGCTGCATACCCGTGCCGACATGTTGCGGGCGGTAATGGAAGGCATCTGCATGAACATTGCCACGGTCTATGATGCGGTATGCGATCTGGTTGGTAAGCCTGCCAGCGTAACGGCAACGGGTGGCTTTGCCCGTTCTGAGGTCTGGAAGCAGATGCTGGCGGATGTTTTGGACGTCGCGGTCAACATTCCAGAGTCCTATGAATCGGGATGTCTGGGCGCGGTTACGATGGCGATGAAGAGTCTGGGAATGATTGATGATCTGGACGCGGTACAAGACTTGATTGGCAGCGTTGGTGCTTATCAGCCGGAGCAGGCCACGGTGCGGGTTTATCAAAAGTACCTGCCATTGTTCAAACAGGTTGAAGGATTGCTCAAGCCGGCCTATTCAACGATTGCTCGGCTCCAGCAGGAAAATTAAAATTGAGGGGGAAACATTATGCCACTGCTCATTGTTTTATTAGGGGTTTTGATTCTGATCTTCTTGATCGTTAAATTGAAGCTCAACACATTCGTTTCACTGGTCGTTACTTCATTTATCATTGCGCTTTGTCTGCAGATTCCGGTTGCCAAGATACCAACCGCGATTGAAACTGGGATTGGTGGTCAGCTGGGCCACTTAGCAATTATTTTCGGATTTGGGTCCATGCTGGGTCAACTGGTTTCTGATGCTGGTGGCGGCTACCGGATTGCCACGACTTTGATCAATAAGTTTGGACGGCGCTGGATTCAGGTTGCCGTAATTCTGGCATCGTTTATCATTGGTCTGGCACTGTTCTTTGAAGTTGGTCTGGTTGTCGTTTTGCCAATCATCTTCATTATTGCTCGTGAGCTGGACATGCCGCTGATGTACCTGGGGATTCCGATGGCAGCTACTTTGAACGTCTGCCACGCCTTCTTGCCGCCACACCCGGCACCAACGGCTATTACCGACATTCTTGGTGCTACTTTGGGTCACGTGCTGCTTTTGGGGATCATCGTCGCGATTCCAACGATCATTATCTCCGGTCCGGTTTTCAACTATTTCCTGCACAAGGTTTATCCTTCCGTTTACCGCAAAGACGTTGATATCTCGGTCCTTGGCGAATACAAGGAATTCAAGCTGGAAGAAACGCCTGGCTTTGGCATCTCCGTTTTGACGGCCATGATGCCGGTTATCCTGATTGCCGTTGCTACGATCTGCTCATTTGTACTCTCTAAGACCAACCCAGTCAACCAGTTCATTCAATTCGTCGGTGCTCCGGATGCGGCCATGCTGCTGTCGCTGCTGTTTGCGATCTGGACGATGGGGCTGGCCCGCAGTGAAAAGATGAGCGAGATCTCCAAGTCAATGACGACTTCCGTTAAGCAGATTGCCATGATGCTGCTGATTATCGGTGGTGGTGGTGCCTTTAAGGAAGTTCTGGTAGAAGGCGGCATCTCCAAATACGTTTCCACGCTGTTCTCCGGTACCAGCATCTCACCAATCCTGGCTGCCTGGCTGATTACGGCATTGCTGCGGGTTTCGCTTGGCTCCTCGACTGTTTCTTCAATGACGGCAGCTGGTCTGATCGCACCAATGGCCGCCCACATGTCGCCAACGATGAGTGCTTTGATGGTGCTTTCAATTGGTGCCGGTTCGGTATTCTGCGATCACGTTAACGATGCTGGTTTCTGGATGATCAAGGAATACTTCGGCCTGTCACTTAAAGAAACCCTGCTTTCCTGGTCGACGCTGACTTCAGTATTGTCACTGGCTGGTCTGGCAAGCGTCTGGGTCCTGTCGTTGATCATTGCCTAACTGATTTTCTTAGCTAAAGATTCACTCTTAAAATACCTATAAAAGTGCGTGGATCCAGTTGTGGTTACGCACTTTTTTAATTAGTGCCGGGTTATGATAAAATAAATCTTACTAAGCAAACAGGCTAAAGGAAGAGGATTATGTCACAGCATGTAACAATCAGCGACGTTGCCAAAGCGGCGGGGGTTTCGGTAACGACCGTCTCGCGCTATCTCAACGGCCATTATCAAAAAATGAGCGCGCAGACCAAAGAGCGCATTGACGCCACGATCAATCAACTGCATTACGTGCCGGCTGCTTCGGCTAGACGACTGCGCCAGACGCAGAGCCATTTAGTGGGGGTATTGGTCGGGGATATTGCCAACCATTTCTCATCACTGCTCAGCAAGGGAATCTATGATATCTTGCAGCCAGCAGGTTATGATGTATTGTTGATGAACACCAACAACTCGCAAGAAATGGAGAAAAAGGCCTTAGATGATCTATATCAGCAGCGCGTTGACGGCATTATCGTGCAGCCAAACTCGCGCAGCTTTGAACAGTATCAATCAATTCTGCGCAATCAGACGCCGCTGGTTTTGGTTGACCGGGAAGTCGACGATCAGCCGCTGACGGTGGGCAAGGTAACCAGCGCCAACTTTGACGCCAGCTACCGGTTGGGACGGCAGTTGGGCAAAAAAGGCTATGCCAATGTAATTACGGTCAGCTCACGATTTGCCGAGGCTTCTGGGCAGCATCCCCGGATCAAGGGCTTTCAGCTGGCGGCCAGTGAGACGGGGCTTACCTATCATAATATTGAAATTAAAGGTCATGATGATGACTGGCTGGCAAGAGAATTGACACGTGTAATGGGACAGCTTAATGGACGAACGGTCGTCATCTCATTGATGGGCCCGATCCTGTTTACGCTGCTTAAGATCTTTAAGCATGAAAAAGTAAAGTTTCCTAAAGATCTGGGGCTGATCAGCTTTGATGACTGGAGCTGGTCACAGTACGTTGGTGAAGACGGCATCTTTTTGCTGCGGCAGGACATGGAGCTGATGGGTAATCTGGCGGCGCAAAAGCTGCTGACTCAAATCGAAAACCACTCAACGATCAGTGATACGTCGATTCTGCCGGTTACTGTTGATATGCATTCCTCAATCTAGTCAGTAAAAACGGTTGATCCGCAAATTAGCGATCAACCGTTTTTTAATCGTTAATTTAAAAGAAAGCGATAACATTTAACTGTCAATCCATTAAAATAAAAAGAAAAGCCTTTTGATGGGGAATGACAGTATGGCACTGATTGAAGTTCATAATAATACCAAGATTTATCAAACAGGGTCAGAAAAGCTTTATGCCAACAAAGACATCAGCTTTTCAATTGAAAAAGGCGAGCTGGTAATCATTCTGGGCGCTTCTGGCGCGGGCAAGTCAACTTTGCTCAACATCTTAGGCGGGATGGATACGAACTCAAGCGGCGAGGTTATCGTTGCTGGCCACGACATTGCCAAATATGATCGTCGTGAGCTGACGACCTATCGCCGGCTGAGCGTGGGATTTGTCTTTCAGTTCTATAATCTGATTCCCAACCTGACTGCTAAAGAAAACGTTGAATTGGCTTCAGAAATCGTTCCCCAGGCGCTGGATGCCGTTGAAGCGCTAAAAGCCGTGGGGCTGGCCAATCGCATCAACAACTTTCCCGCTCAGCTTTCCGGTGGCGAGCAGCAGCGAGTGGCAATTGCCCGTGCCGTCGCTAAGAACCCACAGCTGCTTTTGTGTGATGAGCCGACTGGTGCGCTGGATTATGAAACAGGTAAGCAGGTGCTGCAGATTCTGCAGGATATGAGTCGCGAGCATGGTTCAACGGTCATTATCGTTACGCATAACGCGGCTTTGGCTCCGATTGGCGATCAGGTGTTGCATATTCACGACGGTCAGCTGGTCAAGCAGGAACGCAATCAGCATCCGGCTGACATTCAGTCAATTGAATGGTAGGTGAGAACTTTGAGCAAGCGAATTTTATGGAAAGATGCCTGGCAGGCTATTTCCCGCTCGCTGGGCCGATTTATCGCGATCTTTCTCTTAATGGCCGTCAGCGCGTTTGCCTTGATTGGCTTAAAAATTACAGGACCAGATATGCGGCAGACGGCAACCAGCTTTTTTGCCCAACATCATCTTGCCGATACCACGATTACGTCGAACTATGGTCTGGATAGCCGCGACCGTCAGATCATTCGACAGCAAAAAAGCGTCAAGCAGGTTGATTTTGGTTATCTGCAGGACAGTACGATTGATCAGACGAAGCAGGCACTGCGGATTTTTTCACAAACCAATGGCGTCTCAAGCTGGCAGATGGTCAGTGGACATCTACCGCGGCATGATAATGAGATTGCCGTCAGCTACCTGCTGAAGGGCAAATATCATCTTGGCCAGTGGATCACGCTCAAGCAAGCGGGCTCATTGAAGCATCATCAGTTTAAGATCGTCGGCTTCGTACGTTCCAGCGAGTATCTGGATCGCAGCGACATTGGTCAGACAACGGTAGGCACCGGCCAATTGAGCGGGGTGGCCGTCGTTAAAAAAACAGCCTTCAAGACCGGTACTGCCTATGCAATCGCACGGATCACGTATAACCAGACGGCGAAAATGAATCCTTACTCTGCGCGCTATACCAATTATGTTGAAAAACAGCAGCAGCAATTGAAGAAGGCCTTGAATCGGCATGGCAAAACCAAGCAGCAAAAGCTTGAACGTCAGCTGAAGGCAGCTCAGCAGCAGCTTACGCAGGCAACGCAGCAGGCCGCTTTACTTCAGCAGAAAAATGCAGGGGCAGGCAATGCGGTTCTCATTCAGCAGGCTGCTGCGCTTAAAAAACAGCAGGCCAAGCTCAAGCAGCTGGGTTCGCCAACCTATACGCTGAGTGATCGAACGGAAAATCCCGGCTATGCCATTTACCGTTCCAACGCTGAACGAGTCGATATCCTGGCAAACGTCTTTCCGGTGCTGTTGTTTGCAATCGCGGCCCTGGTCAGCCTGACGACGATGACGCGTTTTGTGGAAGAAGAACGGATCCAGATTGGTACGCTCAAGGCTTTAGGATATTCAAATGCCGATGTGGCCAAAAAGTTTGCGCTGTTTAGTCTGTTGGCCAGTTCAGCTGGGGTGGCGCTGGGAGCTTGGGGTGGTTTTATGGTACTGCCAAAGATCATTTTTAAGGCCTATGCTGCCAACTCCACGCTCAGCGGCTTTCAGATCCACTTCTCATGGGCGCTGCTTTTGACGACCTGGCTGATTGCCATTCTCTGTACGACGGGCGCCGCGCTGTGGGCATTGCATCGTGACTTGAAAGCCAAGCCGGCCGCATTGCTGCTGCCTAAGCCGCCTAAGGGAGGATCACGCATCTTATTGGAGCGTTGGCATTGGCTGTGGAATCGGCTCAGCTTCAACTATAAGGTAACGATGCGCAATCTCTTTCGGTATAAGAGTCGGGCGTTGATGACGATCTTTGGCGTGGCGGGTTGTACGGGACTTTTGGTAATGGGCTTTGGCATTCGCGATTCGCTCAGCGGCATCAGCAACATTGAATACAGTCGGATCATCAAGTACGATCTGATCGCCGTCCAAAATTCGAACAGCTCTGCCAAACAGCAGCGGCAACTGAAAAACGAGCTGAACGGCAAATCAGTGAAGGGACATACCGGTATCTATTTTGAACAGCTGACCAAGAAGGCCGGTGATGATGATGCCACGCAGTCGATCTATTTAATCGTTCCAAACAATGAAAAAAACTTTAAGCAGTATTTCGCGGTCAAGAACCGGCAGACTAAAAAAACGCTTAAGCTGCCGCAAGATGGCGTGATAATCTCAGAAAAGCTGGCACGATTGCTCAACGCCAAAAAGGGCAGCTCAATCAAGCTTAAGGACGCGAGTGGAAAATGGCGGACGATGAAGGTTGCTGGCATCATGGAGATGTATATCGGTCACTATGTACTGATGAGTCCCCAGGCATACCAAAAGATTTTCCATCAGTCATATCAGACCAATGCGCAATTGATTACGCTTAAAAAAGGCGCTAAGCTGCAGCAGGAGTCGCAACGTCTGATGGCAACCGGCGCCGTAAAGGGGATCAATCAAAACGTCAATAATCAGCGGACGATTGACAACATCATGGGCAGTTTAAACCGCGTCATGATTATCTTGATCGGTTTAGCAGCCTTATTGGCACTCGTGGTTATCTACAACCTGTCCAACATCAATATTGAGGAACGGATGCGCGAGTTGTCGACAATCAAGGTTTTAGGCTTTTACGATCAAGAAGTGACGCTCTACATCTATCGCGAAACGATCATTTTGTCCGTGATCGGCATCCTGCTGGGCTATCTGGTTGGGATTGGTCTGCATCGCTTTATCATCTTGAGCTTACCGCCTGCCAATGCAATGTTTGATCCAACGATGACGCTGATCAACTTTATCGTTTCGGCACTGATTCCGGCGGTCATTACGGCGGGAGTAGCAATGGCTATGCACCACAAGATCCGAAGCGTTGATATGCTTGATGCATTGAGTTCTGTTGACTAGATGTGATTGACGAAAACTGTCTCTTTATGGGCGGTTTTTTATTGGAAAATATGAACAGCAGCAGGTTTGCGGCTGTCCGCAGAAAAAGTTGCCGGGCTTGGAATTGGTTTATTGGAAAGATCGTTTTTAAATTTGTAAATGCTTTTACAGATTAATTTACAGAAAGCAGTGCGGTTTAAAAACATAAAAGTTAATGGTGTAGACCATTATTGATTAAGATATCAAGCAATTCTTAGAATATTATTAAAAATCGGCTGATCTTGCGTTATGATTATCAGCACCAACTAAAGCTGAGGGGGGTGATAATTCATGTTGAGTACTTTGATCTTTGCCTTGATTCCGATTTTCGTTACGATTAGTCTGGGCTATCTGGCAGCCAGGCGCGGCATTTTTAATGACCAGGACAGCAAAAGATTCGTTAAGCTGGTTTTGACCTTCATGCTTCCGCTGCACGTGTTTGGCGGTCTATGGAGCACCTCGCGCCGGATTTTGATTGCCAACGTGCCGCTGATGGGCTGGCTGATGCTTTCGATGACTGGCTGCTACTTGATGATGATCCTGATCTATCGGTTTGGTCTTCATAATTCAAGACAGCTGGCCACGCTTAGAGCCATGTCGATTGCCAATCCATCGGTACCGTTTATTGGCTCGGCCGTTTTGCCATTATTGTTCAGTACCAGCAACAGTGCGATTACGATCGGCATCTGTTCCTTGACGGTTAACATCATCATGCTGCCGATTGCCTTTGATGCTCTGAGCAGTGACCGCTCACCCTGGAAACGGCTGGCAGCCACGTTTAAAAAGCCATTGGTGCTTGCGGCTGTTTTAGGATTTTTATTAACGTTGTGCGGTACCCAAATGCCAACTCAGCTGACCAGTACGTTTGATCTATTGGTGCCGGCGGGGTGGCGATTTTTGCAGCCGGCATCGTCTTAGAGACGCGGCACTTGTCGTTTAATAAGACCATTTTTGGTACCGTACTGTTAAAAAACATCGCCTTTCCGTTGGTCGTGCTGCTGATTATGTGGATCGTGGGAACACCGGCTGTTTTAAGACGCCTGGTCGTGATTGCCTTAGCGATCCCAACGGCAACGATGCCATCAACTTTGGCCATCCGCTTTGGTGTCAATGAAAAGGAGCTGGCATCAACGCAATTCTGGAGTACGGCATTTTCTTTGGTTACGCTGTCGGCATTCGTGCTGGCGTTGGCCTAGCATGTGGTTGGACGCTTTAAAATCAGCGAATAGTCAAGTTAAGTATGATTAATTCAAAAATTTACAATAGAGAAACAGCGCTGCAATAAATTCTTTACAATGATTCGTTAGTCTTAACCATGGAAACAGAAAAACACCTCAGATTGATCCATTGCGTCAATTAAGATCCGTTTCGTGTGATTCCTCGCCTATTTTGAGTCGTTTTGAGGGGTCGGGGCGACTCTTTAACTGGATTACAATTGGCAGGGCACCAATTTGAAATCTGCTCGTTTTGCTGCTTCCGAGGCAAGTCAAGAAAGTTCCTAGAATTAGACAAAACGTACCATACTCTTAACCTTAAGCACGCATGTTTCTTAAAGAAGCGGCGTGCTTTTTTGCGTTAAGCTTGAATGGAAACTCAGTATATTTTAATTAAAATAATTAACGACCGGTTCAGATAAAATAGCGGATCAGCAAAAAGGAGTGATTTTTTTGAGTGCATTGATTGAAATGAAGAATAATCGTCTAATGGTTCCTGATAATCCGGAGATTCCTTATTTACAAGGGGATGGGATTGGGCCTGAAATCTGGCAGGCCGCGCAGCCAGTGCTGGATGCCGCCGTCAAACGCGCCTATCAAGGACAGCGTGAGATTGACTGGCTGCCGCTTTTAGCTGGCGAACGAGCGCATGAGCTGGTAGACGAATGGCTGCCGCAGCAAACCATTATGGAATTAAAACGGCATCTGGTCGCAATCAAGGGTCCCATGACGACGCCGGTTGGTACTGGTCATCGCTCAATCAACGTTGCCCTGCGACAAACACTTGATCTGTATGCCTGTTGGCGGCCGATTCGCTATTTTGCTGGGGTGCCGTCGCCAGGCAAGCATCCGGAGCGCGTTTGTATCGATCTGTTTAGAGAAAATACGGAAGACATCTACGCTGGAATTGAAGCACCAGCTGATTCAAATGCTGCTCAGTCTCTAAAAAAGTGGCTGCAAGAAACCAATCAGCTGCAGCGCGTACGTTTTCCCGACACGGCCGCGTTTGGTATCAAGCCGATCTCAAAAGAAGGCTCACAGCGGCTGATTCAAGCTGCAGTTGACTATGCGCTGAAAAATCACCGCCATTATCTAACCCTGGTGCATAAAGGCAATATTATGAAAGAAACTGAGGGCGGCTTTAAAAAATGGGGATATCAGCTGATTGAGCAAAAATATGCCAAACAGACATTGACGATGCCGCGACTTGAGAAAATAAAAAAAGAGCAGGGAGAAGCGGTGGCGCAACAGGTCCGCCAACAAGCCCAGGCACAAGGAATGCTGATCGTCAATGACATCATCTGCGACAACTTTTTCCAGCAGGCATTGTTATTTCCAGAGCACTTTGATGTTGTCGCCACGATGAACCTCAACGGCGACTATCTGTCTGATGCATTGGCGGCGCAAGTGGGCGGCTTGGGAATTGCACCGGGCAGCAACATTAATTTCCAGACTGGCTGCGCGATTTTTGAGGCTACACATGGTACGGCACCGCAGCTAGCCGGAAAAAACTGCGCTAATCCAACCTCGCTGATTTTATCAGGCGCAATGATGTTGGAATATCTGGGATGGGGGAAAGCAGCCGAAATGATCAGAA
>ERZ791897.1487-NODE-1487-length-10617-cov-89.642776_pt1 | contig 10617 bp, 9 predicted proteins | sample MGYA00510152_ERZ791897 | MGnify/ENA primary metagenome ERZ791897 (study PRJEB30046, sample SAMN00792050) | human gut metagenome | study: EMG produced TPA metagenomics assembly of the A metagenome-wide association study of gut microbiota in type 2...
GGCTATCTGCCAGCTCCAGCCGGACCTGGCCCGTATCTATCCCGTCGCCGTCCTCGCCGGGACGGACCTGGCTGCCAGCTGGCGGGCCGGCCGCTACCAGCCCTTGACCATCCATGAAGGCGTCGTCCGGGCGGCCTACATGAAGCAGCACTTCCTGGAACAGGGCATAAATTGCATCCGGACGGGCCTGCAAGCCACGGAAGACCTCGACGACGACACGCAGGTCCTGGCCGGGGCCTACACGCCGGCTATGGGCGAATTAGTCGATACTCGCCGCTATGGTCGGCAGCTCCTGTCCTTCCTCCGCAGCCTGCCCGATGAACCGGCAATCACCATCGGCTATAACCGGCGCGATACGTCCCGCGTCCGGGGCTATCGCAACGTTACCGTCAAGACGGCCCGCTGGAGCCTGCCTCAGCACCTGATCTGGCATCAGGATGAGGTACCCCTTGGTCATATCCGTGTCTGCCAGGGCCGGACTGTGTATGACCTCGATGTGAATAGCAAAACCGGGCCTACTATGATATAATAAGATGATACGCATGATTTTCGCATCCAACCTTTGAAGATAAATACAACATTGGAGGAAATAGAATGGCAAGAGTAAAAATCACAGAAACGGTCCTTCGCGACGGCCACCAGTCCATTGCGGCCACGCGTATGCGCCTGCGCCAGATGCTGCCGGTCCTGGAAGCGATGGATGAAGTCGGCTATAATGCCCTGGAATGTTGGGGCGGCGCTACCTTTGATACGTGTATGCGCTTCCTCGACGAAGACCCGTGGGAACGCCTGCGGACCATCAAGAAGCACGTCAAGAAGACGCCCTTGCAGATGTTGTTCCGCGGCCAGAATATCTTAGGATACCGCCATTATGCCGACGACGTCGTCTACGAATTCGTCAACCGCGCCGTCGATAACGGTATCGACATCATCCGCGTCTTCGACGCCCTCAACGACCCGCGCAACCTGGAATCGTCCATCAAGGCGGCGAAAGACACGAAGTCCGTCCACGTCCAGGGCGCCCTGGTCTATACCATCAGCCCTATCCATACGATGGAATCGTTCACCAAGGTCGCCAAGGAACTGCAGGACATGGGCGTCGACTCCATCTGCATCAAGGATATGTCCGGCCTGCTGTCACCGTATGACGCATACAACCTGATCCGCATGCTCAAGAAGCACTTGTCCGTGCCTATTGAACTGCACACGCACTGTACGTGCGGCCTCGGTGAAATGACCTATATGAAGGCCATCGAAGGCGGTGTCGACATCATCGACACGGCCTTGTCGCCATTCGGCGAAATCACCAGCCAGCCGGCGACGGAATCGATGGTCATGGCTCTGCAGCACAGCATCTATGATACGGACATCGACGTCGACCGCCTGTGGTCCATCGTCGACCACTTCAAGCATGTCCGCAAAGAACTGGAAGACGAATTCAAATTGACCATGCCCAGCCAGATCAATCCGGCTGTCCGCAAATATCAGATTCCCGGCGGCATGCTGACCAACCTCTATAACCAGCTAAAAGCCCAGGGCGCCGAAGACCGCTTCGACGAAGTCCTGGCCGAAATGCCCAACGTCCGCCGCGACCTCGGCTATCCGCCGCTGGTTACGCCGACCAGCCAGATCACCGGCTCGGCAGCAGCCCTCAACGTCCTCTATGGCCGCTATAAGATCGTCACCAACGAAGTCCGCGACATCGTCCGCGGGAAATACGGCCGCGTCCCCGGTAAGATCGATGAAAAGTTCCGCAAGATGTGCATCGGCGACGAACCGGTCATCACCCACCGCCCGGCCGACGACTTGGAACCGGAACTGGAAAAATCGAAGAAAGCCCTGGCTGACGAAGGATTCCCCGATGCCAGCCCGGAAGACGTTTTGAGCTATACCCTGTTCCCAGAAGTAGCCCTGCCGTTTTTCCGTAAAAGAGATAACAAATAGACTATTGACAAGTCCTGTCGAATCAGTTAAAATAGAAAAGTCGACGGGACGTGGCGCAGCTTGGTAGCGCGCTTCCTTGGGGTGGAAGAGGTCGCGAGTTCAAATCTCGCCGTTCCGACCAAGACAAAAGAAGGGTTTGTCGTTATGCGACAAACCCTTTTTGTTGTTAGTAGCTAGCAGTTAGTTGTTAGCGGATGGCTTTAAATTTAAGGGCTTTTTCTGCAAACGACAAACTCTGTGCTACAAACTGTAGAGTAAAAGGGACTGCGCATGATGACATAATCTTCGTGCGACAGCCCCTTTTTTGTCATTGTAGGGGCTCGCACGTGGGGAGCCCGTTCCGGAATTTGGATGATTCTTCTGACAGACTAGTTGGGAAAAATCACACATATCCTGAAGCGGGCCGCCCTTTGGGACGGCCACTACGAAATGCTAACCACTAGCCACTAACCACTAACCACTTCTCACGGTTGCTTTTTCGGCCATTTCTGATAGAATGATGATAAATAGTATAGTATATATCCGTTTGTCATCCGCTTATTTTCTGTCAGAGGAGGTTTTCATCATGGGTTACATTTTAAAGAAAGACCAGCAGGACCTGGTCAATTTGGCTAAAGATTTTGCTGAAAAGAAAGTCGCTCCTTTTGTTCATGAATTGGATCAGGCTAAGGAACCGGGCCAGAAGTTACTGGACATCTATCAGGAAGCCGTCGACATGGGCTTCTGCGGCCTGGAAATCCCGGAAGAATACGGCGGCCTGGGCCAGGATTATTATACCGTTGCCGCTGTCTATGAAGAACTGGCAAAAGTCGACGCCGGTGTCGCTACGGCTATTGCCGCTTCCGGCCTGGGCCTGAAACCGGTACTCCAGCACGGCACGGATGCCCAGAAGAAGCTCTATGCCGAATACCTGACCGGTGAAAAGGGCAGCGGTTTCTGCGCTTTCTGCCTGACCGAAGCCAATGCCGGCTCCGATGCGGCAGCCGGGACGACAGTCGCTGTCAAACAGGGCGATGAATACGTATTGAACGGCACGAAATGCTTCATCACCAATGGCGGCGTCGCTTCGGTCTACACGGTCTTTGCCATTACCGACAAGACAAAGGGCGTCAAAGGCATTTCGGCTTTCATCGTCGAACGGGACCGCCCAGGCGTTTCTGTCGGCAAGGAAGAAGATAAGATGGGCATCCGCCTGTCCAACACGACGGAAGTCATTTTCCAGGACGTCCATATCCCGGCTGACCACCTCATCGGTCAGGAAGGGAAGGGCTTCATCTATGCCATGCAGACCCTGGACCTGGCCCGGCCTATGGTCGCATCCCTGGCCGTCGGCATTGCCCAGCGGGCTATTGACGAATCGGTCAAATACGCCAAACAACGCGTCACCTTCGGCAAACCGATTATCAAGCACGAAGTCATCGCCTTTAAACTGGCTGACATGGACATGAAGACCGAAGTCGCCCGTGCGGCAATCATCAACTTCCTCAACACCTACTATGCCGTACCGAAACGGAACTATACCCGCGAAGCTGCCATTGCCAAATGCTTTGCCGGTGACATGGCCGTCCAGGTCGCATTGGAAGCTGTTCAGATCCTTGGCGGCTTCGGTTACAGCCGGGAATATCCGGTAGAAAAACTCGTCCGCGATGCCAAGATCATGCAGATTTACGAAGGCACCAACGAAGTTCAGCGCATGGTCATTGCCGGCTTCGTGGCGAATAAATAACACTCATCAATGAAGGGGGAACCAATTCATGAGGGATTTGAACATTATACGTTCTAAAAAAGGTTTTATCAGTGATATGGACGGTGTTATCTACCAAGGCAGCACCTTGATTCCGGGGGTAAAGGATTTTGTGAACTGGCTCCAGAAAGAAAAGAAGCAGTTTCTGTTCCTTACCAATTCTAGTGAACGGACCCCGCTGGAACTTCGCAAAAAGCTTCAGTCTATGGGACTGGATGTCGAGGAAAGTCATTTTTATACGAGCGCCCTGGCGACGGCTCATTTCCTGAAAACCCAGGCTCCAGGCTGTTCGGCTTACATCATCGGAGCCCATGGCCTGATCAATGCTCTGTATGAAGTTGGTATTCCTTTCAATGATGTCAATCCGGAATACGTAGTCGTCGGCGAAACGACAGGCTATAATTATGAAATGATCATCAAGGCAACCGAGCTGATCAACAAAGGGGCCAAGCTTATTGGCACCAATGGCGATATGACCAGTCCTAGTGACCGGGGCGTTATCCCGGCCTGCCGGGCCTTGATTGCACCGATTGAACTGGCTACGGGGAAGAAAGCTTACTTCATCGGCAAGCCGAATCCATTAATGATGCGCACTGGCTTGAAAAAGCTGGGCGTCCATTCCGAAGAAGCCGTCATGATTGGCGACCGGATGGATACGGACATCATCGGTGGGGTAGAATCAGGTATGGAAACAGTCTTGGTCATGAGCGGTGTCTCTAATCGGGAAAATATCCAGCAGTTCTCTTACCAGCCCCATTATATCCTGGACCGGATCGGTGATTTAGTGCCGAAAAAAGCAAAAGCTTAATTAAAAAAGGACTACGCACGAAGGTTTCTCTGCCATCATGCGTGGTCCCTTTTGTCTTATAGTTTGTAGTACGGAGTTTATAGTTTGTAGAAGATGGTTTTAAATTTAAAAGCCTTCACTAAAAACTACAAACTGAAAACTTAAAGCTCAAAAAGAGGCTGTCTTAATGTGACAGCCTCTTTTTGGCATACCCGCATATCTGCCAGGCAATATTTCCGATGATGATGCCCAGGACGGCACCGGTCAGGACGTCGCTGGGGAAATGCATGAACAGGTACATACGGGAAAAGGCGACGACACAGGCCAGGCCGTAGGCCGCTATGCCCAGGCGCCGGCAGGACCGGAATAAGACCGTGGCCCCGGCAAAGAAGAAGAACGAATGGCCTGACGGAAAAGAGTAGCTGATCGGGTACTTCAGCGTATCCAGCGTCGGCGCACCGGGGATGACCAGATACGGCCGGATACGCATGACGAAGTGCTTGATGGCCACATCGCCGACGAGGATGGCCAGGATGACGGCGACGATGATGGTAAGCGTGACCCAGCGGCTCCGCCGTTTCCAAAGGCCGGCGGCCGCCAGGATGGCCCAGAGCCAAAGCGTATTGATCACCGTCGTGAAGTAAGTGATGAAAGCATCCATGTGCGGCCCGGCCAGGCGGTGCAGCCCAAAGAGGATGTGAATATCCGTCGTCGTAATCCATTCCATAGTAAGACTCCTTTCGTAGAAACAAAAGCCAGTATATCATGAATTTTATGATTAGAAAAATATATATATCATAGATTATCCATATGTAAAAAATATATCTGTAAAATCGTTGTAAAACAAAACAGAAAGCATTGAGAAAGCCACATGTCGGGAATATAATAATAGATATGAAGAAAATTCATGATATTGAGGTGATTACATTGGAACAGGAAATATATACATCGACGAACGAACTCTACGACGTCCTCTGCCAGCTCCGGCGCGACGTCCTTTCCCGGGGCGACGCCTTATTCCAGCACTGGCTGCCGCAGATACAGCGGACGCGCTTCGTCTATAGCGCCTGGAATATGGCCTTTTACTTAGCCCTGCGCTGCCATGACCTGCGGAAAATCCAGCGCTCCCTTCTGCCATTGGGCCTGTCCTCCCTGGGACGCGGCGAAGCCCGGGCGATTACCAATCTGGATGCCGTCATGGCCTCCCTCGGCCGGATTTGCCATGAACCGGCGGATAAACTCATTCCTTATCCCCAGACGAAGCGCTTCTTCTACGGCGATACGCTCCTGGCCTATAACACAGGGCGGATTTTTGGTACGGCCAAGACGGGGACGCGTATCATGGTGACTTTGCCGACAGAAGCCGCCGAAGATGGCGGGGCCCTTATCCGCAACCTCGTCGCCGCCGGCATGGACTGCGCCCGCATCAACTGCGCCCATGATTCCCGCGAAGTCTGGGATGCCATGATTTCTTATATCCGCCAGGCTGAAGCCGAAACGGGGCATCACTGCAAAGTCTACATGGACCTGGCCGGTCCGAAAGTCCGCATTGCCTCGGTCTTGCTGCGCTATGGCGAAGCCAAGGTCCTGCCGGGGGAACAAGTCTTCCTCGTATCCAGCGCCATTTCGTCGTATCCCTCGGATTATACGGGAAATATCGTCTTGTCGTGCAGCATCCCGGAAGTCTTTGAAAACCTTCAGAGCGGCCAGCCCGTCCTCATCGACGATGGGAAAATCCGGGCCGTCGTCGAAAGCCTGACCGAAAAGGGGGCCTACCTGAAGATTACCTACACCAAGCCGAAAGGCGGGAAAATCAAGAACCAGAAGAGCCTGAACTTCCCGCAGACGCCGATGAACCTGTCGCCTTTGACGGAAAAGGACAAAGAAGACCTGGACTTCGTCGTCCAACATGCCGATGCCATCGGCTATTCCTTCGTGAAGTCCGCAGCCGACGTAGCCCTCTTGCAGAAAGAATTGAAGAAACGCTGCGGCAAATCGTTCCACCACCTGGCCCTGGTCGCCAAAATCGAAAATAAAGAAGCCGTAGACCACTTGCCGGACATCATCATCCAGGCTGCATCCCGTCAGCCCTTGGGCATCATGATCGCCCGCGGTGACCTGGCCGTCGAAGTCGGATATCGGCGCCTGGCTGAGCTCCAGGAAGAAATCATGTGGGTCTGCGAAGCGGCGCATATCCCCGTCATCTGGGCCACACAAGTCCTGGAAAACCTGGTCAAGACGGGCCTGCCGTCACGGGCGGAAATCACCGACGCCGCCATGGGCGAACGGGCTGAATGTGTCATGCTCAATAAAGGCCCGTACATCGTCGAAGCTGTCACCGTCCTGACCAACATCCTCCAGCGCATGGAACAGCACCAATACAAAAAAACATCCCAGCTGCGGGCCCTTCATATTGCCGAACACGTCTTTGAAGAACTGTGAGGTGTTGTAAATACAACAGTTTTCCGCTATTTTCTATGATATAGTAAAGCCAGAGAGAAAAGGGATGCTCATCCATGTGAAAGGAGCGTGGAAACTATGAAAGCACTGGTATTGTATTCCTCACAGACAGGTAGAGTCAAAAAATTAGCCGAAGCCATCCGTTCGGTCCTGCCGAAAGATACGGACTTCCTGCCCATGGAACAAGCCCCGGAAAACTTTGACGATTACGATATCGTCTTTGCCGGCGTCTGGTTCCTGAACCTGAAATTAGATAACGTCTCCCAAGCCGTCCTGCCGCGGCTCAAAGCCGGAAAAGTCGCCCTCTTTGCCATCATGCACCGCGACCTCTTCTCCGACGACATCTCGAAGAACCTGCGCAGCGCCGTCGAACTCCTGCCCAGCGGCGTATGGGTCGCCGGGACCCACGTCAATTACGTGGCCGAAGCCATGGCTAAGACACCGTTGGGAGAAAACGAATTGATCGACGTAGAATCGGTCAAAGACTTTGCCGAAAACACCTATTACCGTACCCAAACAGATAAGGTTGCCTGATTCGTTTACCAGAATCCCACTCCGGTAACATAGTCAGATGCAAAGGGACCGTCGCATAGCACTTTTGCTGCCATGCGCGGTCCCTTTTCCTTAAAGAATGAATAAAAAAACGACAGTTCCTGTTGCTGGTTACTGTCGTTTTTTTTATTGCTAACCCTAGTGCTAACCTTCTTCGATTTTTCATGTAATAAAAAATAACCACGCGGCTCATAAACCGCGTGGTTATCAGATTCTTTATGGTGGAGATAAGGAGGATCGAACTCCTGACCTCTTGCATGCCATGCAAGCGCTCTCCCAGCTGAGCTATACCCCCATGTGTCTGGTACGGAAAACATTATAGCATGGACTATGGATTATTGTCAAGTTTCAAAGACCTTTTTCTTATTCAAGAAATTCCCATAATATGTTGGCACCGTCCTAGATACTCCATTTTTGCTATACAAAATCGTTCATGCTATAATACTCATAGTTAGAGTAACCCGGATTAACATAAAAATATAGCGTCTCCTTCGTTCCCAAGGAAGAAGGTCCGCCTAGCAGATTGACAATGAATGACAGGAGGTAGACAGATGTCAGGTATTTTCTCCATTTCACGGTTCAGGATGGCAACAGATGGCCCTGGTATATCCACCCTCATTGGTTTTTCCGGCTGTCCCTTAAATTGTCAGTATTGTCCGAATCCTATTTGTCATACTGATCGTAGTCAGTGGCCTGATTATAGTGCTCGTGAACTGATTGATTTTGTCAGACGGGATGAGCTGTATATGCGTATGACAGGTGGGGGCATCGTCTTCGGCGGTGGTGAGCCGCTGGGCCAAGAGTATTTTGTCAAAGAATGTGCTTTGTATAGTCAAAAAACACTGCCAGATATCCCTCTCCGTATCGAGACATCATTGCAGGCATCCATAAAGAACGTACAGGAATTGCTGCCTTATATTTCATTGTGGATCATCGACATCAAAGATTTGAATCCTGATGTTTATTACCGGTATACTCATGGGCAGATGGACCTTATGTGGAACAATCTGATGTATCTTGTACAACATGCTCCCTATGGGCAGGATTCTATATGGGTCCGGGTTCCCCGTATCCCGGGATATAATACAAATCGCGATATCCAGAAAAGCGTCCGCAGGCTCCAACCCTATGTAAAGCATATTGAAGTTTTTTCCTATCGGAAGCCACCAGAAAAGAGGGAGGGGACGACAGAATGAAAGATGCCCATCCATATGAGTTAAAAAACTTTTCCAATATTCAAAATAGTGCTATACAAAACTGGATTCAAAAAGGGTATGCCTATTTTTTAGGCTTAGGGTGTATTCCGGATTTAAAAAGAGCCTGTTTCTATTTTAAGAGAGCCGCTCAAGCAGGAAATCAGCATTGTCATTATCTGGTGAATCAAATAAAACACTATCACTACTATTGGAAACTTGAGTCATGGAATTCATCTTATTACGATTATGATGATGCAGATCCACTTATCCTCGGATTATATCTGGCCCAGGCGGGCTGGATTGAGAAGGGAATCCGGAACTGCCCTGGCAGCATATACTGGTTTAAGAAAGCTTTTAAACGGTCGTATCGGCAAGAGGTACAGCCGTTTGCACGGGAATTTCTGAAACGCTACACTGCCGGCATGGATGCCACTCTTCCTGTCATTCAGTTTATAAAGCAGAAGGCATTAAGTGATGATGTTTACTATTCCTTCGTTTGGGGCGTTTGTCTCGAACGGGGGCTGTCCGTCGAACAAGATGAAAAAGCCGCTTTCCGTTGGTATATGAAGGCCGCTGATGCCGGACAATGTCTGGCATTTGCTGCCCTAAGCCGATGCTATAGCGAAGGGATTGCTGTACCGGTGAATCTCCACATGGCCGCTATCTATAAAAAGAAATACCACGAAGCAAGTACTGAAACATATGCAACAATGGGTATTATAGATGTATTTGACCCAGCGAGTTTCGAAGAAACAATTTACACAAAAAAGAGTATCCAGAAACAGCCAGTACGTTCCGATGGTAAGGATATCTGCCGTACATTACGAGCACTACGGGCTCGATTTGCCGCTGCCAACCACATTTCCTGGAGCGAACCAGACTGCCCTCAGAAAACGCCCTGTTCCGGTACCTGTCCGGCTTGTGAAAAAGCGCTCCGCAAACTAACGAAATTGGCCCAGAAACAACCAGACTGTACGTATCCATTTTTCAAGCTTATTTCCCATGAGCCAGATGTGACCGTTAAGCCAGTGAAACTAAAATCACTTACCCCAAGTGAGCAGTATGTCGACTTACTTACAAACTTTTGTGGCGATATCGATTTTACAATATTGCCTGAACATATCACAAACATCTTAAAGCAGTACTATATCTATGTAGATAGTGATTTATACTACTATCTGTCACTGGAAAATGCACCACTGCTTCCAGGCCTGACGGAAGCCGATTTAGAAACACTGAGAGAGTATGCATCCTCAAGGTCCGTTCGATTATACAAAATACATGTGTCACAACAGGCAATAAAAAAATTTTTTACTTCTTTACCCCAAAAAATATGCGGATCAAAAATTTCATCTGATGAAATTGTATAAAGAAGAGGAGTGATATTTTATGAGTAATCGGCATCCTAAGGGAAGGCTGGAAGAAAATTGGCATGTTGAATATGAGCCTAATATGTATACTCCAGGACGTAGAAAAGAAACATGTAAATTTTATGATATGGATAAAAAATGTTGCTGTAATATAGTAGCTCCGGATTTTTCTGTCAGATGCAGGCCTGGCCAATGCGGATATTACGAATATGGGAAACCTATTTCTGAAAAGGACTATAAAATACAGAAACAAATGATGATTCAAAAGGAAATGGCGAATATGTCCGTAGGAAGCCATAGCAGTCATAAGAAGAATAAGAAAGGACAGCAGAAGCACCCGTCAGGCATTAAGAAACATTGGGGAGCTTGTAAGGCCGTGGTTGTTTTAGAAATTCACAATAACGGTGAGAATATTCAAAAAAACTTTTTATTTAGAAAAGCCAGGAACAAGAACGCCTACGACATTTGCAAATGTTTGCAGTCAGGCCCATGCGAACGATATCGTATGGTTTAACCTGATTCTGCAAGAAGTCTCCCGCCTCTTTAGGCGGTGAGATGAATTGC
>ERZ791897.1500-NODE-1500-length-10528-cov-33.010026_pt1 | contig 10528 bp, 4 predicted proteins | sample MGYA00510152_ERZ791897 | MGnify/ENA primary metagenome ERZ791897 (study PRJEB30046, sample SAMN00792050) | human gut metagenome | study: EMG produced TPA metagenomics assembly of the A metagenome-wide association study of gut microbiota in type 2...
GTGTTCCAGGAAGGCATCTTCTGCCAGGAGCTGTTCGAACCGCGCGTTCACCGGCAGCGCCAGCTCATCGTCCTCAAAACAGAATGCAGTGGTGCCGGCCGGGGCGGTCAGTACCGCGTTCAGAGCCGCGCTGGTCTCCGTTGCGCCGCGGGGCACCTGAAGGTTGGTCACGGTGAGCTCCGGGTGCGCGGCCTGCGCGTCCAGCACGCCCTGCAGTCGCGATTCGGCGCTATAGCGCATATTGGTTTCGGCGGGAGTGCCGCCAACGAATGCGATGCCCCGATGCCCCAGCGCGATGAGGTGTTCGACGGCCGCGCGGGTGGCGGTACGATCATCAATGCTTACGCCGGAGTCGAACCCGTCCGTGGAGGGGATGTTAATGCCGATGATCGGCACATGCATATGCTTGAGGCGCTCCACCTCGGCCGGCTCGATGTTGAACGAGCTGACGATTACCGCATCTGCATTGCGGCGCACGGGCAGGTCCGCAAAGAAATCGTGACGCTCTTCGGCGTTGCGCATGGGGTAGGCCACGGTGTCATAGCCGGCAGGGCGCAGCACCGAGTCGAGCCCTGCAAAGATGTTCGCATTGAACCAGGTGGTGATGGTCTCGCTGGCCAGCAGCGCGATGCGGAACGACTGGCCGGACTTCAGCGCGGCGGCCGATCGGGAAATGGAGTAGTCGAGCTTCTCGGCGGCGGCCATTACCTTGTCGCGGGTTTCGGGGAGCACCAGGTCCGGCTTGGCGAACGTGCGGGACACTGTGGATACGGAAACGCCGGCCTCCTTGGCCACCGCCTGAATGCTTGCTTTGGTCATATCGAATACCCCCCCGTTATTGTTGCGCCGTTGTGATGATGACGCGATGTTGCGGCATCGTGTTTGCGCCGTCGATGCACATGATTCATATCGTCATTGCTGTGACAACGGTATCATGCATTGATCTGTCGTTGAATAACGCCGGTGAAGATCCTCTCGTGATGAAGACGATTTACAGTGCGGTAAGAGTCTATAAGTGGAAACGTTTGCATATTGCTCCGGTCAAATGTGCCGCGATTGTCTGTCTGATGCGATTTAGCTCCGAAAAGTGATCTTTGACATTCACTATTGCATGGGTTTGCAATAATGAATACCTTCTTAGCAAAGAGTAAACGCTTCGACACTCCGTGCTGATTTGGCTTGATGCCAAGGGGCAATGCTGCAGTATTGTGCGAAAAAATGAGATATGGCCGGCGGGCTTTACTGATGTCGACTTGCAAGAATGACAACCTTTGCAGTATGATGGCGCCCAAATGAGAGAAGCGATGCGTGTCAGAATCAGTAAGTGGTTAGTGGCTATTTTTATCGATTCTGCGCAGGCCAAAAGCTAGCGTGTGCAAAGCTGATCCGCCAATGAAACAGGCATGCTCCGCCGAAGCTGCACGCCTATTCCACGACCTACAACTGCACAACAAATGAGTCGCGGCGATACGTCATACCGATGCACCCACCGACGGCTCTCCGGAGATGAGGAAAGCATGATGATAGCGAAAAGTATCGGGGGGGGGGCAGCGAAATTCAAGGCTGCCGCCGCTGCCCTGCTTGCCGCTGCCGTGCTGGTGACGTCAACTGGCTCACTCGCATTTTCCAATAACAAACTTGCCTATGCCGCCGATCTGAGCGACGGCGCATTATGCACTCCGACCAGCCAGTCGATGGGCACTGAAGCAAATCCCGCAACTGAGAGGGATTCCGGCGTTGCCACTTGGGTTGGCGGCGATATGTATGTCGGTAAGAAGTCCGACAACCTGACCAATGCTGACGGTCCTGATGCTTCATATTCCGCAGAAGCCGAAGGCTTGACTGTGGTCAACGGCAAGCTCATGCTGCATCCTCAGAAGAATTCGTGGAACGGCCAGGGCTTTCGTTTCGGCGTTGCCGGCTTCGGTACGCAGTATCGTCCCGCCGAAGGCAGCACCGCATTGGTAGTTGGCGGCAATACCGTAACCGTAATGGATAGTGCCACTTCCACCGCTGATGTGAAAGCGTGGAATAAGCCTGGTTTTATTGATGGACATTCGCACGTCGGCTCACTCTCCGGTAGCCAGTCGGATGTATGGGGCAAGGACGGCACGTCGATTGGCAGCTATAACGGTGCTTCCGTCAACTGGCAGAAGGACAAGTCCGGGAATACTCAGAACCAAGACGCCGGCAATCTGACCAAAGTTTCAGTCAAGGCTACCGATGGCGGTGCCGCCACTGACAAAGATTTTTCGAAGGATACGTTCTATCAAGGGTATGTGGTCGACGATATCGTTAGCCCGCTGGCCAAGCAAAATAATACCGGTACAGTGCGTTCAAGCATCTCCACGTTGTCTGAGCTTCCTCGCCATAAGTACAACTATTACAAGGAAGGCACCAACGCCGCTAGCGGCATATCTTACACTTTCAAATACGACGACACCACCAAGTACGGTACCGGCCGCGGCATTGCTTCCACAACGTCGTACACCAATCGCGAAAAGCTCATCACGTTCACCGGCACGAACAATGCCAGCATGGAGGTATTCAATCTCGATGCCAGCATGCTCGGCGACACCGCTGAGAATGGCACCCTCTACCGTGGCGTAGGTTTCGCCTTTACGAACATCGCCGACACTGCATCTGTCGTAATCAATGTGACCGGCAACGCCAGTAATATCTCGTTCCACAACGGTTGGCAGTTCTGGTGGAACGGTGCGGAAATCTCCGATGGCTACTCCAACTACAACAACACCGACGAGTTGAAGAAGAAGTCGGCTGCATACGACAAAGCCTCCCAGAAGATTCTATGGAACTTCAGCAATACCGATAACCTCACCATCTACGGTGGCGTGGCCAATGAGGACGGTACGAACACCAATGCCGATAAAATTACCCAGGATGATGCCGCCGCCGCGATGATGGGCAGCGTTATCGTCAGGGGCAACTTCGAATCGCATGTTTCCACCAACGGCCGTGTGTACACGGGTGGCGACTTCTCCATGTACAACCCGTACAAGGCATGGGCGTTCAAGCAAGCCGGTGCGAACGATGGTGATTCCGCCTCTGTGCTCGACATGGATCAGGAGCGTCACAACTTCCCGTGGAACGGTTCGTACACCGAGTCCTGTTCCGCTATCGCGTGGCAGAAGGCCGATGAAAGCGGCACCCTGCTCGGTGGCACGACGTGGGCTGTGTACGGTAAGTACGATGATGCCGCAAGCGGAAAGAACGCACTGCTTACCGTGCAGGATAACGCGTTCTACGACAAGGACTCTGCCGATGGCCGGTTCACTGTGGAAGGTCTGAAGCCCAACGCAACCTACTACATCAAGGAAGTCTCCGCCGGCAACGATTACCAGCTGAATACGAACGTCTATTACGTAGCGACTGGGGACTCATCGGCAACGCCGGTCAATGTCACGCAATCGGTGACAAAGACGGACGGTGCTTATACGTACGGCAGCGCCGACATGACCGATGGCAAGATCGTCAACAAAAAGAACGGCCATGAGGTTTCTTGGTCGAAGGTCGATGCCGACACTAACAAGGAGCTTGCCGGCTCTCAGTGGCAGATTCAGCAGGTGAAAGATGGCGCGGCCGCTAAGAGCTGGAAGGTCACAGACAACACCAGCAAAGCAACCGGCGTAACGGTCAATCCGACCTCAGCCACGTTGGATTCTACCAATGGGTGGAAGACCGATTTGACCGCAGCCGTCGATCCGAAGGATGCCTTGCAAGAGGTTGCATGGACGTTCACCGATAAAGATGGCAATGCTGTCGATTCGTCCACTGTTGCGGTATTGGCCCGTACGGGTAATCTGAAAACCACCGTCACCGGTATCAGCAGCATTGATACCACTGTGTATGTGAAGGCATGCTCGGTCTCCAATCCTGAGGTGTGCAGCGCCCTGGTCGCCATCAAGGTGAAAGCTATGAGCGTCAAGGATTTCACCGTCAAGGATTCCTCGAACCGGACTGTTGAGAACAATTCCACCATCACCGACGCTGCAGTGGATAGCACGCTGACGTTCACCGCTTCCTCCACTCCGGCTGTCCCGATTACTTGGGAGTCGAGCAACAAGAGCGTGGCAACGGTTACTTCCAGCGGCGAGAACGGTCAGAAAGCAACCGTGACGATGACGGGATTCGGCTCTGCGGTCATCACCGCGAAGGCCGGCGACAAGAAGGTTTCGTTCACGGTCAAGGTGCCGTCTACCACGGTGTACTTCAAGAAGTCGTTGATGAATTGGTCGAAGTACTACGTGTACTACAACGCTGGCAACAATAACTGGAAGTTCGTGGAGATGAGCCAGAGCTGCGGTGATTATGTGTATGCCATATTGCCGAAGCAGTCGCCTGGTACGAAATTTTTGTTCCACGGTGACGATGAAAACACGAGCACCAACAAGTGGTACCAGGGGTCGAATAAGAGCGATTTCAAGTTCACGGGCAACGAAGTGCAAGTCGTGAACCAGCATAACGATTCACAGGTCTCCACCGCTCCGGCCGGCTGCCCTGCATCCGCCGCAGCTGCTGCCCAGTCGAATGATGCGGCGGTGCTCAACGAGAACGCCGTGGTGACGCCCGCCGATGACCCGCAGCCCAGTGATGCTGACGGTGTTGCCGAAAACGCTATTGACGATGGTGCAAAGGCCATTTCCTGCACGGCAGCCGACGGCGAGAACGGTCAGCCCGGCGTGAAGTGCGATATGGACACCGCGGCTGGCAAATTCAAGGTCGGTGGTCTGGATGCCGGCACGTACTGGCTCCATGAGACCACGGCTCCGTACGGATACACGATCAATAAGACCCTGTACCAATTCACGATTGATGCCAATGGCAACGTCACGTGGAACGGCGGTTGGGCCAGCGGCGAGGCGACTGGCGCCATCGATGAAAAGCTGAAGCCCGGTGACAACAACGCAATCTCGGACACCCCTACCGAAGTGACCTGGAACAAGGTCGACACCAAGGGCGGCAAACTTGCCGGTTCCCAGTGGAAGATCGTTGGTCCAAGCCCTGCAACGGACGTGTACTGCGTGGCCGACAACGTGACGGTTGATGCCAATGGCGCCACCACGCCGGCAGGCATCGAGTTCACGGGCTGCACTGGCGAAAAGCTGTCCGATGCCGCGAACACCGCAGACGAGGCCGGCGTCATCACGGTCAGGGGCCTGCCGGTCGGCACGTACACGCTAACCGAGACTAAGGCTCCAGACGGCTACGTGGCAACAACCACGGTCTACACGCTTACCATCTCTGACACCAAAGCTTCCACCGTTGTGGCTCAGACCGCGACCGATAGGCCCACGACCCGTTCTGGCGGCAATCGCGAAGCTGCGGCCAATGTCCCCAACGCTTCGGCTCCGGTGAACATCCAAATCCCGGTAAAGAAGAGCGTGAAATACACGTCGTGGCCAAAGGACAGCAACGGCAACTACGTCAACTTCAACTTCAAGATTGAAGCGACCAAGTCGACTGTGGACGCGAACCCCGCCGCGCCGATGCCTGTCGAATGCAGTAGCAGCGACGCGACCAAGAATGACTGCACCATCTCCTTGGCTCCGAAGTCTGACGCTGATGATCTGTCCAACGTCATAGCCAAGTTCGGCAAGATGACGTTCACCGACGCGAACCTCGCGGCGGCAGCTGGCGACGCCAGCGACTACGCCAAGACCTACACCTACAAGATCACCGAGATTGTGCCAGATTCCGCCGACGCGGTGAAAAACTTGCGCTACTCGAAGGCGGAGTACCAAGTCGTAGTCACGGTCAAGCAAGCCAAGGATTCCAGCGGAAAGCTGTCCGGCTTGTCCGTCTCCGCCACGATGACACGCATCAAGGATGACTCCGGCAATGCCGAAGCTGGCGGCGGAAAAGTGATCGGCACATGGTCATCAACGTCCACCGGCAGCAGCGCCGGAACCGCCGTCGAAGCAACCTTCGTGAACACCAAGGTGCTCACCGGCCTGCCCACCACGGGCGCCGACTGGACCGGACGCCTAGTGCTTCTGGTCGGCGACGGATTCATACTTGCTGGCGTTCTCATCGCCGGCGGATATCAACTGGCCAAACGTCGACGGGAGGAGGACTCCGACTGATTTTTCTCCCTAGGCCACTCGATTGGCCACCTACCAACACTCATAACTGAATAACCAATATTCAACACAATCTTCTTCTTCATTTCAGAGAAAGGAAAAGAGAAATGAACACCATATTCAAGAGGGTGATCTCCGGAGCCGCCGCTCTGGGCATCGCCGTCAGCGGTCTAGCCATAGGTGTCTCCACCGCGTATGCTGCGGATCCGACCACCGGCAGCATCACCATCAACAAGTCAGACGCTGGTCAGGTGGATCACAGCTTCGATGGCTGGCACCTGGCATCGTTGACCAACGTCACCAAGGATAGTACTGGCAAGATCAACGACTTCCGCATCGATACCGATGCCAATATGGCCAGAACCATTGTTGCCGCGATGACTAGCGATCAAAAGAATGCATACGAGAACGACGCCTACTACCACAGCTCCGACAACCCGATGGGGTACTTGGTCGAGGAGGTATTTAAGGATAAATCTGGCAAGGCGCTGAGCGAGCTGACCAGCCCGTGGGGCGGCGATAGCTCCGCGCTGCGTGCGTTCGCCAAGTCGCTGTCCAAGGAACTTGCCAAGGCCGGTGCTCCCACTGCCGATAAGACCGGTAACAGCGCACTGAAGACCGGTGAGAACAAGGAACTCAAACAGGGCCTGTGGTTCCTCAAGGATGTCACGACCACGGATGACACCAAGGGTACCAACTCCATCCCGATCATCACGCCGACCACCTTCGATGGCGCCGACAGCTGGGGCACGGTGACGCTGAAGAACACCACCCCGACCATCGACAAGAAGCTGGTTGATTCCAAGGGCGACGGCACCTACACGCCGAACACTCAGCCGGATTACGCAGTTGGCGATGATGTCTACTATGAGCTGACCTCCACCGTGCCGGTCTACACCGGCTACGACATCGATTCGACGATGAAGGACGCAACCAAGACCCGTATCTTCAAGATCAATGACACCGCCAGCAAGGCGCTGACCGTGTCCGCCGACACCGTCATCGAATCTGTCAAGCTGACTCCTGCTCAGGGTACGGCCGTCACTCTGGTCAAGGACAAGGACTACACCGTTACCGTCGCTGACTATGGCGATGTGAACACTCCTGACACCGATGCCTACAAGGGCGGACACGTGACCACTATCGACCTTGGTAAGTACGTCAACAAGGCCGAGGGCTCCAAGTCCGCTACTACTACTGACGGCATCCTCGAAGGCGCCACCGTCACCGTGATCGTCAAGGCTAAGCTCAACAAGGGTGCGCTGATTTCCAACCCCGGCAATCTGCAGAAGAACCCGAACAAGGTCGACCTCGAATACTCCAACCGCCCGGAAGAAGTGAACCACGCCCATAAGGTTCCTGGCCCGGAAGTGCCCGTGTATGCCTATAAGTTTGACATCTTGAAGACCGATAAGGCTGGTACCACTAAGCTGCCCGGCGCTAAGTTCACGGTCAAGGCAGTCTCCGGTACCAGCACGCACGACGGCAAGTACCTCGGTTCTTATGGCAAGGATGGCTGGAGCTACCTCGATAGCGAGCCGGCGGTCGCTGCTACCGATGGTGTGTTCACCACTGACAAAGACGGTAAGATCAACGTCTCCGGCCTCGATGCCGGCACCTACGAGGTCCATGAGATTGCGCCGCCGGACGGCTACACCGCGATTAGTCTGCCGAAGTTCCAGTTCACCATCACGCCGACCGTCGGCGATGAGGACGCCGGATGCAAGACCATCACCGCCGTGGCGCTGAGCCTCGCGAAGGGCGCCGACGAGCGTGCCTCGCTGTCCCAGGGCGGCAAGACGCTGAACATCTGGAACGCCAAGAACATCACCGAGCTGCCGAGGACCGGTGGCGCTGGTCTGGCCATGATTGTGGCCGTCGGCGCACTGTTCATCGCGGCCTCCGGTATCTTCGCCCTCCGCGCTCGCCGCAAGGCCTGAGCGGACACGCCTAGATAGCTAAGGAACGGCGGCCGGCGCACCGCACTTACCCCTCGCAAACCGCCGTTCCTGCTCCGTCTCCGGCCGCATCGTCTTGTTCCCGATCGATGCGCCCGGAGACTTTTTCCATATTTCTTTATTTTTGCTGATTCTGGAGAACCGAATGACGCAAACAATTATCATGAAGTCCCGTATCCGCAGGGTTTTCTTAGCTCTTGGGGTAGTGTCGTTTATTGAGCGGAGATGAGTCCATCCAATGCGAAGCAGCACCGGAGCAAAACAAAGTGGTACGCGCACACAGTCGCGCGTGTTTACTGTGCTGTCGGTGCTGTTTTTGCTGATCGGGTTTGCCATCATCACCACGCCGTTCGTCATGCGCGCCATCAGCGAATACCAGCAGAACGCCACCGTGCAGCAGACGCAGCGCGAGGTGGATGGCTGGCCGTACCCACAGGCGGAGAACCAGCTCAAAACCGCCCGCGAGTACAACAAGAAACTCGCGGCTGGCGGCCAGGCCGCCATCGGCGAGGTCAAAGATCCTTTTGCCGGCAATGCCGGCCAGTCCACCACTTCCGGCGCGGATGATTCGATGGCCGCCAAAGATCAAGAATATCAGAGTCTGCTCGACGCCGGCCAAGGCGTGATGGGCTCCATCCGCATTCCTAAAATCGACGTCAACCTGCCCATATACCACGGCACCAGCGAAGATGCGCTCGCCGTGGGCGCGGGACACCTTTATGGCACTTCATTGCCGGTCGGCGGCAAATCCACACACTCTGTAATCACCGGCCATCGTGGTTTGCCGAACTCGTTGCTGTTCACTCGCCTTGATGAGATGAAGAAGGGTGATGCCTTCTACATCGAGGTCATGGGCAAGAAACTCGGCTACAAGGTCGACCGCATTACCGTGATCAAGCCCGACGATTCCAGCAAACTGCGCATCACCAAAGGCGAGGATCGCGTAACCCTCATGACCTGTACGCCTTATGGTGTCAATTCTCATCGCCTACTGGTCTCTGGTGTGCGTGCCGAAATCCCGGAGGAAGTGCCTGACCCGGACGATGTGCATGGCATCAACACCACATGGCTGGCGTTGGGAGCCATAGTGCTTTTGGCCGTGCTATTCGCTTTCATCGTCATATTGATGCGGCGTAAGCAAAAGCGCGATCGGGAATTTGCCGGCCTCGCCCGGCACGCCGCACGTCCGACAAAATAAGCGCCCCGCGCGTATGCGATTCCGCGTTGGGAATATGAACGGTTTCGGGTGCCGGACTATTCAAAAAGCGGCCAGATTGTCGTAACTCGATTTCGAGGGGCTGATTTGGCGTGTTCCGGAGGTCTACTTCCGTTTCGAGGGGCTGATGCCAAAGTAGACACAGCTACAAAACGGCAAAATGACGTTGATGCAAAGCCGTTTCTACTTCCGTTTCAACGGATGAGGAGCCCCTTGAAGCGGAAGTAGACCTCCGGCAAACACGAAATCAGCCCCTCGAAATCGATCTAGGCAGTCTCTCTACCGTCGGGAAGCGTTTCAGCGCTTCTCGCGGCGCATTACGGCGGACAGGGACTGCACGCGCGGCAGGTCGAAGACCTCGTCGGTGTGCACTACGTGCCCTTCGCCATCTGCCAGCGGCACTCGCCAGTTGGAATACTCGCTGGACGTGCCCGGCTGATTCTGCGAGCGGCATTCGCCCACGCCGTCCACCAGCGCAGCCTGCAACAACAGCGACGGCGTATCAGTGAGCATGGCGTGCATGGCTTCAACGATCTCCTGCACATGACCTTCCACGTCATCGGCCACAGCCTGCGTGATATAACCGCCCTCCACCAGTCGGTTCATCATCGCGGTGCGCTCGGCCATGGCCGAAGCGGCAAACACCTCCACCGGCTCGCTGAGCAAATGCAGCTCCTCGCGCAGTTTCACATGCTCGAAGTTCAGATAGCCGGCGGTTGGCGGCAGATCGTGTGTGGTGACCGATGCCAGTGCCTGCTTGCGGTACTCCTGCGGCGCGCGGTAGGGATCGCCGGCGTTCGGCGAATCGTCCACACGGTTGAACCACTCCACATCGGTGCCAAGCACGCCATGATCGGCCAGAATGCGGCGCACATAATCCGGCACGGTGCCCAAATCCTCGCCGATCACCATGCCGCCGGCGCGCGTGGCCTCGATGGCCAGTACGCCGAGCATCGCCTCGTGGTTGTACATCACGTAGGCGCCATTGCGGGCGCCAAGTCCCTGCGGAATCCACCACAGGCGGAACAGTCCCAGCACGTGATCGATACGCACCGCGCCCGCATGCTCATACATGGAATGCACCATTTCGCGGTACACCTGGTAGCCGGTGGCTTCCAGATAACGCGGGTTGAACGGTGGCTGGCCCCAATCCTGGCCCTGCTGGTTGTAGAAGTCCGGCGGGCAGCCGACCGTGACGCCACCGGAGGCGAAACGCTCCGGGTTGGCCCAGGCATCCGCGCCGAGCCCGTGCA
>ERZ791897.1507-NODE-1507-length-10486-cov-2.211773_pt1 | contig 10486 bp, 6 predicted proteins | sample MGYA00510152_ERZ791897 | MGnify/ENA primary metagenome ERZ791897 (study PRJEB30046, sample SAMN00792050) | human gut metagenome | study: EMG produced TPA metagenomics assembly of the A metagenome-wide association study of gut microbiota in type 2...
CTCAACTCAACTCAACTCAACTCAACTCAACTCAACTCAACTCAACTCAACTCACTGATTATGTAAATCAGCGCTTTTTTGTCAAGCGATTTTTCGAGGATTCACTGACTTTTTCGGTTAGTGGGTCCTTTTTTTGCTGTTTGTGAGACCTCTTTGAAAGAAGGTGTCTCACTTGGCTAAAAAAGAAGTAAAAACCGATTTGTGGGTTGCTACTCAGCTAAAGGACGCTGGAATTGATTTTGATGCGCAAGGATCCAACATCAAAGAGATTGATGAAGCCTTAAAGACGGCTTCAAAACGCGGCACGGGTCAGGCTGGCTATCCGGAATACGTTGCCGTTATCAAAGACTTTGTGCTGGTGGTTGAGGATAAGGCTAATTTGGATAAGCAAAAGTACCTAGATGATAACGGAGTACTGGCAACGGACGTTAAGTCTATAACCGATTATGCAGTTAATGGTGCTTACTTTTATGCCAAGCACATCGCGCAAAACAGTCCATTCAAGAAGGTCTTTGCCGTTGGGGTTTCCGGCGATGAGAAGCACCATAAGATTACGCCACTGTATGTCGATGATCGTGAAGGCTACAAAGAATTACCAGATCTAGAATCATTTGTATCGTTCTCACTAGATAACATACACGAATACTACACGCGCTATGTTCTAGAGGAACAAACGGACGTTGAGAAGACGACGGCTCAAATTCTAAAGGACGCGGCGGAGCTACATGAGTATCTACGCACTTATGGTACGCTAAAAGACCAAGACAAACCGCTGGTAGTTGCAGGGATCCTGTTAGCACTCGATGAAATTGAATATGACGGTTTCAGTATTGATAGTCTGGCTGGTGATCAAACACCAGGCATGCGCGATGGCGACAAGCTAATGACTGCAATCAGAGGACGACTGACCCGTTCCAATGTTGGCCCCGATGCCAAGAAGGATAAGCTGTTGGCTGAATTTTCAATTCTTCAGACCAGCTTCCGCCTAAACGAAGTCAATGCAGCGCTAGGGAAAACACCATTGAAGTTTTATACTGAGTTTCTCTATGAACGTGTCTTTAAGAGTATTAAGTATCAAAAAACCAGCGAAGACTTTATTGGCCGGTTCTATGGAGAATTCATGAGCTATTCTGGCGGTGATGGCCAAACGCTGGGGATTATTTTGACACCACGTCATATTACGGATTTGATGTGTGACCTGACCGATATTAAGGTTGATGATATAGTTTTGGATCCAACTTGCGGTACAGGTGGGTTCTTGATTTCGGCAATGCACCGGATGTTGACAATGGCAGATAACGAGCAACAGCGAAAAAACATTAAGAAGAAACAGCTTCATGGATTTGAACTGCAAAGCAATATGTTTGCGGTAGCTTGCACTAACATGATTTTACGGCGTGATGGCAACAGCAATCTTGAATGCTGCGACTTTCTCGCTAAAAATCCGGCAAAGGTCCAGCTAAAGGGAGCAACGGTCGGCTTAATGAATCCGCCATACTCACAAGGAACCAAGGCGGATCCGTCACAATATGAGCTTTCGTTTATTGAGCATTTACTTGATTCATTGACGATTGGTGCAAGAGCGGCAGTGATCGTCCCACAATCTAGCATGACGGGAAAGTCTAAAGCTGAAAAAGACTTCAAACGGTCGATTATGGAGAAACATACATTAGAGGGAGTGATCACCTGCAATCCTGATACTTTTTATGGCGTAGGGGTTAATCCGGTTATTGCTGTCTTTACGGCTGGTGAGCCACACCCTAAAGATAAAGTATGTAAATTTATCGATTTTCGCGATGATGGCTATGAGGTTCGGGCGCACGTTGGCCTGGTTGAAGGCGATTCGGCAAAGGATAAAAAACAACACCTATTGGACGTTTGGAATGGTCGGAGCGAGGCACCATCGAAATTCTGTGTCGAGTCTACAGTAAAGGCCGAAGATGAATGGCTGCACTCGTTCTATTACTTCAACGATGAGATCCCCACTGATGCCGACTTTGAAAAAGCAATCGGCGACTACTTGACGTTTGAGTTCTCAATGATCATGCAGAACCGCGAGTATCTCTTTGAGGACGGGGGTGATGATGATGAAAAAGCTTGATGAAAAAGAATGGGACGAACGCACTCTCGAAGAATTATTCTTTGTAAAGCCCGGAAAAAGGCTAACGAACGCGGATAAGGTTAATGGAAATAGGCCATTTGTTGGCGCCACGGATAATAATAATGGCGTGACTGGATTTGTTGGTAACGAAAATTCATCATGCGATAAGAATGTATTGGGAGTTAATTATAACGGCGCTCCTTGCATAGCTTTTTATCACCCATATGAGTGCGTCTTTGCGGATGATGTAAAACGCCTGCATCTACGCCATCATGCCGATAGCGAGTCTTTGCTGTTGTTTTTCAAAGCCATTGTGATGCAACAACGTAATAAATATAACTATGGTTATAAGTTCAAGGAAAAGCGGATGCTACGACAAAAACTTATGCTCCCCATAACGGAGTCTGGCGAGCCTGATTATGACTACATGGCTCGGTACGTTTCTAAAGTGAAAGCAAATTTGCTTGAGTGGTATAAGAACTACATCACTGGGAGGCTCTCCCAACTGGAATACAAGGAAATCCCCACACTAAACGAAAAGGACTGGAAACCCGTTGCTATAGCGAATATATTTAGTCTTGTCAGAGGACGAGAATCAAACATGGCAATGTTAAAAGACGGAGATGTACCGCTTATTTCAGCAAAGGCAAATAACAATGGCTTAAAGAGTTTTGTTGATTCTCCTAAAAAGATTGTTCAAGGAAACTGTATTACTCTGAATAATGACGGTGATGGTGGTGCCGGACTTTCTTATTACCAACCAGCAAATATGGCGCTCGATACACACGTTACCGCCTTAATCCCTAAGGCGAAACTGAATAGTTACGTAATGCTTTTCATTGCTAGATGTCTTTCTGGATTACATGGCTTCTTTGGTCATGGATTATCTATTTCCAATGGTCGTGCTAAAAATATTCGGGTTATGCTCCCCGTAACAGATTCCGGTGAACCAGACTATGATTACATGGAACAATACGTCAAGAACATGATGCTCAAAAAATATCGGCAATATCTGAACTACTTGGAAAAACATAATTAACTAAAGAAAACCAGTCATTTCTCAAACAAGAGATGGCTGGTCTTTTTTAATCCTGTAAAATAGTTTATAATAATATCATTAACTGTAAGAAATACATTTTAGAAAGAGAGGTTTCTGATGAGCGGACTAACAATGACGCAAAAGGCCGAGTGGGTGCTGGATCAGGCACGCAAAAAAGCCGGTCACTCCTTTCAGATCTCCACGATCTCAAAGATGACCAGTATCTCACGGCCGATGATTTACAAGTACATGGACGATCCAGAGCTGTTATCGGAACGTTCGGCGGAACAGCTGGCATACTACTATGACGAACTGCACAAGTCGGTAGCCGGGCAGATGCTTCAAGTGGCAATTGCCAAACAGCGCTTCAAGGATACACAGGCACGCCTTGTCAACATGATTAAGGATGCCAAGGACGAAGCCCAATTGGATTTGTACTCGGAAAAAGTGACTGAAGTGTTAATTATGTTACTCCAGAAAAAGGATTCGGAACTGTTACACGTTTTAATTGAATACCTTGGTGACGACGAAGCGCAATAATAAACAATGATTTTACCGTAAAATCATTTACAAATAAATCAAAGGTTGTATAATGAAATCATCAATTAGGAAATACAATTTTTGAACAAGAATCGAGGAGTTATTTATGGGGAAAAAAGTTGCTTTAACCGCAGCCGGGGTGGCTGCACTGACCACGGGAGCCGTTGCTACGACCCAAACCGTTCACGCTGATACCGTTGCTGCCAGCGAAACGACTCAAAGTACCGCTACGGTAACGCCAGCTCAAAAGGCGCAATCCGCCGTTGACCAAGCACAAAGCAAAGTTGACACTGCCAGCCAGGCGGCCAGCGATGCCAATCAAAAACTGACTGATGCCCAAAATGCCAACAATCAGGCACAATCAGCCGTCAATGATCAACAAAAGGTTGTTGATGCCGATCAGCAAAACGTCAACCAAGCTTGATCAGCCGTTGACCAAGCGCAAACGGCGGAAAGCGATGCTCAAAAGCTGGCTGATGAAGCAACGCCGGAAAACATTGAAAAGGCACAATCAGCCGTTGATCAGCAAAACCAAACGCTGACCAATGATGCTCAGAAGGTTTCGGATGCTCAAGATGCGCAGAGCCAGTCTCAAACTAAGGTAGACGATGCTCAAAAAGTCGTTGATGACGCACAAGCTAAAGTTGACAATCAACAAAAAGTGACTGACGCGGCTGAAAATAATCTGAAGAACGCTGAAGATATCTTGAACCACAGCGACTCCGGCAAGGCCCAAAAAGCTGTTAACGATGCCCAAACCAAGGTCAACCAAGACCAAAGCGCAATCACTGATCAAAACAGCACGATTGCCAGCGATCAGACCAAGATCAGCGATGCCAACAAGGCGCTGTCTGACGCACAAAACGCTAAGACCAGTGCTGATGCTAAGCTGACTGATGCTCAAAAGGCACAAAGCGAGTCACAAGCTAAGGTTGACTCGGCGCAATCGACTGTTGACCAAGCACAAAGCAAAGTTGACAATCAGCAAAAGGTAACCGACGCGGCTTCGGAAAACTTGAAGAACGCTGAAGATATCTTGAACAACTCTGCTACGGCCAAGGCTAATGCTGATAAGGCGCTGGCTGATGCCAAGGAAAAGACCAATGATGCTCAATCAACGGTCAACGCCAAGACTTCCGATGTGCAAAACGCCCAAAATGCCAAGTCCAATGCTGACTCAGCACTGGCAAATGCCCAAACGGATCTGACCAACAAGCAGTCTGCTCTGACTGATGCTCAGAAGGCACAAAACACCGCGCAGGCTAACGCTGACTCAGCCGGTGCCGCTCAAAAGACGGCGCAAAGTGCCTACGACACGACGAACAGCCAATTGAGCGATGTGCAGGACAAGCTGGACAATCTTAATAGCATTACGCTGTCCACTGAATACATTAATGCACTGAAGGCTTACTATAACGCTAAGACTACGGCTAACAGCCAAGCGGTAGCAAGCGCAGCCGAAAAATTAGTTGATGAGAACCAATACAAGTCAAATAAAGCGGATCAGGCAATCACCGTTACTTTTGGTCCGGATCAGCAACTTCCTGCTGATGTTGAACAAGAATTAACGGTTTTCGCGGCGCAACTCTTGAATAAGATTCGGGAACAGTTTGGTACGCTTCCACTGACTATCAATCAAGGTAGTCTGAGTTTTGCCAGTGCTATTTCTAAGCGTTATGATGATGCGAAATGGAGTGCGGCAGAACAAGGGTGGCACTATACTGAAGGAATTAACCGTGCCGCGGCCGACTACGGTTTAGCTTATGGTGCATTCCAAAGTTTTATTGAACGAAATGGCCAAAAATATGTTGTACAACAAGCATATGAGAACCTTGAAGGCTCAACAGATGCAACTCCAACGACTCGTACTGAATCATTAGATAGTTTGAAGGAAAAAATCTGGAGTGCAATTTTTGGTATGTTGGTTTACGATTCAGGTTCAAAATGGGGGCATGCTACCTCATTGACGGGCTTAAGCTACACTGACCTAAATGATACTTCAGAGGACCTCGGGGTAATGGTTGATTCTCTCGGTCAGACCCACATCATTATTGTGCCAAGCGTATATGCTGATCCTAATGCCCTTACTGGTGACAATGCCGCGGTTGAAAACAGCAAGTACTCACAATTAGCTAAGAGTACGGTTGCTGTACCAAACCAGCTGACTGAATTGACGAACCAGAAGCAGGCGCTGACTGCCCAATTGTCTTCTCAGAAGACGACGCTGGGTCAAGCTAACGCTAAGCTGGCTAGTGCCAACAGCGTTCTGGCTGATGCCAAGACGACTACGGCTAACGTTCAATCTGCCGTAACGCAGGCTCAAGCAAACGTAGCTGACAAGCAGGCTAACGCTAACGCCGCGGCGCAAAACCTGACCAACGCTCAATCAGCTCTGGCTAATGCTCAAGCCGTATTGACTAACGCCAAGACGGCTCAAGCCATCGCTCAGGCTAACGTTGATTCCTACTCAGCCGACGTATCGACCAAGCAGGCTAATGTCGCAAAGGCGCAAGCCCAGTACGACACGGAAAAAGCCGCGCTGGATCAAGCAAATGCCGAACTGGCAAGTGCCGAGGCCACTCTGGCAAGTGCGCAAGCTGATCTGAATGCAAAGAAGCAGGCAGTTGCTGACGCTCAGACTAACGTTACCAACGCTCAAGCAGTTGTAGATCAAAAACAGGCGGCTCTGCAATCCGCTCAAGACACGTTAAAGGCTGATCAAGCTCAGTTGGCTCAACTGCAAGCAACACTTCAAGCCGATCAACAAACGCTGGCACAAGCTCAACAAAACCTGGCTCTGTATCAAGCGGATCTGGCAACCAAGCAGGCTAATGTCGCAAAGGCGCAGTCCCAATACGACACGGAAAAGGCCGCATTAACGCAAGCCCAAAACGAACTGGCAAGTGCCAAGTCCGCTCTGGCAAGCGCTCAAGCTGACCTAAATACCAAGAAGCAAGCGGTCGCTGACGCTCAAGCTCAAGTCGAAGTTGATCAAGCTACACTGAAGACTCTGCAACAAAAAGTTGTTGATCTGCAAAATGCACCACAAACGCTGGCAGATGCTCAACAAGCACTGGCTGATGCTCAATCAGCTCTGGCAACGGCGGAACAAACGCTGGCCACTGACCAGGCAAAACTAGCTGAATTAACTGCCCAGGCTGATGCTACGCAGGCTCAGGTAGATGAGGCGCAACAAGCCGTTAACGAAGCCCAAGCTGCACTGGATCAAGCTAATGCTGATCTTGCTAAGGCTAAGGCGGCCCAAACGGCCCGGCTGGAACAAGAAGCCGCAATCAAGCGTGCTGAAGCTCAAGCCGCTTCTCAACGTCAAGCTAAGGCTAACGGCTACACGATTGTTAATGGTCAGGTTGTCGATGCTAACGGTAATCCCGTTGCTGGCTGGATGGTCAAAAACGGTCAAGCCTTTGACCCAGAAGGCAACTCAGTTGTCTTGACTACCAAAAACTTGACGCCAGGCTCTGAACTCCCACAAACCGGTAATGACGAGGCAAAGAATGCCATCGTTCTGGCAATGCTGGCCTTCATGGGTGCCCTGGGTAGTCTGTTTTGTTTCAAGTCCAAGCGTGAAAACTAATTCAAACTAATAAATAAGGCTCGGTACAGTCATGTATCGGGCTTTTTTAGTTGATTTTTGGCTCGGTAATATTTAAAATCAGCAAGCGAAACTTGTATTAATCGCTTGGCAGGTAAGCGTGCGTATGACGCAGGCCATGGATTGAGATTACGGGGAGTTCGCAAGCCTGACAGTAGCTTTTAGTCGGTTGAAACTTACCATGCTTGCTCTTATAGTCCCATGCGTCTCAAAATTAAAGTCTTCTGGCGTTAGACCTAATTCTTCGGCGTAGCGCAGACCAGTCTTGGCTACCAGCAGGATAAACCAGTCCCAATTTAGTTCTGGACCTAAATTAAGATGCTTCAGGAGCGTTTGGAGTTCATACATGCTTAGGTACTTGGTTTTCTTACGTTGCTTTTTAGCGATTCCCTTGATAATGATTCGTCGGGTTGGATCCTTTTCCAGCAAGCCGTCGTCAACAGCGTCAACCAAACTGGCCCGCAAATGATGATGAAAATCCAGGACGGTCTTGCGTTCATGCGTTTCGGCATAGCGATTGATCAGATCTTGGTACGTCCGGCGATTGAGCTGGTTTAGATGCAGGTCGGGGGCCAACTCACGAAGCTTGCGTTGAGCCAGATAGTACTTATCCAAGGTGATCGGTCGAATAGCATTCTCCTTGTACAGGGCAATCCATTGCTTGTAATACTTATAGAAAAGTTTGGTACTATATCGGGCCATAGATAATTCCTCTCAAAATAAAAAAATTTGGTGATTTTTTAGAAACGTTGCTACACGGGCATTTGTTCAATGTGGCGAAACTTGTATTAATCACCTAAATGAGCATACTTCTCCATATATCATTTAATAAAGGAGAGAATCGCATGATTAATCTTGAGAAAAAGACGTCGCAACCAGTCGAAGCCGAAATGCACTACAAGATGTACAAAGACGGCAAGAAGCTGGTTACGGCCGGGATTACGACTCTGATGTTCAGTGGTTTCGTTCTGGGGACGCAGACCACGGCACACGCTGATACGACTTCAGACACCAGTTTTGATGGCGGTCAGTCACAAGCAACGACAGGTGGGAACGCAGTTACGCAGACCACCGCGGCTTCAGCCGCTAGTGCCACGACGGCTACCGCACAAACGTCAGCTACAACAACGCAAACTGCTTCAGTAGCTGCAAGTGCTACCGCTACGGCTTCACAAGCTGGGACGATTACTCAGCCGGTCAATGTTGACTCGTCAGCCTTGGATCAAGCCGTTGAAGCGGCCAAACAAGCTGGGCTGAATGTTACGCAAAAGCCAACTACTTCATCAACCGTTGCACCAAGCGGAGTTGACTCAGCGAGGGCTCAAATCGAAAGCGACTACGCCAGTCAGGCAGCCAAGCTGAATGAAGCTACGGAACAGCAAGAGACTGCTAACAAATATAATGACTCTAAAGGTGATACGACTACTTTAGATGAGGCGGTTAAAAAGGCCCAAAGTACGCCAGGTATGTCGGTCACGCAAGACGAGACAAAGACGACTACGAAGAATGCAGATGATAAGTCAGGGATCGCCAACTGGGAAAAATCCACGGCTTCTGACTATGCTTCTCAGGTCGATGCTATCAATAAAGCTATCGATGCTCAGAATCAAAACAATGCTAAGTATGAGCAGGAAATGGCTGAATGGAAAGCCGCGCACTTAAACAATAACCCTAATGGTCTAACAACCGCTGACGTTCAACAACAGCTTTCGTTAGCAGCGGAACCTGATGCAAAAGTAGATATTAAAATCTTGGATAGTCGAGCATCTTTAGGACCATCAGATCGAGTATTTAAGGACACCACTTGGAGCCGAGTTAATTTAAGTACGGATATCTCTGGTGATATTGCTCAGGCAACATACACTAATTTGAAGAATTCCTACTATGTTGATAAGAATGGCCAGAAGCATCTAATCGCTAAGATCGTTAAGGTATTTAGCAACAGCGGTTATACGGTAAGTAACAACGATGGCCATACCTCGTTATTAGATATTGCTACTGACCCTAGCTTGGGTGTCTGGTATGAGGATATCTCAGGGATTACTGAGACTGATACCTTCTACGATGCAGATGGCAATGTAATCAACTTGAGTGATAACACCGCCTATATTGCGGTAACGTCTCTTAATTCATTATACGAAAGCTCTAAGAATGGTTGGACTAACAAAGAGTACGCACTCTCAGGCTTACCTGCCCACGTAGAAAGCGCAACGCCTATTTCAAACGGTAAAGCTTATACACTGGCTGGCTCTAGCGTAACCGTACATTCTAACGGCGCTTTATATGCAGATCAAACAAACGATCGAGTAGATACATCGGCTTCTGATGCACCGCAAAATACGGATCAAACAACTTGGAAGTCAACTGACTATTGGGACGCTAATAATAGCGAAAACACGTACTTTGGTGCAGGCATTATTGCTGTTCATGGCGATAGCTTTAGCATTCGCTTTGAAACTAATTTTGGCGATAACGATGCCAAGCTTGATCCTTGGGTTTGGTATACCCTGGATACGATTATTCCACAAACGCCAACGCCAACTCGTCAGACAACTTCAACCAGCTATCACTACAACGTAGCAAATGTTACGCATATCGAAACTTATCCTTACCAATACCATGATTTGAACGTGGCCACGACGCCAGAGAAGAACTGGACGCAGGGCAGTCAGGTTGTCAACGGCAAGACTGAGATCAACGATGACGTGGTTTCTGCCACGGTCAAGATGACTACGCCGGCCGCCTCGCAGGTTGAGGGCGGTATGAAGACGCTGGCAGTTACGGATAACTACTCCAAGTTTGCGAACAACGTAACCTACCAGGGAGCGCAGGTCTATGAAAATGATCGGCTGGCCACCTCACTGTACAATGTTACCAACAACGCGGCTGATGCCACGGTCACGGCGACGCGCAAGAACGCTGCCACTACGCCGGCCGGCACGGTCTCGCTGGTCGTTGACTTCAAGGTCAACAGCAACGTTCCAAGCGGCACGAAATTCGAAAACTCCGGTTCCGGGACGATCAACAACAGTACCGTGCCGACTAACGATGCTGAAATCGTCACGTACCAACAGTCAGCCGAAAAGCACTGGATTGAAGGAACGCAGACGGTTGACGGCAAAACGTATATCAATGATGATGTCGTAACCACCAAGGTTGACATGAGCCTGCCGGATCCATCAACTTTGGCTCA
>ERZ791897.1508-NODE-1508-length-10481-cov-5.775657_pt1 | contig 10481 bp, 5 predicted proteins | sample MGYA00510152_ERZ791897 | MGnify/ENA primary metagenome ERZ791897 (study PRJEB30046, sample SAMN00792050) | human gut metagenome | study: EMG produced TPA metagenomics assembly of the A metagenome-wide association study of gut microbiota in type 2...
ACGGATTACAATTATTTAAGCAAAATCAACCGCACTTTGTCGGTAATCGTCTTCTTGTTAATGGGCAAGAAGCGCCTTATCTTGAGGCCCCGCGCGGTTGGATACGTTTACGCTTACTCAATGCCTCATTGGCAAGAGCCTATGATCTCCGTTTAGATAACGAACAAGAGATGTTACTCATTGCAAGAGATTTAGGTTTTTTACCACAAGGTAAAGCGATTAATTCTCTCATTCTAGCACCGGGTGAACGCGCAGAAGTGTTAGTTAATTTAAACGAAGGCCAAGGCGTATCACTTATTTCTGGCGTAAAACGTGGTTTCTTCGACAAAATCAAAAATGTATTCAGTTCTAATAATGATTTTGCCGATAACACCGTTTTAGAACTTCGTCCACTAGGTGAAATCTCTGCATTCAGTAAAAAAATGAATGAATCATTCAATACGGATGCCACGGCTATGCTCGAGAGTAAAATCACCCAAGAACGTACCTTTGAATTGGATGTCACGAATGGCTTAATCAATAAACAACGCTTTGACCCGCGCCGTGTTGATGTTTCAGCGAAAGTCGGCACCGTCGAACGTTGGGTCATCAACAGCTCGCTACCAGTAGGTTTCACCATTCAAGGCGCTAAATTTGTGATTGAAAGCCAAGACGACGTCAACGTTGATGTGTCGGAACTTGCCTGGAAAGACACGGTTTGGGTGAAAAAGAAAGTACAAATTTTAGTAAAATTTGAACAACCTTCGTCAAATACCCATCCATTCTTATTTGGTTCATCCAATTTAATGCTAGCAGATATGGGCTGCCTTGGTATAATGATCGTTCAATAAAATAATGATATAAAAAGGAATCTAACATGAAAAAAATCTCAACATTCGCTTTAATTGCGACCCTATTTTCAACAGCCACATTTGCTGCATCACCAAAATCAAAAGACGCAACTAAAGATACAGCAAATGAGCCTACTATTTACCTCTCTGTGTTTGATAGAACTCAAGAGCCATCACCTGATTTAAATAAAAAAGAAACCTCTCGTTCCAATAAAACCGAGAAAGTATGTTGGCTCGCAACCGGTGATTTTGGTAAAAAAGCAACGGTAAGTGAAACCTTTAAAGCACAAGCCCCAACTGCATTCACTAGTTCGATTGAGAATGCAAAAGTGGTTTCATCACCAAATAAAAAAATCCATACCATCACTTATACCAGACCAACATTAGAAAATGGCAAATATATGATGAACTGCTGGACATTCGACCGCGAGATCCAATCGGCAAATATGTGCTAACTGTCAAAATCGGTAAACACGAATTTGGAAAACAAGTTTTCTACGTGACTGAGTAATTAAAAATACACAAAGAAACGACCGCACTTATATGTGTGCTGTTTTAAGACTAAAACAAAAGGCCGTCTGAAACCCAACCGTTCAGACGGCTTTTTTTCTACCTAGCCAAAGCTCGTTGTAAACTCTGCGTCCAAGCGGTTCTAAATGCAGCATCTTTCGCAAAAAGTTTGTATAGCTCTAGTTCATCCCGATGGCGTTCGCTCATCACATCGCGCAAAATGGCTTGGAAAGCTAATTCACGGGTATGAACATCCGGGTTATTTTGATATTTCTGCTCAAAGTCTTTATGGCTACGAATGCGCTCAGTAATATTGATAAATTTTACCCGTTGTTCATCCGGCGTTGCGCTCCAATCTTGAAACCATCTTTCGTTAAATACACGAATAATTTCATCAATCGGATCTTTTTCTTTATCTTCACCATGCGTGCCGCGTGGATTGGGATTTTGTGGGTCAAGCTCTGTTTCTTCATCATTTAATTTAATGCTGTAATTCAGTTTGGTGCGCGCCAAGCCGTAAGAGCTTAAATCCACTGCATCTAAAATTTCGTCAAATTCGTCCATCGGATCTTGTACTTTTAATTTTGGTACTAAGAATTTGAGGAACCAATAGAGCTTTTCCCAAGCAATATTTTCAAAATTGATGATGGAGGCCATTTGCCCGTAAATTTTTAAAAACTGCTTTGCCTTGATTTTAAAATCGACTTTTTGGGTTGGCTCAAGCGCCAACTCATGATCGAAACGTTGAACCGCCACATCAATGATACTGCTTAATTGCTGTGCGTCTTTATTGGCAAAGTAGCCTTCAGTAAAGTCGTTGACCTCCGATTGTTCGTACACGCCAGTTTCATCCAACTGATCTTTCAAATCATGTAAGACATTGACATCGGTTGCTTGCGACAACGACGTAGAAGTATAAAACGGCTCAAATGCTTGCTGAATATCTTCAACACTGTTAAAAAAGTCCAATACAAATAAATCTTCCGTGCGTTTACCCAACTTATTCGCACTGCGATTTAAACGTGATAAAGCTTGCACACAAAGTACGCCGGAGAGTTTCTTATCCACATACATCGCACACAATTTCGGCTGGTCAAAACCGGTCAGATATTTATTGGCCACCACCAACAAACGATACTCATCTTGATCGAAATAATCTTTGGTTTCGCTTTCTGCAAACCCATTCATTTCCGCTTCGGTGTATTCCACACCATCAACCACTTTACTGCCTGAAAACGCAATCGCAATTTTAAATGGATTACCTCGCTCAGCCAGCAAGCGGTTTAACGCCTGAAAATAACGAATGGCGGTTTCAATATTTTGCGTTACCACCATGCCCTTGGCTTTGCCTTTGAGTTTTTTACGGTTAAAGATTTGCTGGATAAAATGATCCAGCATGATTTCCGCCTTGGTATCAATGGTTTGTTGAGAGCGCTCTACATAAGCTTTCAGACGGCTTTGTGCCTTTTTACTATCAAACTCCGGATTATCTTCAATTGATTTAGTGATCTCATAAAAACTTTTATAAGTGGTGTAATTGGCGATCACATCCAAAATAAAGCCTTCTTCAATCGCCTGTTTCATGGAATAAAGGTGGAACGGCTTAAATTTACCATCCGCCTGTTTCTCGCCGAATTTTTCCAAAGTGCTGTTTTTCGGTGTGGCAGTGAAAGCAAAATACGACGCATTGCCGCGCATTTTGCGAGATTGCATGGCTTGTAAAATCAAATCTTGCACATCTTCGGCATCAAGGTCTTCCGTTTTGCCGATGGCTCGGTTCATGTTGTCGTGTGCCGAACCTGATTGTGAGCTGTGCGCCTCATCAATAATCACCGCAAATTGTTTGTCGCCTAAATCAGCAATGCCATCGACAATAAATGGGAATTTCTGAATCGTGGTAATAATGATTTTTTTGCCCTGCTCAAGCGATTGGCGCAATTCTGCCGAACTCAACGCCGGCGCCACAATGTTTTTCACTTCTGAAAAATCTTTGATATTGTCGCGCAGTTGCTTATCCAGCAAACGACGGTCGGTAACGACAATCACCGAATCAAAAATCGGGCGGTCTGCCTCTCTACCGTTTGCCGCCTTTTCATTGCGCAGATAAGCCTCAATCAACTGATATGCCAACCAAGTAATAGAATTAGATTTACCCGAGCCGGCAGAGTGTTGAATCAAATAGCGTTTGCCCACGCCCTGTTCACTGACATCAGCAATCAAACGGCGCACCACCTCTAATTGATGATAGCGGGGGAAAAAGAGCGAGCGTTTCTCCAACGGATCTTTGGTTGAACCATCTAAACGCATAAAATGCTGAATAATGTTGGTAAGGCTTGCTTTGCTGAACACTTCTTGCCACAAATACGCCGTGCGGTGTCCGTTTGGATTCGGCGGATTGCCCTTACCGCAATTGTTACCCAAATTAAACGGCAAGAAAAACGTCGCAGGCCCCACCAATTTGGTGGTCATATAAGCTTCTTCCGTATCTAAAGCGAAGTGTGCCAAACAACGCCCGAAATGAAACAGCGTTTGGCTTAAATCTCGGTTGCGATATTGTTTTTGGGCATCAATGGCCGTCTGACCCGTCCAATGATTTTTCAGTTCAAGGGTAATAATCGGCAAGCCATTGACAAACAGCACCATATCCACCGTTTCATTGTTTGAGGCAGAATAAGGCACTTGGCGCATACAGCTAAACAGATTCAGTTCAAAACGATGCTTGACCTTTTCGCCACTGCTGGCAAGCGGAACGGGGTAGAGCAAATCAAAATGGGCGCTATCAATATCCAAGCCTTTTTTCAGCAGTTGCAACACGCCGTTTTTCTTTATTTGGCGGTCTAACCGCTCTAGAATTTTACGTTGCCAATCGTTTGGATTTAGCTGTTTAAAACGGGCAAGTTCTGCCTCTTGGCTGGTTTGCAGGAATTGCCAAAACAGACGCGTGTCAATCGCAAACTGCGCATCAAAATCCTGTGAAAATGCCAGTTCAAAACCATGATGGCGCGGCAGGTATTCCGCCTTCGGCTCGCCCAGCTTATTTTCCATGTTTTCACGCCAAGTGCCGGTTAAGGCTTTTTCGATGGCAATTTCTAAATCTTTTTCCTTTGTTCCTGAAACCATTTTTCACCCTTTTGTGAATGTTTTAAAATTTATTCACTACGCCCAAGTTGCGCTGCCAATATTCAAAATCCATCGGATTTTTTGACCGCACTTTAAACACGCTATACCCGCACCTTGCCGGTTACCACATCGTTAATCAACACGCTTTTGTATTCTTTCAGCTTTTCAATATGGGCTGTTTTTAATGCGATGGCTTGATCAATTTTAGTAGTTTCCTTGCTTAAATAATTAGTGATCATAATTTGCTCCTCTATTGATGGAAGAGCTATTTGGTAATCTACCATTTCAGTGTCACTGATATTCGGTTGTGCTCCACCAAAGGCTGTTAATTTTATATATTCTTGATAACCAAAACTATTTAGAAGGTAATATAAAAATATATAATTTAGCTTAGAACTAACAACCTCAAACTTACCTACTCGCTGATTCACATATGCAAGTTCTTTATATTTATATACTGATACCTTACCTATAGTTCCTCCTGTCATAGCCATAACGCATTGACCATATTTAAGTTGACAATCTTTTTGATTGGGAGCTAATTTAGGTGGTATTCTCTTACAGTTTATATTATCAACTGAACCATCAAAAAGAATATCACTAATTCGAATAACAGGAATGCCTTCAGCACTAAAATCTTCACTTGCAAAAGCATACCCCCCTTTGACACAGCAAAGAAATTTTAAATTTATACATATCCAATGCTCCGGCACCTGCCCTATCCACTCCACACAGGAATCTTTTAACGGCACATCAGGGTTTAAGCCTCGGGTTACGGCATTTTGAATCAGAATCTGCTTGTGCTCTTTCAACAGAGCAATCTGCTTTTCCGCCAAATCCACCGCCTGATCGATTTTGGCGGTTTTATCGTCTAGGAATTGTGCGATTTTTTGTTGTTCGGAAAGAGGAGGAATAAAAATAGGCGTTCTTCTTAAATTTCCCCAATATAAATTTCTCTGAATTGTTCCCACGCCTTTAGATGCAATAAGATAATGCGAAACCATAGAACCATTTCTAAATAAATAATTCGCATAATGTGGATCAAATTTATTAGATAACTCAAGTATTAAATACGCTGGACTAACAATACCTTCATAGCTGGAAACCCCCACTGAACCGCGCCATGCTTGTTGATTATTTAAAACCAAGTTTCCTTTTCTAACGAGCTGATATTTACTTAAATCCAAACTTGTAACATTTGTCCTCTTTTCATCAACATCGCTAAATCTGACAACCCCCCTATCTAAATAAACAGAAAGCAGTTCTTTATCTATATGGTTAGTAATACTTGAAATTTTAGCCTGTACAAATAATGGGAAACTTTCCCAATGGCTCGGCACTTCCCCCAGCCATTCCACACCCGAATCTTTGTAACTCTCGTATCGTCTCATTTGCAAAAAATCCTTAAAATCTGACCGCTTTTATTAATGCAATTTATTGTCTGCTTAACCATAAAAAACTTGCTTATTCCATACCAAATCTTGCTTAAAAGATAAAAAACATTGTTTTTCAATGTGTTAAGTATTCTTAATTTCCTTGCTTAGCAAGCGATAAACCTTGCTTAATCTTTTCTAAAAGCATATTTAGCATTGGGATCACGCTGTTTTACACTTTGTCGTTCAATAATACCTTGCTGAATAAACGCATTTAAGTACGCTCGGATCGAATTCTGGTTGATTTTTGTATAGTCAACCAATTCTGACAATATTGCCGTACCATTTGTAAATAGATAAAGCAAAATGGCTTTTTGGGTGTCGTTGTAGTTTGTCCATTCTTTTTCAATCTGCACCATAGTGACAGTAGATACCGCTTTTTCGTGAGCAGTAACACGGTTGCGCAATGTTAGATAAACATTGTTGTTTTGTTCTCTGTATTCAGGTTTTGCCAATAATGATTTTTCCATTGATTCATAAATACGGGAAACTCCTTCATTAAGCTGACGGACATATCCTAGATCCTCTAATACTCTTGCTATACGTGGATTCCGAGCAAATCGTTCTGTTTTAATATTTTCAATAGTTACTTGAGTAGGAAGAGGGCCACTATTACTAATTTCAAGACGATCATCGAAATGTTTAATACAAATAACATTACCTTGAACATTGTAAGAACGATGGCAAAGCGCATTTACAACACCTTCTAACCAAGCTTCTTCAGGATATTCCGGTACTTTGATAAATTTTCCCTGATTGATATCAAGAAAGTAATAATCTCTTAAAGAGGCTCTTAAAAAATAGGTTAGCTCCTCAATTAGCCTTGGAATATTATTTTCAAAACGCTCGTCTTTTATTGCATTATATTCAGTACCAACTTTGGCTACAGTACCTTCATAACGAACATAGCGGACTGATGCTGAAGGAATATAGTGTTCCGGCATGGTAGAAAAGAGTAAAATAGCTGATTTTTTAAATTGATAATTACCTTCCTTTTTGGTTAATAAATTTCGCTTGTATAACAAATCTAAGATATCACCAGAGGTAAAATTAACTTTCTTTTTATATAGCTCTAATAATTCTTGATCTAAATCTTCTTCGTTAAAATCAGGAACTATTTCATCTTCAAATAGGCGGATATTCTTATCATATTCAAGATTTTTTATTTGTTCTCTGGTTAGCGGGCCTCGGTTACTATCTGCTACACGTAAGAACACATTTTCATTGTCTTTGCGACAATAAATGCGCTCTAAATCTTGCTCTACATGGAATAAGAAGACTAATTTTCCATCAACCAGAATTTCTTCCAGTTCAATCCGACAAGGCGGTGCAATGAAATCGAAAACCAATTTCCGATAATCATCTAATTTATCACCAAGGCTATTCAAGTCTTGGATTTCGCCATTATCTGCCACACCAAAAGCTAAAACCCCACCATCAGCATTGAGCATTCCAACTAATTCTTCTGCTATTTTAGTTGGCTTGATGTCTTTTTCTCCGAATCCTTTGCGTTCAAAATATTGGTTTTCTGGCTGCGTCTCTAAATAATTTTTTGTGATAATGCCGTTAATTTTAGAAAGAGGTTCTGTCATTATTATTCCTTGCTTATTTCATGCTAAATCTTGCTTAAAAGATAAAAAGTATTATTTTTTCAATGAGTTAAGTGTTGTTTAATTTCCTTGCTTAAGACTTATTAAAACTTGCTTAATAGTTTGTTTTTTTATTAATCCTCTAGAATTTCACTAATCAAGCCGTCTGCTTGTTTTTCCAGTGCAAGAATATCTTGAGCTACTTCCGCAAGGCTGCGCAATGGTTTATGGCGGTAGAAGTATTTATTGAAGCTGATTTCATAGCCGATTTTCACGCTTTCCATATTCAGCCATGCTTCGCTGATGTGCGGCTGCACTTCGGCTTTGAAATAGTCGTGGATATTTTGTTTTAGCGGTATGGATTCGCTGTCGCGCAAGTCGCTGCTTGTTTCGTATTGGAGATATTCGCCCGCTTTGCCGGTAGCGTAATAGCCAAAGTCTGCCAGCTCGTCGGCTTGGCATTGGTAGCGTTGGCAAAGGGCATCTAATTCGTTTGGTTTGAGCTTAAGCGTTTTGTCAATCACTTTGGCTGCATTTTCGTTGTACCAACTCACAGCATTGAAAATGGCCTTTTTCTCTGTGGCAGAAAGGGTGGTTTTTTCGGCTTTCAGACGACCTTCCACGGCTTCTTTGAATCGGTTGAAATCGTCAAATTGTTGTTCGCCGAAATGTTCAAGCAGTTTTGAGGCCGTCTGAAAAAGTGCGGCGGCTTTTTCCCACGTTTTAATATCCAGCAGCTTGGCTTTGTTTTTGTTGTTTAAAGCAATGCCTTGTGTTTCACACCAAGCGCTGATTTCTGGCTCGGTTTTAGCTAAAAATTCGGCGTTGTAAACTTGTTCGCCATGTTGCTGATAAAGATATTGCATGGGCTCAAACAGGGCTTTGTCAAAACGTAAAGACGCAATATTCTCTGCTGTAAATTGTGCAGAACGACGGTCTGGGCGTTCGATGGTGACTTTGTAATAGCCGAAATCTTGATTGTCAAAAATCTGCGAAGCTAAGCCGACCGCTTCATTTTGGCTGTCGTTTTCGCGTGCTTTAGCGCTGAAATCAAGATAGTTTTGGGTAATCTCCGCAATATGCTCCGGCGCGAATTCGCAGTTTTTGTCGCCGAGGTTTTTACGCAACTTACGGAATAAGAGGCTGGCATCAATCAGCTGTACTTTGCCTTTGCGTACTTCAGGTTTGTTGTTGGACAGCAGCCAAATATAGGTGGTAATGCCTGTGTTATAGAACAGGTTGTTAGGCAGTTGTACGATGGCCTCCAGCAAATCGTTCTCAATAATATGGCGACGGATATTGCTTTCCCCCGAACCTGCATCGCCGGTAAAGAGGCTTGAGCCGTTATGTACGGAGGCTATTCGGCTGCCGATTTTGTTGTCATTCGGCGATTTCATTTTGCTGACCATTTCCATTAGGAATAGCAGCTGCCCATCGCTGGAGCGTGGCGTGGCATCAAGAACTTCTTCTTTTCCCCAGTAATCAGGCAAGCTGACTTTAAAGCGGCTGTCGATAACATCATTGCCATCTTTAATATAAGCCTGGTCGCTGCTCCAGCTTTTGCCGTATGGCGGATTAGAAAGCATGAAGTCAAAGTAATTGCCTTGGAAGCTGTCGGTTGCAAGGGTGGAGCCGACTTTGATGTTTTCAGGATTGTCACCTTTAATCATCATGTCGGATTTGCAGATAGCGTAAGTTTCGTCGTTGATTTCTTTACCGAATAAGAAAATTGAGCGCTCGCCTTGCGATTCTGGCAGCGGATATTTTTGTTCAATAAAATTTTGTGATTCGGTCAGCATACCGCCGCTGCCGCAAGCCGGGTCGTAAATCGTAATAATTGCCGGGATTTGGTTTTTGAGCGGATCAAAGACCAAATGCGTCATCAGCTCAATTACTTCGCGTGGCGTAAAGTGTTCGCCGGCTTCTTCGTTGTTTTCTTCGTTAAATTTACGGATCAGTTCTTCAAACACATAGCCCATGCCAAGATTGCTCAAAGCTGGCAATTTGTTGCCATCCGGGTCTTGTTGCTCTTTAGGCGTCAGGTTGATGTAAGGGGAGACAAATTTTTCCAACACACTCAGCAAAACATTTTTATGGGACATGTGGCGGATTTGTTCACGCAGCTTGAAGCAGTTGATAATTTCCTTCACGTTGGCACTAAAACCATCAAGATATTCTTCAAAATTGGACAGCATATACTGAGGCGTATTGCTGGCGGTTTGATAGAGGGATTTCAACGTCCATTTTGATGTGTTATAAAAAACATGGCCTGTAATTTTTTTTAGGGGAAGATCATCTAATTCGGTGAATGCCAATTCTTCTTTTTGAAAGCGTACTTCTTCCAATACCGCTTCTTTGCTTGGCTCAAGTAATGTATCTAAACGACGAAGCACAAACATTGGCAAAATCACATCACGATATTTCCCGCGCACATAGACATCGCGCAGACAATCGTCAGCAATGCTCCAGATAAAAGAAACCAGCTTGTTATGAACTGAATGATCCATATTTATTCCCACTTAATATCACGAAATTATTCTGGGTATTGTTGCCTATTTTGAATAAGGATTCAATTTTTCTTTTTTGGGAAAATCACGAAAAATCCAACCGCACTTTTGTCTTTCTTTACTTTAGTCACGGCGAGTAAGATAATGAATAAAAATTATTATCAAAATACAGGTATTAGCCCTGATTCAATAAGGAGATAACCATGGCAATGAATAGACGTGATTTTTTAAGAATGAGTGCGGCACTTACAGCAGCGGGTATGTCGCCTTCTCTCTTTGCGGCAACGAAAGAACAATTTACCATTTATGGTGCACCAGCAATGCCAAGCGTGACCATTGCAGTGGCGGCAGCGCAAGGTAAATTAGCCAAACAAGCGGATGTCGCATTAGAGATTTGGCGTTCGCCAGATCAATTGCGTGCGGGTGTAGCAAGTGGTCAATTTAAAGTGATGATGAGCCCAAGTAATGTGGGCGTGAATTTACGTAATCAAG
>ERZ791897.1528-NODE-1528-length-10356-cov-28.203475_pt1 | contig 10356 bp, 6 predicted proteins | sample MGYA00510152_ERZ791897 | MGnify/ENA primary metagenome ERZ791897 (study PRJEB30046, sample SAMN00792050) | human gut metagenome | study: EMG produced TPA metagenomics assembly of the A metagenome-wide association study of gut microbiota in type 2...
CAGGCGGAGGACCGCTTCGCTCTGCGCCGCCGCCCGCACGGCGTAGTCCGTGTTCGAGCAGAGCCAGTATAACCGGCAGACCACCGCCGCAAACCCCAGCAGCAGCGCCCCGTACAGCGCAAGCACTCTTCGGCCCGACATAAAAAGCCCCCCTTCCCTGCCCGGTAGTATGGGCAGAAAAGAGGGTCGGTACACAAAAGAGGCAGAGCCTCCGAAGAAGCTCTGCCCCAGATACTGAAACAGTCTGCGCGTTTTGGGAAAGGCTGCGGCTTAGTACATGCCGCCCTTCCAAACCACATTTTTGGAGCCAGATCATGCGTATCCAGAAACGTAGACTTTTGTAGAATTATCAAGGCCACAAGCCGATTTTTTCCAGATTCTCCGTTTTTGCACGATCCACGCTTTTCTACGCAAATCTACGCCACTTACCGGGTGATTGGCGTAAGTTTCGGCGTAAGCAATTCCGCTTCATGCGTCGAAAATCACAGGTTGCCGGTGATCTGTTCAAAGGCTCTTTCAACCGATTCAAAGCTGCTGTGCGTGTAGACATCCAACGTCACACTGGCATTGGAGTGTCCCATCAGGTATTGCAGGCTTTTTACATCCAGCCCGGCCTGCTGAACATTGGTGCAGAAGGTGTGTCGCAGCACATGAGGTGTAATGCGCGGAACAGGTTTGCTGTACGCCTTCTCAAACTTTCCCTGCACGCCACGCATATAGTTTTCCAAGTGCATTGCCACCTTCGGCATTCCGGACTTGTCCAGAAAGAGGAATCCGCTGCAACCATCCACCAGCGCTTCCACTTTCGTGGACGCTCTAGCTTTTACTACACGCCGCAACGCTGCACAAACGGTATCTGTCATGGGAACATTGCGGATACCGCTTTTTGTTTTCGGCGGTGTGACAAAGTAGGGCTTTTCAGCCGTCCGGCAAAGCTGCCGCCGGACATGGATACAGTGTCGTTCAAAGTCGATATCTGCTCTTGTCAGGCCGTACAACTCGCTCACACGCAAGCCGGTTCCCAAAAGAATGACGATATCATCATAATAGTTGCCGCCGTAGTCCTGAACGAATTGCAGATAGTTCTCCTGCTGTTCCCTGGTCAATGCATTGCGGACATAAGCGTCCTTCGACACAACATCCGACAGCTTGAACTTGAATGGATTCTTGCGGATGATGTCATCCTCCACCGCCATCTCGAATGCCGGTCTGACAACGCTTTGCAGAATTCCAATGGTGTTTTGCTTGAAACCGCTGTCATGCAGAAACACGAACCAGCCTTTCGCATCGGACAATTTTACCGTCTTGATGGCTTTTTGCCCGAAAGGGTCAGCATGAATCCGCTTGACCGCTGTGTTGTACGACCGAAGTGAATTGGGTTTCAACCCACGTTTCAGGTTCATATAGCGGTCAACCAGATCGGCCACCGTCATCTCTCCGGCGGCGTAGTCGATGCCGTCTGCCAGATCGCGCCACAGTTCTTCCTCTTTTTTCCGCAGCTCTGTCAGGGATTTAGCGTAAATACAACGCCGTTTCTTGTGGATATCGGTATAACGATAGTCGTAGGTGCCATTTGCTCTCTGGCTTTCGCCATCCTTCAAAACACGGCCCTTGCTATCTTTGCGCTTTTCAGGCATTTAGAAGCTCCTTTCTGTGAAAAGCGCATATAGGGGTTGATTTTAGTATACCATACCGACCATGCGATTTCCACCGATATCGTACAGAAAAGACGTTGCACAGTTCTCAAATAGAATATGCCTGCTCGATATAGCAATCAAACAGACGGCGCTTGATCAAACGCTTGTTGCCCACCCAGAGGACGAATTTGCATTTATCCTCATTCGTGATTTCACGCAGCTTGTTGATGCCAATGCCGGAGTAAGCCGCAGCTTCTTCCAGCGTCAGGTTGCTCTTTTCCCAGATCGGAACTTGTCGGGACTTGCTCCCTCCATCTTGCTGATGCAAGACCGTTCCGTCGCTTGAAGTCCCCACCGGGGACTTCATTGCTTCGCAAACGCGAACTTCCTTCATAGGCAGACCTCCAATTCCTTGTAACCGAACGCCTGTAACCGGGCAGGAAAACTCTCTTTTTCTGCACACAGGGCATCCGGTGAGCTTTATACTTTTTCTTCTCTTTTTAAGGTTACACGGTTACAGAAAACGGAAAACGCAGCAGTCGTGCGGCTTTTCCGCCGTAACTGAGGTGTAACCGAATCTGTAACCAGACGTGTAACCGCTGCTCGTCAGAAGGGAAAGCCCAGCTGCTTGGCTTCCGTATCCGTTATTTCGGAGAAATCTTCAGCCCCGGTTTCGGGGCTGGTTACGCGCTCCCAGCCTTTCTGAACGCCGTACTTCGGGTAACGCTTGGCGGTCTTGTGCGCCTGCCAGCCTTGGATATCGCCGCGCGAAATTCCCGTGTTCATAATCTCACAGATAGCGCGGGTCTCCCACTCTGCCGGGATATTCGTGTTGCCCAGCGCTTCCGCATAAAGCTGCTTGGAACACACCCGGTCCCCCGTGTAGTCCTCCAGAAAGGCGTAGATCATGCCAGCCTGTGCATCCTCCTGCATGAAGTCCTGCTGATGGACTTGCAGCGTTTCCTGCATGGCAGGGCTGAACGCCAGCTTGTAATTACCGCTGTTGTAAATGGTCATGGCTTCTGCCCAGAGCTGGTCGATATAGGTGTGGGATTCGGTTTCATCGTCCAGAATGTGCACTTCGGCCAGTTCCGCATCAACCGGAATGGGAATGAATCGACGGTTGCCCGTGCGGTCACGGGGCAAAAAATCCTGCCGATTGGTTGTGCCAGCAAAGACGCACTGGCGCAGACGGTCGGCAGGATGGGTCTCGTAGGGAACTTTATAGGTTTCCTTCTGCTTGCTGAGAAAACTCTTGATCTCCTCGATGCTCTTGGCATTGGCGGTGGCAATCATCTCCGACATTTCGATGATCCAGTGACCTTGCAGCTTGCGGTACACGTTGTCATCATCCAGCCGCCGCAGGTCATCCGAGAACCACTCATCCTTGACCGCCAGCAGCCGGAAGAAGGTGGACTTTCCTGCACCTTGCCCGCCCACCAGACAGAGCATGGTTTCAAATTTACATCCCGGCTGGAACACCCGCTTGATGGCTCCCAGCAAGAAGATCTTCATAGCTTCGCAAGTGTACTCGTCCTCCGCAGCACCGAGGAAGTGGTGCAGAACGTGGGGAATCCTCTTTGTGCCATCCCATTGCAGGCCGTTCAGGTAGTCCCGGATGGGGTGGTAGCGGTTCTCGTTGGCAACGATGCGGATGGCGGATTCGATCTTCTTCTCGCTGGAAATACCGTATTTCTCCATTCTCCGCAGGATATACTTCATATCGGTATCGTTCAGGGTCTTGCCGGAGCGAGGCCAGCCCACAGGCTTTACGATGTCGATGCGCTCGCTCAATAGGTTTAGCCGGATGGCATCGGCAAGCACATGGTCGTTCTGCAGAATCGTGATACAGTTTTGGATCGTTCGCTGAATTTCGCCATTGGAGTGCTTGGTCAGCATTTCTTTTACGTCCGCAACGGTTCTGGGAGTACATTCTTCGTTGACTTCTTTGTTCAATAAACATCACCTCGTACTATTATTGAAAACGATTTTCTGATTTTTCCGCAGCGGGTATATCTCCGGGTTTCCGTTGCATCTGCTCTGCCTGCAATCGGCTTAGCAGTTGCAGAACGGAATCCCGTGCTTTCTCCTTGACCTGTTCTTTGCCTTTCTGCCGAACTTCCGGCTTCAGCAGCTTCTCTTGCAGACGTGTAGCGGTGGTCTGCATGGTCTTGAGGAACTTGTCCAGCACGCCATCCAAACGGTGAGCGGCATACTCTCTCGTGGCCTGCGGAGCCTTGCGTTCCGGGGACAGCACCCACTTCTTCGTGTCCTCGATCATCCGCATATCTTCCTTGCGGGTCTCGGTGCGTACCACGTCGGTCACGACCTCCACCGCCTTGTCGTAGGCTGCTGCCGAAACTTCATCGATCAGCGTTTCCATGTCGTTGACCTTGAGGGTCAATTCGTCCAGCTTGCTCTGCTGGGCGGCAAGCTGCTCCTTCTGCTTGGCAAGGATGAAGTCCTGCTTTTCCAGATATTTGCGGTTGCCGTACTCCGCTTCTTCCTCCAAATCTAACCCATGACGTTTTGCAATCTCAAACAGCATTTTTCGACAGGCGGCATCGAAGGTGATTTTGCGGTTGTTGCGGCGGCTGAGGGGCTTGTCCGGGTCGGGCAGCTCGAAGCCCAGTGCTTCCAATGCCTTTTCCTGCTGGGGGGCCACCTCGCCGTACTTGTTCTCGCAGTCGAACACATGACGCTCATGGATGTGGGGAGTGCTTTCGTCCAGATGCAGTGCCCAGTCCAGCAGATGAACATGAGTGCCGAAGCGCTCATGAAATTCGGACATAAACTCTGTCACCACTAAAACCAGGTCTTCCACCGATGCGTGTTCGTCCAACGTTCCGAACTGGTAGATGGTTTCTTCCGGGCAGGTTTTCTTACCTGCAAGCAAGTCCTCTATGGTTCGATTGCGCTCGGTGTGGCGAATCTTCGCATTGCGGGCGTTCTGGTTCTCCACAAAGTGAGCGTAATGGATTTCATAGAACATCTTCTCCACATCGCTGAATGCGGCAGTCTGTTTATCCTTGTCGGATGCAGAACGGATGCCATGATAGCAGTCCCAGTAGATGTTACCTTTAGCTCGTTCCGGGTCGATGTGCTCACTGTTGGCAAGGTTGAAACTGCGGTCATTGTGCTTTGGGTTGTAGGTGCCGTGTGCTCCGGCTCGTCCGTTGTGTCGTGTTAATTTCAGATAGACATTCCTCTTTTCCTATATTTTTTTGTACGGTCACTCGTGCGATCAAATCACAGGAGTGATACAATTCTTCCAAGCAAAAGGTCTCGCATTTCAAGACCATGTCTTGAAATCTCCTCTCGGAATCGAGAGGTAATCCTTTTAGAAAAGGATTTATGTGGTTGTCATACTGCAAAGAAAGTGACCTATCGCTCCTTCCCTCAGTGGGAGATCATGGCGTTTGTCGCTTTCCGCTTAGAAGAGTTTGCTTTCGCTCTGCAAGAAAAGTATAACAGAGAAACTTGGAATCGAACAGGAACTGTGAGTTCCTAATTTTCGGTGAAAGTAGGAAGCATCGTTCCCATTTCTTGTTGCATCGCTATTCTTTCTTTGCGGGGAATCACTAAGATGCTGCATCTCTGCAATTATTATAGCACCTGAAATCACTAAAGTCGTGGGCCTCGTAGGTCTATTATTGGCTTCCTAAGTGAACCTGTTTTGATTACTTTTTCCTGATTTTGGTATAAGGTTTAGCGGAGGCTTCTTTCATTTCAACAGCTTGCCGGGAGAGTGCGCAGCAGCGGAGCTGCTGGATCTGCCGCCATTTTGCGCCAGATAATACCCAGTAGTATATGACGCACAGCATCATATCACTGGGCAAGGCGTTCCCCCTTGACTCCCTTCAAAGAGCTGGTCTCGCCTGTCGGCTCGGTCGGTGCTTCAAAAGGCCAGTGGCCTTTTGAGGTCGCCACTGGCGACCCGCACCTCTGCACTCTTGCTCCGGGCAAGCTGTCCTGAATGGACAGCTCGTCCGGAGCAATGTAACGAGAGCCGGAAACTGTTCCGGCTCCCCCATCGCAGATAGGCTTACAGTCCATCTGCGTCAATATGATATAGGTCTCCCATATTCGCCCTCGGCACCCTAGGAGTGGGGAATCGTCCGGCGGCGGATTCGCACCGCACCATTGGCATTTCAGCCACCCCGTCTTCGTTATGACCGGGCTGCGAATTACAGAAGTACCTTTTGTGAAGTACCGGACGATTGAACTATTCTGTTTTCAAGGAGCCGATTTTTATAGAGAATCTTCGGAATTTAGGGCTTCCGAAAAATTATCCCTCTAATTGGTAGCCGACGAGAAAGGCCAAAAAGTAGCCATTTCAACAAATTTCCATAAAAGCTGCGCGAATAGCACAAAAAGGCGGCCATCTGCACCCATGCAGACAGCCGCCTTTGGTTTTATGCCGTATTCTATTTGTCAGTCTCTGAAAATCTTATCCAGTTCCCTTTCCATGGTGCCCGCCTTGGCAAATTCCAGCGTATCGGCCTGACGGATATGGTGGGCTGTGATGCCGTGATCCTTTGCAAAGCCCAGAATGTAGCTGATAGCAATGCGGTAGATGATCTCTGTCGGGGCAAGCCCATAGACCTGCTTGGCAAAGATATGTTCCAGCCGGGCGTTATCGTCCGGGAAGGCTTGCCGCATCTTCTCGCTGCGGTAAAGGCGCTTGACGATCTCCGTAATGTACAGGCCGGACTTCATGTAGGGGTCCAGGAAGGTCTTGCCGGGGTCATCGAAGCAGCCGGGGTTTTCCTGCTCCAGCAGGTCTACCATCTTTTTCACCACCCACTTGGGGGTGAAGATCTGGTTGGTTTTCTGGGGCGGGATGTAATCGAAGATATCCTCGGTGCGGCTCTCGTCAAAGTAATCTGCCAGCTTGACCTTCAGGTTCAAGAACTCCTTCACCGAATCGTCAAACACCACCGGGTCGAACAGGTGGCCTGCAAAGTGCTCCTCCTGTCCGGTGGCTTGGTTGATGTACGGTCCGCCGTCCCGCAAAAAGCGGAACTGCTCCAGCGTGATGCTGGTGACCTCCTGAAAGACCTTGTCCGGGATGATTTGGTCAAAATTCGCCAGCGTCACGGTCTCGTCGCCGTAGGCCATAAGGAAGGACGGAATGGTGCGGGAAAAGCCCCGGAGATGGTCACGGACGGTGTCCTCGTAGCCCTTTTTCTCCTGCTCCTTCTGGTTGGTCTCCACGGTGCGTACAATGGTCTGCTGCATCTCCTGCGCCGTCTGCTGGATGGTGGATTGCAGGTTTTCCATCAGGGCGGCGGTGCTCCGCTGCTGCTTTGCGTCAAATTCCCGGTTCACCTGCTGGCGCTGCTGGGCAGTGGTGCAGCTTTGCAGCTGCTGGGTGCGCTGGGTCTCCAACTGGCTCTGGTCGATGCGGTAGTTGTCCACCACCTTGTTCACCGCCACGTCCATCTTGGCTTTGGCGGTGCTCTCAAATCGCTTCTGGTCGGACAGCTTCAGGTCCCGGCCATACTCCTGCTTTGCCTGCTCCACCATAGGGGTGATGATCTCCTTGGTGATGCTCTTTTTTAGGGGTTCCAGATGCTCTTCTTTGGCAGGAACTGGAGCATCGGTCAGGTCTTGCAGAGCGGTGTCCAGCGCCGGGGTGCTCTCGTAAATTTTTTCCCCGAACACATCCGCCGCCTTGCCGATGACGTAGCCCTCGTCCAAATCCACCTCGCCCTTGTCGTTCAGGGAGAGGTCTGCGCCGGTGTCCGGGGTGATCTGGATGGGCTTTGCCTTGGCTTCGCTGATGGGCTGGAAGTTTTGCAGAATGTCCAGCACCTCCTGCGGCGCACTGAACACGTTGGAAATGTTCTGGAACAGGAAGTTGCTCTGGAAACCCATCCGCACCACTTCTTTGGACTTGATCTTCCGGGGGATGCTGAGGACTTTTTCTGCATCCAGCGGGATCATCTCCCCTTCCTCGTCCTCACCAATGACCGGGAAGAAGTTGAGCAGATTCTGAATGTGCGCCTTGCGCTCCTCGGTGTCGCCCTTGCCGCTGGCGGTGTCCTGTGAGAGGTCGTTGGCGAACTGCTCGTAGATCAGCAGGGTGCGTGCAGGGTCAAAATCGAACACATAGGCGTTCTCTTTGCGGCGGAAGGTGCCGTTTTCGTGGAAAAGGCAGGGGTTCTGGGCACGGAATGCCGCCTGCATATACAGTGCCGGGCTTTTCAGGTTGGAGAGCATCAGCACCGCCGACCACTCCGGGATGGTGACACCGGTAGTGAGCTGCCCCACAGACAGGGTAATGGTCTTTTCGTGGTGGGCGATGGCGGCTTTTACCCGGTCAAAGCTCTTCTGGTTCTCGTCCGTGTCGTCCAGCTTGCCGTCACCGGCGGCAAGGATCACCTCATAGTCCCGGAATACCGGGTGCGCCTGCAGCTTTTTCGCCAGCGCTCTGGCACTGTCCACCCGGTTCAGCAGCCAGAAGGTGTGCTTCAGTTCGGCACGCAGTTCCGGGGTGGAAAACGGAAATTTGTTCTGGGTGGTCATGGCATCCAGAAAACGGTCCACCTCAGCTTCGTGCTCAAAGCTGCCGCTGGGCTTTACCTTAAAGAACTCGTTCAGGTCAAAGGCAAATTCCTGCGTTTCGCCGTCGATCTCCACTCCCTGCCGGATCTCGTCCCGGATGATCTCAGACATCTGGTAGGTGTAGAGGTTGAGCATGGGGAGGTTGGCATAGGGGTTCTGCTGCCCCGGTGCGCCCTGCCAGTTCCGCTTGGCGGCCTGCTCGTCGGCGTAGGTCCAGTTGAAGATGGCATCCCCGGCAAACTTATCGTTCGCCAGCGCTTTGAAGGGTGTGCCGGACAGGTGCAGCGTGAAGCGGCGGCGGATACGGTCAAAGGCAAGGTCGGTCTTGTAGGTATCCACGCCCTCGTGGGCTTCGTCGATGACCAGCACATCCCAGTTCAGCTCGGTCAGGTGGCGCAGCTTGTCGTACTCGCCGCCGAAATACTTGGAGCCTTTCATGTCCTGCAGGCTGACGAACTCAATGCGCTTATACAGTTCCTCGCCCTGTGCGGCGGCATCCAGATAGCCCTGCTCGTCCAGCACATGGGGCTGCCCGGCAAGAGCATCCACATGGCTGACGAACAGATAGCCGGACTCCCTGCCCAGAAAGCGCACATAGTCGCTGTACCAGCTATTGGCGATGGCAGGGCGGTTGGTGACGATGAGCACCGTCTGTGCATCGACCTGCTTGCAGAAATCGTAGACGGAAAGCGTCTTGCCAAAGCGGGGCTTGGCGTTCCAGAGGTATTCCCCGCCGGGGTGGCTCTGGTAATAGGTCTTGGTGTCGCGGACAGCCCTTGCCTGCTCCTCCCGCAGGGTGTAGGCGATGGCGGCATCCAGCTGCACCCGGCCCCGGTTCATACGGAAATCCTGAAAATACCGCCGGGACTGCTGCCCATCCAGATGGAACCACTCGTTTTTGCGGTCGTTCTCCACGTTCAGCTTGCGGAGGTAGGCGTGGAAATCGTGGTCGGTGAACACCTCGCCGCTGCCGTCATCGTAGACGGCATTGCCCCGCCACTCCTCGTGGAACAGCACATCGGCGGTGTGGGTCTGCTGTTTCAGGCGTTTGTCCACCGACTGCTCGGTGTAGCCGATCTTCGTCCAGCCGTTGTGCCGGGCAATTTCCGGGGTGGTATAGGCGTAGATCATGGGCACCACCTGCCGGGCAGTGCGCAGGGTTATGCCAGCCATTATGCCATCTCCTTTATAATGCTTTGTATGAATGCCACTTCATCAGAAGTTAGTTTATACTTTGAAAACAGTTCTTCATCCGTCCACGCTCTTGAAAAATCTTGAACAGGAACAAAACCAAACATACCTTTGCTGATATGCTGTGTCATCGCCAAAATCGAAATCAAAAAACGCACAAATCGTGTTTTTAGGTATCTCATATAGTTATCTGCTTCAGCTTCTGTGTCAAATGCTCCTGCAACGAGATACGTTTCTGAACAAACTACTTTCGGCGGCTGCTTTTCCATTGTCGAGAGAATGCGGTATTGTCCGTTCTTGTCGGGCTGTCCTGCGTGTTCTGCCGTCAAATATGAAATAACGATTTTATAGCGGTCTATATTTTCTATACCCGTAGAAATCAAACTTCTTTTATATGGGCCTATCCCACCATTAAATCTCAGTTGAATATCTCCTGCTTTGAGCGGTTTCACATTTGTAGCAAGACCAAACGGCTTTCGGCTGGAAACTATCGTATCAAGCGTCTGCTCTCCTTTCAGACGCACCTTCTTAACTATCTCGGCAGCGATTGGATAACGAATAAATGTCGAAAACTCATTCAAATCACGGTATTCGGATGTCTTAACCCCATCTCGGTAATTTATGTAGTAGCATTTTCCATCATGTGACTTAGCCCACACAAAATAGCATACACCACCAGCAACATCCACATTCGGAAAAACATCCAGCGAGTTAGGATAGTCAACGAGTACCGCCATTCGTTTGTCGTTTAACATCTGCTCTCGAAATTTATCCAACCCTTTACCACCAGAATACCATTTTGCTGGAATGATAAAAGACATTGCCGTTGGATTCAATGTCTTTGTTTCCTCAATGAATTTGTTATATACCGGCGTTGCGCTTGCGCCCGAACCTCCATCAACTTCCTGATACGGCGGGTTTCCGATGACATAATCAAACTTCATGCTGGTACTCCCTT
>ERZ791897.1529-NODE-1529-length-10354-cov-11.868045_pt1 | contig 10354 bp, 5 predicted proteins | sample MGYA00510152_ERZ791897 | MGnify/ENA primary metagenome ERZ791897 (study PRJEB30046, sample SAMN00792050) | human gut metagenome | study: EMG produced TPA metagenomics assembly of the A metagenome-wide association study of gut microbiota in type 2...
CGCGGAAGTGGAAGCCGCCGCACGCAAGCGCGCCCAGACCGAAGCGGACTGCAAGGCAATGCTTGCCCGGACGCAGCAGGAGATCCAACAGCGCTGGGCCGCTTTTGACCACCGGGCCAGCGAACTGCTGGACGGCTATCACAGCACGGAATTCCTGCCGGAGGAGCGTGCCAAATGAAAGAGCAAAAGATCAGGTTCACGCCCATTCCATCCACAGCAGAGGTGGAAGCAGAGCGCGAACGTCTGGCCTACCGCAGCCGTTATATGCGGGTGCTGCGCAGCACGGTCTACACACTGCTGGTGGTCGCGGCCGTTGCCGTGCTGCTGGCCACCCTGTTTCTGCCGGTGCTGCAGGTCTCCGGCGACAGCATGAACCCCACTCTGCAGGACCGGGACATCATTCTGCTGGTCAAAGGCAGCGACATGAAGACCGGCGACCTTTGCGGATTTTACTGGCAGAACAAACTTCTGCTCAAGCGCATCATCGGCCTGCCCGGTGATGTGATCGAACTGGACGAGGACGGTGTGGTCACTGTGAACGGCCAGACGCTGGATGAGCCCTATGTAGATGAACTGGCTCTGGGCGAATGCGACATCAAATTTCCCTATCAGGTGCCGGAAAACCGGTATTTCGTACTGGGTGACCATCGGGCCACCTCCATTGACAGCCGCAGCAGTGTGATCGGCTGTGTGGAAAAAAGTCAGATCGTGGGCAAGGTTTTTTTGCGGGTATGGCCCTTATCCAGCTTCTGGTTGATCCCCTAAGGAGGTTTAGGAATCATGCGGGATATTGTGAAAGAATATCAGGAAAAGTTCCGTCGGAACCACCAGCGCGCCAGACGCTATACTGCACTGCTGCTGGCACTGGCGCTTACCACCAGCCTGTTCGTGAACTGGCAGCTGCACGGCGTGGGCATTGCCAAAACGGCCGAATATCTGTGCGGCGAGCTGGAGCATGAGCACACCGCTGCCTGCTATGAAAAGCAGCTGGTGTGCGGCTATGAGGAAGGCGAACCGGAGGACTGGAACGCCACTATGACGGACGACGGCATGTCTTTTGATGATACATTCGACATGGATGATATTGCGTTCGGCGTGGATGCGGATGATCCCGGCATTGCAGCCTATTCCGCAGAGCCGGAGTACATCTTTGTGCCCCATGAGCACACCGACGACTGCTACCAGGAAGTGCAGGAGCTGACCTGCCTGGAAGAAGAGCACACCCACACCGACGACTGCTTTGACCCTGAGGACGGCAGCCTGATCTGTGATCTGTTCGAGCACACCCACGACGACAACTGCTACACCACCACCTATGAGCTGGTGTGCGGTCTGGAAGAGGGCGAGCTTGTAGAAGAAGTGAACCCCGATTATGACCCGGTGGCCCTGTTTGAGGAGCCGGTGGCCGCAAAGCCCGTGGTGGTCGATCCTGTGATCGAGACCCCGGTGCACCACCACACCGATGCCTGCTACGAGGAAGTGCTGGTCTGCGGCCTGCCGGAGCATCACCACACGGTGAACTGCCTGTCCGACCCGCTGGACGGCACGCAGGACGAGGACGAATGGCTGGCACAGACCGGCACCACGCTGAGCGGCAACTGGGCCGACGATCTGCTGGCCGTAGCGCAGAGCCAGCTGGGCTATGAGCAGAGCGAGCGCAACTTCCAGCTGGACGATGCCGACGGCGAGACCGTGCGCTACTACACCCGCTACGGCAACGACTACGGCAACGACTACGGCCCATGGGACGTGATGTTCCTTTCCTACTGCCTGAAATATGCCGATATCCCCCAGAGCGCGATCCCGCAGGTTTCCAGCGTGCTGTCTTTGCACAGCCAGCTGCGCAGCGCGCTGTACAACGAAGAGACCGGCAGCGGCTATGCCATGGATTTTGACGGTGATCTGCCGTCTGATGCCGCAATGCCCGGTGATATCGTCATCTACAATGGCACCGTGACCAAGGCTGTGGCCGTGGAGAGCGAACCGCTGCAGGTGCAGGACGATTCCGCCGATGCAGACATTGCCCTGCTCTCCATGGATGCTGCGACCACCACCGGCACCGCGCCCCACATTGAGGAATACACCGTGGATGCCAGCACCGTTGGCATCGTGAGCGATGTGGACGAAGATTCCGGCACCCTGACCGTGATCTCCGGCGATGTGGACGGCAAGGTGGATAAAGTCACGCTGAATGCTTCGCAGGTGACAACGCTGGTGTCTGTGGCAAATGCGCAGCAGGCCGATTACGGCGTGGCTACGCTGGAAAGTGATGACACTGCCACGAATGTTCTTGATACAATGGTTCCCGGCGGTTCTATTGTCGGCACCACGATCACGGTCAACAACCAGACGGTAAACAGTGATCTGACCCTGACCGATGGCGATAAGATCACGCTGGATTACGATTACATGATCCCGGCCGGTACGATCGATCCCGATGGTGACCGCACTTTGACTTACCAGCTGCCTGAAGGTCTCTACCTTAGCGATGCGATTGAAAATATGCCTATCAAGCAGAACAACAAGGTTGTTGGTTCCTACAGTGTTTCCAAAAGCGGCAAAGTAACACTGGTATTTGACACCAATTTTAAAGCTGATGAGTATTTTGTAGGTTCGTTTGGTCTGGAAGCCCATGTGGAGACCGATAAGATCGGCGACAATGGCATGATCACATTCCCCGGCACCGGTATTACCGTGACCGTAAAGGATAAGACCGATCTCAGCCTGAAAAAGAGTCGTGTCAATGATCGTTTTGTGGAAGAGAACGGCAAGGTTTATGCCTACTACGTAATTGATGTCAGTTCCAAACAAGGTTGGAACGAGCCTATCACGATCCACGATGAGTTCAATTCCGATAATACCCTCGGCGGCACATATGACCAGAACAGCTTTGTCCTGACGGACAAGAGCGGCAATAAGATTACGGGTCATACCCCGGTTTTTGCTGCAGATGGCAAGAGTTTTGATTTGAAGGATCTTCCTGCTCTGCAAAAGGGCGAGGTCTACAAGCTGACCTACCGGGTAGAGATCACCAACAATACCAAAGACGGTTATGGCACTTTTTGCAATACCGCGTGGGTTCGTGAAAACGATAAGAAAACTGTCTATGCTACACACGACAGCTATATTAAAAAAGCTTCCAATTACAACCCCGATGACGGGTATATGTACTGGACCGTCACGGTTTATAATCCGGATGGCGGCGATCTGAACGGCAAAAATCTTTCGGATATCATCCAGACGCCCGGTGCCGAGATCGTGGGTAATGTCACCGTTACGCAAACTCTCAATTGGCAGCAATCTGAATTTGATCAGATCACACCTGTACCTGGCAGCATCAGATTTGACTATAAATTCAGCAAAGAGGCCAAGGGTCAGGAGTATAAGTTCACCTATAAGACCAAGGTTCCTGACGGTGTCACGAAAGTGGAGAACAAGTCTATCATCGATAACAAGTATACCGCCGAGGAAACCGGCACGGTAACCGACCGTGAATGGAAGGTAAGCAAGAATACGGTGGGTTCTCTGGAAGAAACCGCCACCACAGATCTCTGCAAAGGTGCGTGGAGCGTTTCTTCCCCGATTCCCAACAACTGGTCCACCTGCGAGTTTATTGATCAGATCAAAAAGCCCAAAACGCTTGACACGGATCATTATGGCATCGCATCCGAGCTGCAGAGCGAGATCGAGCAAAACTTCTCCTTTACTCTTGTAGACGGAACAACGCTTAACTATCAGGCTGCTAAGGCTGCGGGCATCGACATTGAGATCTCCTATTATGGAGTTGATGACCCCACCAACAAGAGCGATCCCAAACTGATTCAATCTACAGATAGCAGCTCGCACGTGCAGTCCTTTAAAGTCACGCTAAGCAAAGGCACCTACAACGGTACTGCCATCAAGTCCATGTCCATCAGCGAATACCACACCTACATGTATGTAGCGGGTGTCGCAGAGGGGAGCAAGGTCGAATTTACCAACAAAATAAAAGACGGCAGCAGTACCAAGTTCACCTACGAAAAGAAAAAGCCTACCCCCGTATTGAGCAAAGGCGTTTCCACAACGGGTGAATCGAGCAATACTTCTACCGGTGACGGCGTCTATGGCCGCACCATTACCACCGGCTACAAAGACGGTAAAGACAACTACATCTACTACCAGTTGTCGCTGAACATTGCCGACTGGACAGAGTTCCCGGAGGACACCATCACCGTAACAGATACGCTGGACAGCCGTGTGACCTTTGTGGATGCGGAAGCAACCTTCAATTATGGTAATTCTTCCGTCTCACCTTGGGCAAACCCTGACTACCGCCACACTTATGAATCCTACGATTTAACAAATAAAAAATTCTTTAACTGGACGTATGAGAATAATGTCGTGACCTTCCGGATCGAACATCTACAAGAGCATTATATCTGTGCAGCTGATATAGCAAAAATCCAGGCGATCATCATTCGCTACAAGGTCAAGGTCACCGACCCGGAATGGGCTTCCAACCCTGAAAAAACGCTTGAGACCTACCCCAACACCGCAGCCTGGGGCGAAGCCAAAGCTTCTGCAAGTGCAACTTTCACCCGCGAGTTCAATGTGCTGAAAAAGACCGGCACAGAAACGAACTCTAACAACGACAGCCGTGCACATTACAGCATCGTGATCAACCCCACCGGCAAAGACCTTGTGCTTGGTGCGGACACCGTTACCCTTACCGATACGCTGACGGTGCAAAAAGGCTTCAGTGCACAGCTTGACCGCTCTACCCTGAAGCTGTACAACTATCCCAAGCAGGAGGGCGACACTCCCCTGCCGGATACTTTGTATGATTTCCATCCGTCCTCTTCGGTCAACAGTGATGGGCAAAATGTTTACACCATGACCTTCGTTCTGCCGGATGAACGTGCTTTTGTGTTGGAGTACGAGTATTTTACCAATGCGAAGAACCAAAAAGTTGAGCTCAAGAACACTGCACAGCTTTCGGGCGGCGGCGAAAGTGAGGAATCCACCAAGCTGGATGAGGTCAAAGGCTGGGCAAGCGTCAAACAGAATCGGCTCGCCTTGTACAAGGTAGACAGCGACAATGAGAATATCGGTCTGGCTGGTGCCGTTTTCCGCATGTACAAATTTAATGTCACAACCGGCCAGTGGGACGCCGGCACCGTGCTGCCCGAAACAGATGTAACCGGCACGCTCTCACTTACTATTGGTGAACACGGCATCACGACAGATACGCTGTATAAACTGGTAGAGGAATCCGCGCCTGCCGGTTATGCCAAGACCAGCAAAGAATACTTCTTTATCTGGACTGCCGAGAACGAGGAAAAACAAACCGCCTATAATACTGCGGTAGGTCCTCATGGAAATGCTGCGGGTATCCCGGCCTTTGATGCATCGTTTGTTTACAAGTACAACTCGTCGCAGGAGCTGTATATCCCCAACGAGCGCAACGAGCTGACCATCCAGAAGTTCTGGGTGGATGAAAACGGCAAAACTCTGACCGGCAACGAGGTTACGGAGACTTCTGTCTCCGTCCAGCTGTACCGTTACCCGAAAGGTGGCACCCGTGATCTGACTAACCCGGTTGGCGAGCCTATCACGCTGACCAGTGCAAAAAATTGGACGTATGTCTACCAGCAGGTCGACTCCGGTTACTACTACTTCATTCAGGAGCTTGGCACCGGCCAGCAGTACGACGTGATTTACAGCGCCAACAATAACCCCGGCGTTGAAAATGGCGGTCTGCTGACGATGACCAACAAGAAAAAAGCTGGCGGCTACGAACTCCCCTCTACCGGCGGGGCCGGTACCAAACTGTATACAGCAGGCGGCGGCGCGCTGATGCTTGCCGCTCTGGTGTGCGGGGTTTGCAGAAAGCGCAGACGCGAAAGGAGGGCACGTTAAAAAGCCTGCATCCTTCCTGATACGGCGGCAAAATTGATTCTGCGCCGGAAGCAGACCCTGAAAATAGGAATCAGAAAAATCAGAAAAACTTGAAAGGAGACTTTCGCAAATCATGATGAAGAAAGCAATCAAAAAGCTGCTGGCCGCACTGCTGGCAGTTGCCATGCTGTGTGCCATGGCAGTACCCGCGTTTGCGGCATCTAGCAGCAACGATGGCAAAATCACCATCAACAATGCTGTTTCTGGCCAGACTTACACGATTTATCGTATTCTGGAGCTGGAATACGATCAAACCAATAACGCATACCGCTATACGGCAGTTGCAGCTTGGAATACCTTTATTAACACTCGTTCCAGTGACTTAAAGGTTGACAATGCAACCGGCACTGTTACCTGGGTAAATAGTGATAAGAATAACAATTCTTCCGCTATTCAGAACTTTGCAGATGCTGCCGGCAAGTGGGCAAGTGATAATAACATTGCAAACGATGGTTTCAAAACAGCTTCCGGCAGCACTGTCGAATTTACCGACCTGCCCCTCGGCTGGTATCTGGTTGTTTCCACTCTGAACAATGGTGCTATCTGCTCCATCAACACTACCGCTAAGGAAGTGACCATCAACGAAAAGAACGGCGCTCCCACTGTGGATAAGGAAGTGCTCGAGGACAGCACCAACACCTACGGCAAGGGCAATGACGCTGATGTGGGCGATACCGTTACTTTCCGTGCTACGATCAAAGTTACGGATGGCGACCCCAAGAATTATGTTCTGCACGATAAGATGTCCGAGGGTCTGACTTTCCAGGGCATCACCAGCGTGACCCGTACCAACGCAGGCACTTCTGCTCATGATACGCTGAACGAGAATACTCACTATACGCTGAAGAAGGGTGCCGCCGTCACTGATTCCGTTGATCCTAATTGCACCTTTGAGCTTGCTTTCAAAGAGAACGTTCTGAAGCCGAATGACGTGGTGGTGGTTGAGTACACCGCTGTTATCAACGAAAAGGCTGTGATTGGTTCCACTGGCAACCCGAATGAGGCTACCCTGGAATACAAAGATGGCACCAGAGGCACTCCCAGCTCCACCAAGACCTATACCTGGAAGATCGATATTTATAAATACTTCCAGGATAGCGCCGGTACTAAGAAGCCCCTGAAGGACGCAACCTTCGTACTGTACCGTCAGAATTCTTCCAACACCCCCGAGTATGCAAAAATTTCCGCTGATAAGATCGAGTGGGTCACCGAGAAAGAGCAGGCCACTCCCCTGACTTCGGATGAAGAAGGTAAAATCGCCATCAGCCGTCTGGATGCCGATACTTACTATCTGGAAGAGACCAAGGCTCCCACCGGCTATAATCCTCTGACCAGCCCCATCGAAATCAAGATCGAGCATAGCACGATGAATGAAACCAGCGTGAGTGCAACGATCACCTATAAGCAGCAGGGCACTGAAGACTCCGCTACCAACATTACCAGCACTGAAAATCGCGTTGAAGTTGAGAACAAGACCGGCACTACTCTGCCCTCCACCGGTGGCATGGGCACTACCCTGTTCTATGTGGTCGGCGGCGGCCTGATGGTTGCGGCCATCGTTCTGCTGGTCACCAAGAAGCGCATGGAGAACAAGTAAGCTCCATTTCCCCCAAGAACCCGGAGCAAAGGGGCCGCAAGGCCCCCGCTCCTATCCTTATAACATTAGGGAGTAGCCCATGAAAAAGAACAAAAGCACCATCATCCTGATCCTCGTCTTTTTCGTGGGTCTATCCGTGATGTTATACCCCACCCTCAGCGATTACGTCAACCAGCTGCATCAGTCCCGTGCTGTGGCCACCTATGCCGAGGACGTGGACAAGCTGACCGATGCCGACTACTCCGCCTATTTCGAGGCGGCAGATGCGTTCAATGCGCAGATCGCCGCAGACCCGGATGCGTTGTATTTCCCGCAGCGCTTTCCCACCTACGAAAGCACGCTGGATGTGACCGGCACCGGCATTATGGGCTACATCACCATTGAAAAGATCGGTGTGGAGCTGCCCATCTACCACGGCACCAGCGATAGCGTGCTGCAGATCGCCGCAGGCCATTTGGAGGGCACCAGCCTGCCGGTGGGCGGCAAGAGCACCCATGCGGTCATTTCGGCCCACCGCGGCTTGCCCAGCGCCAAGCTGTTCACCAATCTCGACCGGCTGGAAGTGGGCGATACCTTTACCATCACGATCCTGGACCGCGTGCTCACCTACGAGGTGGACAACATCTCCATCGTTCTGCCCACCGAGACGGACAACCTCAAGGTGGTGGACGGCAAGGATTACGTCACCCTGATGACCTGCACCCCCTACGGCATCAACACGCACCGCCTGCTGGTGCGAGGACGCCGCATCACCACGCCGGACAAGCTCAAGCACATCCGTGTAACAGCCGATGCCGTCAAGATCGAACCGATCATCACAGCCCCCATCATGGCACTGCCCCTGCTGCTGGTGCTGCTGCTCTGGCTGCTGTTCTCCAACCGCAAACGCAAATCTACAAGAGGTGAAAAACATGAAACGCACTGATCTCAAAAAGCACGCTGCGGCCCTGCTTTTGGTGCTGTGCCTTCTGGTAACAAGTGCGCTGCCTGCCCTTGCCACCAGCGCAAACATCAAGCTGGTGGACAGCAGCGGCAATCCCACTACCGGCACCATCCGCATTACGCTGTACGACAGCGCCAACGATAAGGCGCTGAGCGGCGGCAAGCTCACTTTGTACCGTGTGGCCGAGGTAAAGCGCAAAAACGGCGACCTGAGCTACGAATACTGCGGCGATTTCTACGGCTGCGGTATTGCGCTGGGCGATTTGACTGACAGCACCCTTGCGGCCCAGCTGCAGGAGTATCTGCCCCAAAGCGCCGAGGGCACTGCGAAGACCATTGACGAGGACGGCAGCGTGACCTTCCGTGATCTGGAGCTGGGACTGTATCTGATCGTGCAGACCGAGGCTTCCAAGGGCTATGAGCCGATCAATCCGTTCCTTGTCTCTCTGCCCATGGCGGAGGATGGCAAGTGGAATTATGCGGTGGATGCCAGCCCCAAGGTGGGTGCTTACACCCCCACCAAGCCGGACACGCCGCCTACGCCCCCTACCCCGCCTACGCCGCCGGATACGCCCGATCATCCTGATACGCCTACCCCGCCGGACAACCCGGATAACCCGGTCTCTCCCGGTAATCCGGACAATCCCGTGGCTCCGGGCCACCCGGATCATCCGGTAGCACCCGGTAATCCAGACAGCCCCGTTCTGCCGGGCCACCCGGATAACCCGGTAATGAGCGGTCTGCCGCAGACCGGTCAGCTGAACTGGCCCGTGCCGGTGCTGGCTGTCAGCGGTGTGGTGCTGTTTGCATTCGGCTGGGCGCTGGATCGCAAATACCGCACAGTATAATTTTCTTTCGATACAACAAAGAGGACCCGATGCAGATGCATCGGGTCCTCTTTTTCGGTTTCTTTTATGCAGTCAGGGTTTACTGCTGCTGTGCCTGCTCGGCGCGCTTGGCTTCCAGCGCCAGAATGGCATCGCGGCGGCTCAGGTTGATGCGGCCCTGCTGGTCGATGTCGGTCACCTTGACAACGATGGCATCGCCCACAGCCACCACATCCTCCACGCGCTCCACACGCTTGGTGTCCAGTTTGGAGATGTGCACCAGACCTTCCTTGCCCGGTGCGATCTCAACGAAGGCACCAAAGTTCATCAGGCGGGTCACCTTGCCCTTGTAGATGGCACCGATCTCGGGGTCCTCCACAATGGTCTTGATGGTAAAGATGGCGCGCTTTGCGTCCTCCTGATCCACAGCAGAGACGAACACATGGCCGTCCTCCTGCACGTCGATCTTGCAGTTGCAGGTAGCGCAGATGTCCTGAATGACCTTGCCGCCCTTACCGATCACGTCCTTGATCTTATCGGTGGGGATCATCATACTGAACATCTTGGGTGCGTAGCGGCTCAGCTCATGGCGGGGCTCTGCGATCACCGGCTTGATGATCTCGTCCAGAATATACAGGCGGCCCTTGCGGCACTTCTCGAAAGCCTCGGCAATGATGTCGTAGGTCAGGCCGTCGATCTTGATGTCCATCTGGATGGCAGTGATGCCCTTGCGGGTGCCGCCCACCTTGAAGTCCATATCGCCGTGGAAGTCCTCCACGCCCTGAATGTCCAGCATGGTCATCCAGCGGTCGCCCTCGGTGATCAGGCCGCAGGAAATGCCGGCAACGGGTGCCTTGATGGGCACGCCTGCGTCCATCAGGGCCAGCGTAGAGCCGCAGATAGATGCCTGAGAGGTGGAACCGTTGGAGGAGAGCACCTCAGACACGCAGCGGATGGTGTAGGGGAACTCTTCCAGCGAGGGCAGCACAGGCACCAGAGCACGCTCTGCCAGTGCGCCATGGCCGATCTCGCGGCGGCCGGGACTGCGCGG
>ERZ791897.1533-NODE-1533-length-10307-cov-2.847835_pt1 | contig 10307 bp, 7 predicted proteins | sample MGYA00510152_ERZ791897 | MGnify/ENA primary metagenome ERZ791897 (study PRJEB30046, sample SAMN00792050) | human gut metagenome | study: EMG produced TPA metagenomics assembly of the A metagenome-wide association study of gut microbiota in type 2...
GTACTATTTCCAAAAAGATGGTTCTCGTTTAGACGATGGCTTTTATAAGAACTGGGGTCATACGTATTATTTTGGTGATGGTGGTGTTCGTCTAGATGATGGATTCTACACTAATTGGGGTCATACGTACTATTTCCAAAAAGATGGTTCTCGTTTAGATAATGGATTTTATACCAATTGGGGTAACGTCTACTACTTTGGTGATGGTGGTGTTCGTTTAGACAATAGTTTCTATACAAACTGGGGTAAAGTTTATTACTTTGGTGCAGATGGAGCACGTGTAACCAATGCTACGATTAACCTTGGATTTGGCAATCTGACTTTTGATGGCAATGGTGTTCTTTCCGATTCCAATTCATTTATTGGTAGTATCGTAAATGGCGCAATTCGTGGATGGACTCAATATAAAATTTTGCCATCACTGACGCTTGCTCAAGCAATTCTTGAAAGTGGCTGGGGCAGATCGACTTTGGCCTCTCAATACCATAATCTGTTTGGCATTAAGGGTTCCTACAATGGGCAATCCGTAACTATGGCAACCGCTGAATATATTAATGGACGCTATATTACCATAAATGATGCATTCCGAGCATATCCTGACAATGATGCTAGTGTTGCTGACCATAGCTTATTCTTCATTCAAAATTCCCGTTACAGTAATTTGATAGGGGTTACTGATTCCAATACTGCAACGTACTTGGTCCGAGCAGATGGTTATGCAACAGATCCATCATACACAACTTCATTAAGAAATATGATCAGTACTTATAATTTGACTCGTTTTGATCAAGTTGCTTTCCGTTTATAATTAATAAATTGTGAAGAAACGACTTTTGCCGAAAGGTTTAAGCCGTTTCTTTCATTTTTACAATTATTACAGAAGCGTTTCAAAGATTATTGTTGATTAACAATCAACTGAAAATACACGATTATAGGATTTTTTATGGTAAGGTAATAATCGTTAATAAATTATTAGTGAAAATTAAATCTTTAAAAATAATGAAAGGACTTTTGTTGATTATGGAAGCAAAGAAACACTTTAAATTGTTTAAGAAGGGTAAACAATGGTGTTGTATGGCAATTGCCACCACAACTGTAGCTTTGGGCGTTGCTGCGTTTAATGCTCAAAATGTTAACGCTGATACAGTTAATGATGTGCAAACAACAGCTGTTGCTTCCACAAGCACGGAAATTCAAAGTGAGAGTGTCGCCGAACAATCTGATGCAAGTGATGTAGCTCTATCAACTACCGATACTATTGCTGTCAACGAAGCGAGTGGAGTAAATTCAGAAGTTGCTAGTTCAGTTGCTGAAAGCAGTAATGAGAGTGCTCAAAGTAATGCCCCAGTTGCTTCTCAGAGTACCTCATCAAATAGCAGTGCAGCTTTACCTGCTGCAAGTGCAGAAGCCTCTTCAGCTGCTGAAAATGTAGCGTCTGTTTCTTCCTCTGTAAATGAAGAAGTTGCTGACAGTGATGTAGCAATGACTACGTTGTCTGCTCAAGCTGTTAAGAATGGTTTAGTTACCGAAAATGGCAACACTTACTATTATCAAAATGGTCAAGCGGTTAAGGATTATTTTTTGACGCAAAACGGTAACACCTATTATTTTACCGCTGATGGTACAATGGCCAAGAACTACTTCTACAGTAACTGGGGTCATATGTACTACTTCCAAGGCGATGGTGCACGTTTAGATAATGGATTCTACAACAATTGGGGTCACACGTACTACTTCCAAGGCGATGGTGCACGTTTAGATAACGGATTCTACAACAACTGGGGCAATACGTATTACTTCCAAAGTGATGGTGCACGTTTAGATAACAGTCTTTATAGTAACTGGGGGAACCAGTATTACTTTGATGGTAATGGTGCCTTAGTAAAGAACGCTAATGTTACTGTCAATGGAGTTGCATATAAAGCAGCCAGCGATGGCGTTTTGACTTCTGTTAATGATGCAATCGTACAATTGGCTTTGAAACTTACCACAATGAATATTCCGTATGTTTGGGGTGGTGATTCATTACAATGCATGGATTGTTCCGGTTTGGTTAAATATGTGATGTCACAGGTGCGGGGCTTAAACCTTCCTCATAATACGATTGCTCAAGAAGGCTACTTAACTGCCCGTAAGGCTGTAAGTCAAGCACAGCCTGGCGATCTGCTTTTCTGGGGGGGTGTAGATGCATCATACCATGTTGCAATCTACATCGGTAATGGAAAATATGTTCACGCACCACAACCTGGTGAATATGTAAAAGTTGGCTTCATTAACTCATACTTTATGCCATCGTTTGCTGGTACGCTTCGTTAAATTTATTAAGCATTGGCATGACGGAAAAGTCTGCCAGTGCTTTTTTAATTGTTGATTGCCGTTATCAATACTAGTATAATTCGATTATGAAATTGTCCGTTAAATTAAAGGAGATTATAAAAATGCATTTTAAGAAAGTATTGGCCACTATTGCAGCTTTTGGGTTAATGCTATCCTTAACTGCGTGTGGAAGCAAACAAACCGTTTCTACCAGCAGTTCAAGTAAATCAGCTAACGTATCAGCAAAAACATCTGGATCATCATCTTCTAAATCTCAAGATAAAAAATATTCAGAAGCTCAATATGCTATGATGGCATATCTTAAGAGCGCAAAAAAAGAGGGTACTAATACTGGAAATCAATCAGTACAGATAACTACTAATAATAATTTAAGACGAAGAATAAGTGACAATCAAGAACAATATACGGTTACTAATACTGCAAAGAAGGTAACTGTTAAGTCTTCAGAAGCTTCCTATGTCTTTTCAAAAGATCAACTAACTAAGTCTTTACAGAAAGATATTGAAAATGTGAACGAATTACTGGATAAAGATAGTGATTCATCTGATAACTTAAGTTCTTCAACTTCATCATCGAAAGAAAGCAACGTTACTGAATCTTCTAGTAGTAGTTCATCATCCAGCTCTTCGAGTGCATCCTCATCATCAAGTAGTCAAAGTACCGCAAAGATGACAGCTGCTGATGCAAAGGCTATGCTTAAAGAACACGTCAGCGTTGAAAGAGAAAAAGCCGGTTTAAGTGGTCAATCAGTATCCGGGATGCCAACTGCTGATGATGTTGACGGTTTTACTATGAATCAAAACTCTGATGGAAATTGGACGGCAACAGGCATGATTAATGGGCAGACTGTTACTTACAACATTACTTCATCACAAGTATCCTCAAATAACTAGCAATAAAAGGATAGTACATCATGGATTATTAGAAATTCATGATGTACTATTTTATTAATGTGTATTTTTATTATAGAAAGAAGTTTTAAAACCATATGAGTAAAAAGAAACAATTTTCTCAATTTTTTATTGCTCTATTATTGATAACAAATTTTTTGATAATGCTGGTTTGGAATTTAAAAACACCATTAATGGATGATGATTTATGGTTTAGATATCAAGCAGTTCAAGGGCATATAATAAGAGATGGTATACAAGATTATATGACTTGGAATGGTAGATTTTGGGGTCAGACATTTTGTCGAGTTTCTTTGTTGGGCGGTCAAAAGGGATCGAGCATTTTAAATGCATTTTTATTTGCAATTTTGATTTTTTTAATCCTAAAAATAACAGATGCACTGCAAGATGAAAATTTTTCTCTATTAAGAGTAGTTACTGTTATATCTGCCATATATCTCTTTACTCCTGGATTTGCCAGTGTATTTATTTGGCGCGCAGGAGTTGGAAATTACATGGATACAATGATTATCTATATTAGTTATCTTTTATTATTCGTAAATGCCACTAATAAAAAACTAGCCTGCCTATATCTACCTATGATAGGGTTCTTTGCAGGATGGGGAAATGAAAATACCTCTGGTGGTGTGATCCTAATATCAATACTTGTAATTTGTATCCAATATGTTTTTATAAAAAGGTTTTATTTAAGTCAAATATTAGGATTAGTGTTTAGCCTAATTGGATTGGCAATATTGGTAATGTCGCCAGGAGGACATAATCGATTAGTAACAACTCATCCAAACTTCTTACAAGAATCTATCATTAGAAGAACTTTAAGCAATTTTAAACAATTGGTTGCTTTTATACTATCACAAAAGCAGATGGTTTTATTTTTTGTATTATTGGTTTTAGTAATAATAGTTGCTACTCTTTATAATAAAAATCGTTATCAATATCTTATAGGACTTTCATTTGTAATTGGAGGTGTTGCCTCAATTCTAGTGTTGGCATTTGCTCCTGAAGGATTTAATGAATCTCGCGCTTTCTCTGGTGGATTTATATTAATGATTGTAGGGATGTTTAAACTACTTTCTTTTAATGCGGAAAATAGAATTTCTCTAATTATAAACATTATAAGCGTTATGATTATTATGTTGTCGTTTTACCGAGTTGTAGTTGGATATAAAGATGCAATGGTATTTAACCATAATTTGTCAGCACGTTATTCAATAATAATTAATTCAAAAAATAAAGAAAATGTGTATGTTGAACCTATTTCATATAATAGTAATAATGATTATTCAATTGAAAACTCCTTTTTTGAATTAACAAATGATCCTAATGCTTTTCCAAATAATGTGTATGAACCCTATTTTAAGGTGAAAAAAATCTATTTAAAATAAACATTTATGTTCTGTAAATAACATTTATTAAGGTTGGAATTTAAAATGTCAAAATTATCAATTGTAGTTCCTTGTTATAACGAAGAAGAATCAATTCCATTATTCTACCCAGCTGTGGAAAAAGTCGTTCGTCAAATAAACGATTTACAAATTGAATATTGGTTTGTCAATGACGGGTCGTCAGATAACTCACTAGCCGAAATGCGCAAACTGCATGAACAAAATCCCGAGCGCGTACATTACGTTTCTTTTTCACGCAACTTTGGTAAAGAAGCCGGATTATACGCTGGATTACAAGCAGCCACTGGCGATTACGTCGTGGTAATGGACGTTGATTTACAAGACCCGCCAGAATTTTTGCCACAAATGTATGAATTGCTCCAAACGGGCGAATATGACTGTATCGGAACGCGTCGCGTCGATCGTACTGGTGAAGCTAAATTTAAGTCGTTTTTAAGTGATCAGTTTTATCATGTCATTAATCGTATCTCACAAACCAACATTGTTCCTGGTGCACGCGACTACCGGATGATGACGCGACAGATGGTTGATGCCGTTCTATCATTAAAAGAATATAACCGCTTTTCAAAAGGCATCTTCAGTTGGGTCGGATTTAAGACCAAATATCTGGACTACCATAACGTTGAACGAGTGGCCGGTGAAACTGACTGGTCAACTTGGAAACTGTTCAAATATGCAATGGATGGAATCACCGACTTTTCACAAGCGCCGCTTTCGATTGCGGTGTGGTTAGGAACGACTTCATTTGTACTTTCAATTATTGGTCTGTTGTTTGTTATTATCCGACGGATTGTGGAGCCAGGCAGCAGTGTCTTTGGTTGGGCTTCATTGATCTGTATCATCCTATTATTCGGCGGACTCCAACTGTTATGCATTGGAATTCTTGGTAAGTACATTGGTCGTGTCTACATGCAGGTCAAGCAAAGACCAATCTATATTATTAAGGAAAAGAAATAATGATAAAACGAAAAAGCCTACTGTTTTGGTCAGCAGAACTATTAATTGTCGCGACTTTAATTTGGGTTTGCACTAAACTGGACTTTCTGTTTCATCCCATCATCGTCTTCATATCAGTAATCTTTGTACCACTGATCGTTTCAATCTTTTTATATTACATGACGAGTCCGGTCTTTCGCCTGTTAATGAAGATTCACTTAGGTAAATGGCAGATGAAACGTGGGATCGCCAGCATGGTGATCGTCTTTGGGCTCTTGCTGCTGATTATAGGTAGTCTCGCAGTCTTGATTCCACCAATGATTAAAGAACTTAATCAAATGATTCACTGGCTGCCAAGTGCTACCAACGACATGCAGCATTGGCTCGCGCAAGCTTCTCAGAAACATGAATGGATTCGCAAGATCGACCTGGCAGATTATTATCAACAATTCAACAAGCAGATTACCAAATACGCTGAAAAGCTGTTAGCGGGTCTAACCAGCAGCGTTGGCTCAATCATCGGTACGATTACCAGTGCAGTTGTCGTGGTCGTAACCGTGCCAGTAATGCTGTTTTATATGCTGAAAGATGGCGATCGCTTTGTACCAAACATTCAGCGGTTCTTTTCTGAAAAGCATGCCAAAGAAGTTACGGAACTGCTGCATCAGATGAATAAGACGCTTTCTTCATACATCTCTGGACAGATGATCGAATGTATCTGTGTTGGAATTGGTACCTGCATTGGCTATCTGATTATTGGCGAACCAATGGCAATCGTTTTAGGACTGGTAGCTGGGATCACCAATATCATTCCTTATATCGGGCCATATATCGGTATTGCACCAGCTTTAATCGTTGCTTTGGCAGTTGATCCGCAGAAAATCATCTGGGTTATTGTGGTAGTGATTGTCGTTCAACAAATTGATGGTAATATCATCTACCCAAATATTATTGGTAAGAGCCTACAAATTCATCCATTGACGATTATCATTCTGCTGTTGGCCGCTGGTAACATCGCTGGTTTGCTGGGAATGATCTTATGCGTGCCACTGTACGCGGTAGTCAAAACGATGGTTGATTACTGCATGACGATTTATCGCCTGGAAAAAAATGACGCAAAATAATTTACTATAATACTTTATATTTGGGGGAGTAGTAAGTTGAATGAAACATATATAAAGTTACAGAAAAGAAATATAAAAAAAGATGGACTAGTAATGTTACTATTTTTAACATTCAGTTTTTTAATGATTAAAAATGGTATTCAATCTGGAAAAATTACTACTGGGACTGATTGGTTATTCCACGTTTCAAGAGTTGAGCAAATCTATCAAAATTTAAAGCAAGGTTCTTTTTTCACCTTTATAGCAACTGATGTTTTTAATCAATCTGGAGTAGGAACCTTTCTTTTTTATCCGGATGTATTCTTATATCCTTGGGCTTTCTTTCGCTTTTTTTTAAATCCAATCAATTCTTTTTATGCTTGGTATTTTTTATTAACGTTTTTGTCGTTTATAATAAGTTATTTTTCAATGAAGGAATTTTCCAACGATAATCTTGTAATGGCAGTTTCATTTTCATTTCTATATGTCTGCAATAATTATAGATTATTTGTTGGAACTGCGGTTTTTGGTGAATTCATTGCATCAACGTTCTTACCATTATGTTTTTTGGGATTCTATGAATTATTTTTCCGTAATGAAAAAAAATGGTATTTACTGAGTATCGGACTTTCATTGCTAATTTATTCCCATGTATTAAGTGTTGTTATAAGCATTCAATTATTTATTTTTATTCTGTTAATTGGGATAATTTGTGGAAAATTTTATGATTTTTTGAAACGTTGGAAGGAATTAGTTAAGGCTATCATATTAACGATTGTATTGACTGGTTTTATTATTTTCCCATTTGTTTCAGATTATATTGGAAAAAACATTCATGCGCCATATAGCTTAATAAATATTGATTTTACTCCTAGTGTTTCAATGCTTTTATTAAATTCACTAGAGAATAAGATATGGCAATCAGTCGGTATTTTTATTATTGTGGCTTTGCTTATTGGATGGTATTTTGTTAGAAAAAATAATACCTATACGTCTATATATATTTTGGGAATAATATGTTTTGTGCTTTCTACAAAAATTTTTCCATGGTCTATTGTTAAAATCTCTTTCTTTAAAGTTATTCAACTACCATATCGTTATTTAGAGTCTGCTTGCTTGTTTTTAGCAATAATTGGATCATTAATAATTCATACTATTTTTATTTCATTATCTATCAACACAATAAAAAGACAGATAGTGGGGCTTATGGCAATTACAATAATTTTTTTAATGGCTTTTGAGGGAGCCTATGCTAATAATCCTGGATTTTATCCAAGTGAAAAAAATAATACTGTAACGGTACTACAAAAGCCATCCCAAAAGTATACAATGTTTCCAACCACAACACTTATAAATAAATATAATTACCAGTATATATTTGATTATAGGTGTCCAATTGGCGATACTGATTATTACACTGAAAAAAGTTTTAAACACAAAAAATCTATCTTATCTCAAATAACATACGTTAATAATAAGGGTGAACACATCAAACCTATTACTGCTCCTAATAAGTTTATCTTTAATACGAATCTAAATAAGAGGTCAGATATTGATTTCCCAGTCATTGCATATTCAAACACACGGGTAAAACTGGACGGTATTAAAAAGAACTATACTTTGAGTAAAAGAGGAACTCCATTACTCAAAAATATTAATCCTGGTAAACATTCTTTTGTAATAGAATACATCCCTAATAAAATGTTTTATTTGTGCGTAATAAGTGCAGTAGCTGGTTGGATTCTGATACTAATTAAGAGCCTTTATAATATGTACAATTCTCGAAAGGAACATAAAAATGACTGATTCAAAAAAATTGGCAGAAGCCGTTAACAAGCGCCGGACGTTTGCGATTATCTCGCACCCCGATGCTGGTAAAACGACAATTACTGAACAGCTGCTTTTATTTGGGGGCGTCGTCCGCGAAGCTGGGACTGTTAAAGGACGCGGAAGCAGCAATTTTGCCAAGTCTGACTGGATGGAAATCGAAAAAAAGCGTGGGATTTCCGTTACCAGTTCTGTAATGCAGTTTGACTACCAGGGCAAGCGGATTAATATTCTGGATACACCAGGGCACGAAGACTTCTCTGAAGATACTTACCGAACCTTGATGGCCGTTGACTCTGCCGTCATGGTAATTGATGGTGCTAAGGGTATCGAACCACAAACAAAAAAGCTGTTCCAAATCTGTAAGATGCGGGGAATTCCAATTTTCACGTTCATTAACAAGTTTGACCGCGATGCCCGTGAACCGCTGGATCTGTTAAACGAAATCGAAGACGTGCTGGGAATCGAAACCTACCCAATGGACTGGCCAATTGGGATGGGACGGCAATTTATGGGTGTTTATGATCGTTATAATCATCGAGTTGCCCTTTCCCACCCACAGGATCCTGCCAACCCTTATCTGCCATTAGATGAAGATGGTCAGGTCATTGGCGAAAACCCATTAGCTGGCGAAGGCGAATGGAAAGACGCCTTAGATGGAATGGAACTGATTGAAATGGCTGGCAGCGAGCTTGATGAAGAAAAGATCGCGAAGGGGGATCAAACTCCTGTCTTCTTCGGTTCAGCTCTGACCAACTTTGGGGTTAAGACTTTCCTGGAAACCTACTTAAAATTTGCTCCAGCCCCTTCAGCACACAAAACAGAAGACGGTAAATCGATCGATCCACTGGCACCAGAGTTTTCTGGCTTCATCTTTAAGATTCAAGCCAACATGAATCCTAAGCACCGTGACCGGATTGCTTTCGTACGGATTTGTTCTGGTGAATTTACCCGGGGCATGGATGTTACCTTGGAGCGGACTAAAAAGCCAATTCGTCTGTCAAACGTGACCGAGTTTATGGCCAATACGCGTGAAAACGTTGAGAATGCCGTTGCCGGTGATATTATCGGGCTTTACGATACCGGAAACTTCCAAATTGGTGATTCAATCTACACTGGTAAACAAGACATCAAGTTTGAGAAGCTGCCTCAATTTACGCCAGAACTGTTTGTCCGCGTAACGCCAAAGAACGTTATGAAGCAAAAATCATTCCACAAAGGGATCAACCAATTGGTACAAGAAGGGGCTGTCCAGCTCTATACTGGCTATAATTCCAACGACTATATTCTGGGTGCCGTTGGTCAATTGCAGTTCGAAGTGTTCAAGTTCCGGATGCAAAACGAATATAATTCCGAAGTTATTATGGAACCACTAGGTAGTAAGACAGCGCGCTGGGTTGATCCAAAACAGCTTGATCCTAAGATGGCTTCTTCACGGAATATGCTGGTTAAAGATCGTTATGGTGCTCCACTATTCTTGTTTGAAAACCAATTTGCGGAAAACTGGTTCAAGCAGAAGTATCCAGATGTTAAATTAACGGCTAAACTGTAAGAAAAATAATTATAATTCATAATAAGATTTGTGCCTAATAGTTAGTAAGCATACTATAACCAACCGCATATGATTAAATTCCAAGTTCTCCTATACTTGAAGATATATTTAAAGAGGAGGACTTTTTTATGAAGCAAGATTTTGTCTAAGTTGATAGTAAGCACACCGTAACAACATGTATAACCGCCGTACGGACCTTCTATACTTGAGGAAACTCATATAGGAGGTCTTTTTG
>ERZ791897.1541-NODE-1541-length-10211-cov-82.061934_pt1 | contig 10211 bp, 7 predicted proteins | sample MGYA00510152_ERZ791897 | MGnify/ENA primary metagenome ERZ791897 (study PRJEB30046, sample SAMN00792050) | human gut metagenome | study: EMG produced TPA metagenomics assembly of the A metagenome-wide association study of gut microbiota in type 2...
AGGAACGCACCACGTCGAGCGCCACGTCGGCGTCGAGCAGCGCGCGGCGGATTTCGCGGATCGTACCATCGATATCAGCCTCGGAAAGCTTGCCTTTGCTCTTCAGATGCTTGAACGCATTCGAGAGCCTATCTGTCAAAGAACTAAATGCTGCCATAATGTCCCTCAGTCTAGCCGTCCCGCGGGAAATTTCGCATTCCAATTAATGGTGTTGATGATGTTCGGTTGATATTCGGTGAGATGCTTGATGCTATTTGCATGAGAAATGACAATCCCGTCTCTTCCAATAGGAGAAGACGGGATTATTGCTTATTAAGAGCGCTGCGGATTATTTGAGGGTCCAGGTGGGACCCTGGGGAGTGTCTTCGATGGCGATTCCGGCTGCGCCCAAGGCATCACGAATGGCGTCGGCGCGGGCGAAATCCTTGGCCTTGCGGGCTTCGGCACGCTCCTCCAACTGTTCGGAAACCAAACGGTCAAGCGCAGTATGCTCAGCGGAATCGGCACCGGCTCCGGCGGCGCCGCCGGCCGCACCCTCGCTTACCCACGGTTCCGCCAACGGATCCAAACCAAGCGTATCGAGCATCGCACGCACATTCACCAAAACAGCGCGAACTTCATCCTTCGCAACATCCGAATCAACACGATCGGCAAGCTTCGAAAGCAACGTGTTGCCAGAACGAATCGCCGTGAAAATCGCAGCGGAGGCGCCGGAAACATTAATATCGTCATTCATTGCGGCGACGAAATCAGCCGGCAGCTCATCGGCGGAAACCGAAACGATCTCCTCACGGGACGGCTGCCCGCCAACGGCGGCACCGGCACGTTCGATGAAATTCGACACACGATCGTACGCGGACTGAGCCTCGGTCAACGTCTGATCCGACCATTCCAACATGGAACGATACTGCACGGAACCAAGCGCGTAACGCACCACCCAAGCGGAATTTTCCGCCAAAACCGCCGGCACGGACAAGCCGTTGCCCAGCGACTTCGACATCTTCTCACCCTTGGCGGTAACCCATGCGGAATGCATCCAACGAGCCGCCGAATCGTAACCGGCGGCACGAGTCTGCGCCATTTCGTTCTCATGGTGCGGGAAACGCAAGTCCAGCCCGCCGCCATGAATGTCGAACATATCCTTCAAATAGCGGTGGCTCATCGCCGAGCATTCAATATGCCAACCCGGGCGACCCGTGCCGAACGGAGTATTCCAACGCGCGTCAAGCGGATCGGAATCCTTCGGAGCCTTCCACAATGCGAAATCACGCGGATCATGCTTGTCTTCCGACATGTCCGCAGGATCAACCGGATTGTACTTGTCGTTGCCCGTATTGTCGACAGACGGACCCATGGCATCGGCCACCTCGGAAGCGGCATCGGCCACAGCGGTCTGCTTCTGATGCGTCAACTCGCCATAATGAGGCCAGCTGGCAACGTCGAAATACACGTTGCCGGTCGGATTGCCGTTCTCATCAGTCACCACGTAGCCGTGGCCATTGTCGATGATCTGCTTGATCAGATCGATCATGTCGATCATGTGGCCGGTCGCACGCGGCTCATACGTAGGCGGCTCAACACCCAACGTGTTGTAAGCCTCAGTGAATTCACGCTCGTAAATGTACGCGCGCTCCCACCACTGCTGACCGGCGGCCGCAGCCTTATCGAGAATCTTGTCGTCGATATCGGTGACATTGCGCACGAACGTGACCTTGTAGCCCAAACGCTCGAACCAGCGACGCACCACGTCAAACGCGACAGCCGCACGAATATGGCCGATATGCGGCGAGCTCTGCACGGTGGCGCCACACACGTACATGCCGACCTGACCAGGCTTGATCGGCGTGAAATTCGACACGGCGTGCGATGCGGTGTCGTACAGCTTCAGATCGGCAGCGGCGCTCGCCACTGCGTCAACTGCGGTTGCGACGCTAGAAATGTTGATATTCTGCGGTTCTTGCGTGTTCGTCATAACCACGAGAGTATTGCCAGAATCGGACATGCATGCGAGATGAAAATGAACGGCAAAACGGTTTTTGTTGGATTTGTGAACATCGTTTACGTAGGTGATGCAACAATAGAACGTATGACGCAATCGCAGGTGCTGATTTTGCAACACGTTCCGTGGGAGAGACCGGGACGCATTTTAGACAGTCTGGATGATTTGGGACTGCAGTATCAAATCATCAATGTCGCCAAGCAGAAGAAACCGGATTTGCCTGATTTTGGCGAGGTTTCCGGCGTGGTGATCATGGGCGGCCCGATGGGTGCGCTCGACTACGACAAGTATCCGGGATTAAAGGCCGAGGCCAAGCTCGCGCGGGCTGCGGTCAGCGTTGGCAAGCCGGTGTTGGGCGTGTGCCTGGGACATCAGATCATCGCCACCGCGCTGGGGGCGAAGCTGAAGTCGGGAGATGCTCCGGAAATCGGTTTTGCGCCGATTAAATGCATCGACAAGCATGATTATTTCTCGATGTGGAACAAAACCGTGGATGTGCTGCACTGGCATAACGACGTGGTGTCGTTGCCGGAGGGCGCGCAGCCATTGGCGCGATCCGCGAAGACCAAGGTGCAGGCGTTCCGTTTTGGTTCCGCTCTGGGCATGCAGTTCCACTTGGAGGTTACCCCTACTCTGTTGGAGGAGTGGCTTGACGAGTCAAGCATGGTCAAGGATCTCAAGGCTGCCGGCGGGTCGAAATCGCAGTTGCGCGAGGCGTTCGCCGAATATAATCCGCAGTTGCAGCCGCTTGCGGATCAGGTGTTTTCGAGTTTTGCCGCTCGTTGTAATTCGTATGGGCAGAATTTGGCTCAGGCGCAGCAGGGCTGATCGCCGAGTTGCGTGCGGCTCCGATTGCTGCGTAGCGCTGGTGGCGATTCGCAAGTTGCGGCATTGCCTGCAGGTTTGGGAGATGTTCCCGCTACATTGGTGACTTATGCCGACTTATGATTTGGGACTTGAACACGTTTCGCTTGCTTTTGCGACCAAGAATATTTTCAACGATGTAACGCAGGGTGTTTTTGAAGGCGACCGCATCGGCATCGTCGGTAAGAACGGCGACGGCAAGTCCACGTTGCTGCATTTGTTCAAAGGCACGCAGGAGCCGGATTCCGGTCGCGTGACCATTCGCGGCGGGCTTACGTTCGGCATGCTCGACCAGCGTGACCCGCTCGACGACAACGCCACCGTGCGCGAAGCTGCGCTCGAAGGCCGTGAAGACTACGAATGGGCTGCGGAAACCAAGTCGCGCGAAATCGTCGAAGCATTGCTTGGCGGCATCAGCTTGGAAGCGAAAATCGGTTCGCTTTCCGGCGGTCAGCGTCGCCGCGCCGATTTGGCACGCCTGTTGCTCAAGGATTGGGATATTCTCGCACTCGACGAGCCTACAAACCATTTGGATGTGGTGACCATTCACTGGCTGGCGGAACATTTGAAGAACCGTTGGCCGGCCGGATCCGGCGCGCTGCTGCTCGTCACCCATGACCGTTGGTTCCTCGACGAAGTGTGCGAATCCATGTGGGAGGTGCATGACGGCGAAATCGAGCCGTTTGAAGGCGGCTATTCCGCATACATGCTGCAGCGCGTGGAACGCGATCGCCAAGCCGACGTGCGTGAAACGAAACGTCGCAATCTGGCTCGTAAGGAACTTGCCTGGCTTACCCGCGGTGCCCGCGCCCGTTCCACCAAGCAGAAATTCCATGTGAAGGCCGCGCGTGAGCTCATCGCCGACGTGCCTCCGGTGCGCAATACGCTGGAATTGAAGCAAATGGCCACATCCCGCTTGGGCAAGCAGGTGGTTGACCTGATCGACGTGACGCAGATTTTCGAACATGTGCAAGGCGAGGTCGATATCGATCCTGACGTTGCCGACATGGAAGCGTCGGCATCGCGCGTCGATGTGGTGCCGGCCATGTACGCCGAGCCGCAAGTGCATGGTTCCGTGGAAGTTGCCGTCGACGATCTGACTGATCCGCGATTGGTGGATGCCGGTGTTGCAGCGGCGCAAGTTGCTGCAGCTGCGAAAGAATCGCAAGAAATTCAGGAATCGCAAGAAAATAATACTGATGATTCTGCAGAAGAAATTACTTCTGCAGCGCAAAAAATTACTGTTACCGGTCGTAAGATTCTTGACGACGTGACATGGCTGATCGGGCCGGGCGATCGTTTCGGCATCGTCGGCGCGAACGGTGCCGGAAAATCGACGTTATTGAAGATTCTTGACGGCACGATCACCCCCACTGTAGGTCATGTGAATATCGGCAAAACCGTGAAATTCGCGGTGCTTTCACAGCGTCTCGACGAATTGGAGAAGCTCGGTAAATACAAGATCAAGGAAGTGCTGAGCCGTTACAAGCCGAGCTATATCGTGGACGGCAAGGAAACCACGCCGGGGCAGATGATGGAGCGTCTCGGATTCGAGTCGGCGCAGCTGATGACGCCGATCAAGGACCTGTCGGGTGGTCAGAAGCGTCGTATGCAGTTGCTGCTGATCCTACTGGACGAGCCGAACGTGCTCATCATGGATGAGCCCGGCAATGATCTCGACACCGACATGCTCGCCGTGATGGAGGATCTGCTCGACACTTGGCCGGGAACTCTGATCGTCGTCTCCCATGACCGGTATCTGCTCGAACGCGTCACCGATCAGCAGTTCGCGCTGATCGGCGGCAAGGTGCGCCACCTGCCCGGTGGTGTGCAGGATTATCTGGACATGACTGAGGCCATCAAGAACGGCAAGAATCCGTTTGCGGACGAAAAGGCAGGTGCCGGCAAAGGCAAGAGGGGCGGTTCCGCTGGGACTGCCGGTTCCACGACCGAAGGCACCGCAGGCAACTCCGCAAGTGGGTCTGCGACTGCTGAAACCGCATCTTCCGCGCCTTCTACGCCGAAACTTTCCGGCAAGGCCTTTCACGAAGCCTCCAAGCGCGTATCGGCAATCGAGCGCAAACTCGCCAAACTCGAAGAGCAGAAAGCCGATCTTGAGCAGCAAATGGCCGCGCACGACCCCAGCGACTACGAGGGCCTAGGCAAGCTCAACGACCAGCTTCAAGCCGTCACCGACGAGTCCGAAGAACTCGAACTCGAATGGATGGAGCTTTCCGAACAGCTCGAGTAGCATTCGTATCGTCTGCGCCAATTACCGGATCGGGTGTGCATATTGTGGCGGCGGCGCAGCTCCCCCAGCGTTTCCGGTGAATGTTGGCCATTCGTGCGACAGCGATGCGTGGCATTCCATGTGCCAATGTCATATTCTTGTTATTGCAGGAAACCTTAGCTGTTCTTGTCGGAGAGACCAATGGAGGTGCCTTATGAATCAAGTGATGCGAAGAAGCGCCTGTTGCTTGTTGTCCAGCTTGTTGTTGTGGTCATGCGTCGGCTGCACGAAAGCTGCACATGAAAGTTCCGGTGATGGCTCCGTACAGAGCAGCAGCGAGAATGATGATGCCGCAAAACAGGCATATAAAGCATTTACTGTGGACGCTCTGGATCGTGTCGCCGTCGATGATCTCAATAGCTCGGGCAAACTGGTTCTAGTAAACAAGTTGGGTGCGAAATCCGTACATGGCGATGATGCTATTTCATTTACAAAAACAGTTGATGACAGCAATATGTATTATGTCATCTCCATGTGTAAGCAGAAGGAGCAGGCTCCTTATTCGTTTGTTCTCTACAAAGATGGACAGCCACACACCCTAACCACTAGGGAGGCCTGTACATCTAACGGAATAGAAACGATCTCTCTTCCGGCGAAGAATTTCCCAGATGCCACCTCATTGTCCATTATCAATATCGGCAATACGGATCTTGTTGTTTCCGTATATGAAGTAAAGGAGAAGTAAAGGAACACCATCATGAACCATTATGAGTAATTTCAGTCATAACGCTCCCTATCGTCCTGCCATCATCATTGTTTGTGGCATCGCGATGAATGCTACTGGGCTAGTTGTTGTAAAACTTGCTGATTAGGTAGATGGGGTAGTAGGTGATGTTGTGATCGGTTTCGATGTTGCCGGGGCCGAAAACTAATCCTTGGTGAAGGTGATAACTTTCCTCTGCCAACACATTATTAAGCGCTTGATGAATCTTGTTTGATATCTTCTTGCGCCTGGCGAACGTCTATGAGACTGTTGTTTTGCGCAAAAGATGCTACTGCAGCTGGCATGACTCCAATGATCAGATATTTTCTGAATATCGCAGATCTGACAACGAGAAGGGCTTTCCCGCGTTGAAACGGGAAAGCCCTGTAGGTTTGGGATTAGGCTGATTGGATCAGCGACCGGTGATTTCGGAACCGAGCACCTTTTCGCTCAAGGCCTTCGGACCGCGCGTCACGGCGACCGCGCCGGAACGAACCAGCTCGATAATGCCGTAATGCTCCAAAAGCCCCAGCAGCGCATCAATCTTGCCTTCGGCACCGGTGGCTTCGATGGTCAGCGACTCCGGATTCACATCGACCACGCGCACGCGGAACAGACGCACGATCTCAAGCACGTCGGAACGGTTGGATTCGTCGGCAGTTACCTTGATAAGCACCAGTTCGCGCTCCACAGTGGTGTTCGGATCCAAATCCACGATTTTCAACACATGCAGCAGCTTGTTGAGCTGCTTGATGATCTGCTCGAGCGGCACCTCATCCACATCGGCGGTCACCGTGACACGCGAAATGTCAGGACGCTCGGTGGGGGAGACGGACAGCGAGTTGATGTTGAACGCACGACGGGCGAACAGGCCGGCAATACGTGCCAGCACGCCCGGACGGTTCTCTACGAGCACGGAAAGCGTATGGCGCTTGGAACCCGGCTGAGATGCAGGATACATTGGTAGACCCTTCCTTACTACTTACTCGTTTACTCGTTGTCGGCAGCGGCCTTCGGGCGCTGCAGCGGCTTGATTCCGGGCATATAGGTGACATTGTCGTTGGCATCGCCAGCTGCGACCATCGGCCACACCATAGCGTCCTTCCACACGCGGAAGTCGATAAGCACCGGGCGATCGTTGATTTCGTTGGCCTTCTTGATCGCCTCAATGGCTTCTTCTTCCGTGAACGCACGCATGCCGACGCAACCGTACGCTTCGGCAAGCTTCACGAAATCAGGAACATCCACGATTTCCGGCGTATTCTCTCCATCCATCAGATTGGTGGCGGAATAATGCTCGCCGTAGAACAGGGTCTGCCACTGACGAACCATGCCATACACGGAATTGTTCAGCAGCGCGATCTTGACTGGCGTGTGATCGTGGAACGCGGTCGCCAGCTCTTCAGACGTCATCTGGAAGGAACCGTCGCCGTCAATCAGCCACACCGGCTTCTCGCCCTCATGGAAACGTTCGGAACCGACACGAGCGCCGATGGCGGCCGGCAGTCCGTAACCCATGGTGCCAAGGCCGCCGGAGCTCAGCCAAGAATGCGGCTTCTCGAAATCGATGAGCTGCGTGGCCCACATCTGATGCTGGCCCACACCGGTAACCCAAATCGTGTCAGAATCAGCCAGGTCGGAAAGCTGCTTGATGACCCACTGCGGAGCGAGCGAACCATCGGTCGGCTCATCCCACTTGATCGGGTACTTTTCACGCCAATCGTTGATGATCTCCCACCAATGCGAAGTGTCAGGCTTGCCATGCACGGCCTGCTCGCGCTTGATTTCCGGAATGAGATCCTTCAGCACGGTTGCCACATCGCCAACGATCGGCACATCCGGCTGACGGTTCTTGCCGATTTCCGCCGGATCGATATCAATGTGAATCACACGTGCACCCGGAGCGAAAGCGTCAAGCTTGCCGGTTACACGATCGTCGAAACGAGCGCCGATCGCAACAAGCAGATCGCAACGCTGCACGGCACCGGTAGCGGCAATCGTGCCATGCATGCCAAGCATGCCAAGCACCTTCGGATCGGAATCAGGCACAACACCGCGTGCGGGCAGCGTGGTGACGATCGGAGCGTTCGTGACTTCCGCCAGCTCCTGCACGAGCTTGCCGGCATCGGAACGTGCCGCGCCGCCGCCCACATACAGCACCGGACGGTACGACTGCTCGAACAGCTTCGCAGCGTCGGAAAGCACACGGCCGTGCGCCTTCGTGGTGGGATTGTAGCCGGGCAGAATCATGCGCTGCGGCCACGAATAGTACATATCGCCGGTCTGTGCGGTTTTGGTGACGTCGACCACCACCGGACCAGGGCGGCCGGAACGTGCCACATAGTGCGCTTCAGCCAGCACACGCGGAATGTCCTGCGCACGCGTGACCAGATAGGAGTGCTTGACCACCGGGTAGGTTGCGCCGACGATATCGGCTTCCTGGAAGGCGTCGGTGCCAATGGCGTTCACGCCGACCTGGCCGGTGATGACCACCATCGGCACGGAATCCATGTTCGCGTCGGCGATCGGGGTGATCATGTTCGTGGCGCCCGGGCCGGACGTGACGATGCACACGCCGACCTGACCGGTCGATACGGCATAGCCTTCAGCCGCATGACCTGCGGCCTGTTCGTGGCGCATCAGCACAAAACGGAAGCTGGTTTCATCATTGATTGCATCGTATACCGGCAGAATCGCGCCGCCTGGAACGCCGAAAACATCCTTGACGCCCAGATCTTCCAGCGAACGTACCAGCGCTTCGGCGCCGGTCATCTTCTCGCCGTCAACAATGGTCTGCTTTTCAGTGGTTGCGGCTGCCTTGGGCATGCCGCTGAATGCCTGCAGGGGCGTAGGTAACACCATGTTCCCTCTCATATTCGCTCGTGGAACTTTCTTACAGGGGTATGCTGCCGCGTTTCGGTGCACGCAATCAGCCGAACCCCATCATCGGAAAGCGGCGCAATCGCTTGTGGCGACTTGCGAATCGCAATCCTTCGCTAGTAATCAGTCTATGCTATCGGCTGACAGGAGAATATGCCGGATTCGTGCCATATTCTGGCGTATTGCGTTCCGCGGCGGTATGAGAGGGCGGATTCGTAGCTGCTTGTTATCTACCTGCGACTACTTACTGGTGTTTTCGCCGTTGCTGCCGTTACTTTCGTTGCCGCTGTGCTTGTGATGATGTTTGCGATGCTTACGGACGTTTTGTGCTTCAGGCTTGCGATTGTCCAGTGCCTTCCAACCTTCTTCGGCTGCGGCGAGTTGCGCCTTGCGTTTGCTGGTGCCTGTGCCGGTGCTGATGATTTCGTCGCTTTCGCCCAGCATGACGTTCGCAGTGAACACTTGCGCATATTCCGGACCGGAAACCGACATCTGGTAGCGCGGTTCGCCGAAGCCCATGCCATGCGCTTTGACGGTAAGCGAGGTTTTCCAATCGAGGGCTGGGCCTTCCGTCGCGACTTCCGCAAGCGTTTCGTCAACAAGATGATGCACAACGCGACGTGCCTCGTCAATGCCATGCTGAATGAACGTCGCACCGATCAACGATTCGACGATATCGCACAGAATCGAGCTTTTATCAGCGCCGCCCTGATCGCTTTCGCCATGACCGAGCAGAATGTACGGGCCTGCATTGAGCTTTTCGCGAGCGATTTTGCTCAAGGATTCCTCGGAAACGGCTTTCGCGCGCATTTTCGCAAGCTGCCCCTCGTTCATGTCGGGGTGTGCCTTGTACAGGGTTTCCGTGGAGACGAGCTCAAGCACGGCGTCGCCAAGGAATTCCAAACGTTCATAGTTTTTTGCGCCCGGATTCTCGTGCGAGAAGGAGCGGTGGGTGAGCGCTTCGACCAGCAGGTCGGGTTCGAGCGTGGTGCCGAGCGCTTCAAGCAGTGCGTTGGCGGTCATCTCGCCTTCGGAAACGGCGGATGCGTCGGCGTTGTTCTGGGTCATAATCGTCCTCGGTTTCGTAGTGGGTATGCGACGGCGAAGCTCGCCGCGCTGTTCGGGACGTTGCGTACGTGGCAACAAGCCAGCGAATCTGGCCGATTGCTATGCAAACAACGATCCCGTTCAGTCTACTCTCCACCCATGTCGAGGCGGAAATGCAGGGAAATGCGCGGATACTAGGTGGATGCGATACTTGGCGGATGCGAGGTGAGATGGTCGGGTGCATGCGAATGCATATGGCCAAGTGCGCAGCCTGAAATATACAAAACCCTGCCACCCGTCGATGGCAGGGTTTCAATGCTTCATGCCGTTACTCGGCAGCCATTCACTTGGTGTGGATGGAGCGGACAGCCTCGCGGTACACGCGGCCGCGGTAGGCGCCGCAGCTCGGGCAGGCCATGTGCGGCAGC
>ERZ791897.1543-NODE-1543-length-10201-cov-2.887246_pt1 | contig 10201 bp, 8 predicted proteins | sample MGYA00510152_ERZ791897 | MGnify/ENA primary metagenome ERZ791897 (study PRJEB30046, sample SAMN00792050) | human gut metagenome | study: EMG produced TPA metagenomics assembly of the A metagenome-wide association study of gut microbiota in type 2...
ACCGATTCACAGCCCGTTGGAAGTTCTGGATACTGTTGCACACATGGAACTCCCAGGTTAACGGGCTCCGGTGTATAACTTGTAGATACAAAGGAAAATCGTTGTCCTCTACCTGCATTATCTGTGTAAACCTGAACATTTGCCCCATTATAGCTATTTTCCCCCGAAACATCCAGCACTAACGCATCGCCGAGTACTGAACTGATTCTAAATCCACCTTTCCCAGTATACGTAATCTTCCATTTCTGTGCATTTGAACCGTTGCCATCCCATTGCTGAACATTTGCCCCGGCTGTTCCCGATCCATTAAGTACATCCAGATATTTCTTACTTTTTGCATTAACGATGCTGTATGTACCATCTGAATTCCGGGTAATATTCCACTTCTGCGCACCGGTATTATTCGACTCCCATGTCTGAATATTCGCTCCTGATTTTCTGGATCCTGAACTTACATCAATTACCTGCTTCCGGTTACTGCTAATCTGTATAAGATAAATTCCATTAGCAATCACCGATGTCCCATCTATACGAAAACGCTGCGCATTTGTGGAATTCGCAGCATATGTCTGTACTTTTGTTCCATTTTTATTTGTACCACCTGCAACGTCAAGAACTTTTCCGTTTCCTACATTTTTCAGAATAAGATATCCCTTTGAAATTGTAGGCATCCACTGTTGATCTTCCTCCCCGCTTTCCTTCATCTGTACAACATTTCCATTTACGTCTGCAGTCAGCATCAATCCCGATACCAGAGATTCAAATGAGTATGTATTTTCTCTCCCTTCTACTGCCATAATCTTCCACTTTTGCGCAAGACTTCCATTTCCCTGCCAGATTTGGATTCCTGCGCCATCTGACATTGATCCATTTTTCACATCAAGCCATTTTCCTGCATCCAGACATGTACTGATTGAATAAATGCCTTCCTGCATCAGATTTGTCCGTCTCACCAGATAAAACCTCTGTTCATCTCCCTCACTGCTTTCTTCCCCCTGCAAATTGGTTCCTGAACTTCCTGCTTTATTCGCGAGACTTACAGTAAGTCCGCTTGCCACATTTTTAAATGTATAAGTTCCGTCTTCATTGACGCAGACTGAAAACAACTGATCTTTTTTATCTTTCACAGAACTCCACTGCCTGATATTTGTTCCCGGGACAACATCCCCTCCTGCAACTTCCAATACCTTATCTGTCTGTGCGCACAGGATACGATAATATCCCTCTTCATAAACAAACTTAAAAAGTTGGGCATAGGTCTGATTTCTGCTGTAAATCTGTGCATTTGCTCCATTATTTGAAGACGCACCTGATATATCTACTGCTGACTTTTCGTTACTTTTAGGTACAATTTCATACCAGTTTTCACTGATTCCAAAATCTTCACATGTTCCAATTTCAGCAGTTGTATTTGTAAATAAAAACTGCTGGGCAGTTGTTTCGTTCTTGCGATAAACCTGCACATTACTTCCATTTTTTATGTTTGCTCCTGTCACATCAATCACAAGATTTTCTGTCAGAGCTGAATATAACAGATATTTTCCATTTTCTAACCTTACAGCAATCCATTTCTGCGCACGTGTTCCATTGCTCGTATACTGCGCTACATTATTTCCAGAATTCCCCAGCCCATTCACAACATCTAATGCTTTTCCTGAACCCATATTGATGAACGTAAGATAACCTTTTTCATCATGTGTCACTTTCCACTTTTGCGCAGCAGTCGTATTGGATTCGTAAATCTGGATATTTGCGCTGTTATCTTTTGACCCCCCAGATACATCTAGCACCTGCCTTCTGCTCAGTCCACTGCGAATCACATAAATTCCATCCGCTAAAGCATCTATGCTTTCTGCTGCTTTCTGATCCATCTCTGTATATATATCTTCTACGGTTCGAATCTTCCATCTCTGAGCCGGTGTACCATTGTCTGACCATATCTGGAGTCTCGTTCCCTGCGCACTTTTTCCATTTACTACATCCAACACAAGATTCTCATCCAACGCTGATACCAGACGAATTCCAGCCTCTTCTTCTATCGCAATCCATTTTTGCGCATAAGTTCCATTAGCATCATAAAGCTGTACCGCTGTACCGCTTTTGGCATTTCCGCCCGATACGTCCAGTACTTTCCCTGATTTTTTATTCAGAAATGTCAAATATCCTGTTTCATCACAAATCACTTCCCATTGCTGGGTACTCGCAAGGTTTTCATTCCACAGACAGATTGCTGTACCATTCTTAGTTCCCCCATCCACAGTGTTCATCGCCATATAGGTATCCAGTACAGTGTTAATAAGATTATTCCCCTCTGATATTAAACCTTTGTTTTCTTCCGCAAGTAGATCCAATCGTTCCCGCATGGCCATTTCTTTTTCTTCTTGCTGATCAGAATCTTTGAGGGATTATCGAACTGGTTTATATTGTGTTACAAAGTGTTGTAAAGCCCGGAATTACAGGCTTTTTTAAAATTGACTTACATATAAAGTGTTATATTTATTTATCCTGATTTGACCGAAATTTGCCCCGAGATTCTTTGTTTGGATTTGTTTGAAAATAGTTTGATAAAAATAAAATAGAATGAAATATTTGAAATAAACATAAAAAAATATAGACAAAATAGGGAATAAGATATAATATTAAAGTAAATATATAATCTAAGGAGGAAGGATATTTATGAGAAAAATTTTTAAACGATTTGCTTCACTTTTGACAATCTTTATATTGACTATTATGTCAATAGTTCCTGTCCATGCATCGGAGAATACTTCTGTTGTAAATGTTACGGATGATTTGGCGATACAGATGGCAGAACGTTTTGCAAAGGGAATAGGAGAAAATAGCAATATTGTTGCTAATAATCCGAGAAAATTTTATGATACAACAGGTCAAGCTATTGGATATATTGTAAATTACAATTTAGAAAACAAACCATATGGATATGTAGTTTTTGATACTACGTGTGAATCTTTGATATCAGAATACTCATTTGGTAATAATTCAGCAAATCCATATGAGGTGATTTATCAAAGTGAAGCAAATGTATTTAGTGAAAAAGCAAATACCTCTGAAATATATAAAATAGCTCCGTTTGAATATGGTATTGTTGATAATTTGGGAAAGATTAGAACGAATTATGGTGAAACATTAGAAAAAACAGTACTGTCCTTGAATGAGAGTAGGGGAAAAGACCCAGCTACTTGGGATGAGGTTTTGCTAGATATTGATGAAGTTTATGAAAACTACACGCTTGTTTCAACAAATCATCTTCAAGAATTTATTTCCTTTAATGAGCCGTATATAGAAAGTGTAACAGGACATTATGCATGTGCAGTTAGTGCATTATTAGCATGTGGTGCATATTATAATGCTGTTGATTATACAGATATTGCAGGTGATTATATGGATATTTGGGATTCAACAGGAACGACAGTTTCATCGGAGAGTGGAGGAATAACATATGGTTCAACAACTATTGGCAATATTGGACCTGGATTTGTGGACTTTTGTGCTGGAAAGAATGTTTCTGTAACACAAAATACTGACTATAGTCCCAATTATAATTTTTTCACTAATTGCATTGATAGAGGAGATATAGCAGTTGTCCATTGTGGTATAATTAGCAGTGATACTGGAGAACGTGCGGGGCATTCAATGGCAGCAGAGGGATATGCAACTTTGCGAGCATATAATTCTGGAAATACAGTACATACATTGATGGTATTTGATGGATGGGGGGATACAGTACGTTATTTGAATTTTGATTTTGATAGTTGGACAGACATATCGGGGACTACATTTAATGGATAAGAAACGATTGATTTTGTTAATCATACTTTTGCTTGCAATAGTATTAATTGTGCTTGGCGTAAAAGGAAATGTTTTTAAGGAGAATCGTCAAAATATGGAGTTGCGTTCTAGTGGAGATGATAATTCTCATTGGTTTCATTTGAGTGGGGTTGTTGTAGAGAAAACTTTTGATACACTTTTAATAGAACTAAATGAGAAGGAAGAAAGTAGTCTATTTTTTGATACGACAAAAGTTAGTTTAGATTGTACTAAGTGTAAAGGTGATCTAGAACAAGTATCAGAAGGAAATGTTATTAAATTTTATTTTTTTAAGTATAATATTGATGGTGAAACGGTAAAAATTGAAAGAATAGTAAGATAAAAGTATAAGTAAGAGTTCTGCTATCAGAACATTATTATTAGTGAGGTAAAGGAACAAGGCGAAGCCGAGACGCCGTAGGGCAGTCCTTTACGGAACGGACACAGCCAATACCATCATGATACATAAGAGGACTTGAAAGGTCACAAACCTTGCAAGTCCTCTTGTTTATCTTATGGGTTACTTCTGTCGGATTGCATTTTCCAATAGACCGCTTCTTTCGTGGCTTCTCGGAAAAAGCTATCCTGTCTGGTATATGACAGATGTTCATTCTGGATATAAGCGTCTGATTCGCAATCATATTCGTAAGGGATTACCTGTGCTGTTCCCTGTTTTTCATCAATTCCATAGATAATTACTTTGGAATCTCTCAATGCCAGTCCGAGTGTCAGAAAGCCGGAAGTGAAATAATTGTTGTTGTGTGGAGCGGTTATGCTTTTCAGTGCATGAAAGAAGTCTGCTACTTCCTCAGTCTGTCCATTCTCAAAAGCCGGAATGATATGTAAGGTGTTGTTTGCCTTATCTGCATATGCCCGGCAGACCAGAACGGAAGAATCCGCTTTTTGTATGATACCGTCAAAATAATCGCCGGAGTATGCAGTTGGCTGATAGAAAATGGCGGTTTCTTTTGTTGTAAGGTTATGATAAGTCAGAAAGCCGTTTACAAGCCGGACAATCTCGATATCATCCCCGTAGGTAAATCCGTTCTGCTCTAAAAGAGAATAGAAAGTTCTGGTAAATTCTTCCGGCAGTTCAATCCCCAGTTTTTCTGTGATAAGCATATCTACATATTCTTTAAATGAACCATACAGAAGTTCATTCAGCGTCATATTGCCCAACGTGGCAATCTGCTTCAAGCGTTTCTCATTGGGAAGATTCACACCCTTTTCCCAACTGTTTACAGAGCCTTTCGGGGCATTATCTATGATTTCCCCAAACTTCTGCATACTGTAACCGTATTTCTTGCGTATCTGTAAAATTCGTTTTCCTACTGCTTCTTTATTCACAAACATATGCACACCTCGTTTCTGTTTTCATCATAACACAAGATAAGGATAAATGTAAGGGTAAAATTATAATAAGTTATAAAAAGATATAGTTAAGCGTTTGAAATACAAAAATAAAAAGTAAGGGAAAAAGTAAAATAATTGTTGACAAGAAGAAAAAACAGGTCTATGATGAGGTTAAGAGGTAAGGAGAAAAGTAATGAAATAAATATAGACGTGGATATGAAAAGGACTTGTCACACTTACCAGACACTCATTCACCATGATTTCAAAAAAGGAGAAATGTAGCATGCAGATTACATTGACAAAAGAACAGGTCAGAGAAGCGTTCGGGGAACTCCGTTACATGGGAGCAGACTACTGCTACAAGTATGATAAGGAAACCCGGAAGAAAACCGAGGAAGTGGAAGCATTGAAACTTCACCTCGGAAGCATGAAACTTGGAAACAGCGTAGATATCCGTCTGGAAGCAACAGAACTTCCAAAGGTAGAGCCTTACACAGTGGTAGAACTAGAAGAAGCGGTATATGCCCCTTATGTGCAGAGAGGAAACTTCCCGGTATTGGTGGACAGAATCTCCTGCAAGGGTATCCGTGTTGTTACCGGAAAAGGAAACGTGTAGAGACTGTTCCCGGAAATTCTCTGCGGACTGCTCCGTACAGCGTGAAAGGAGCAAAGGGAGTAGAGAAGTTCCGGGAACGTGGCGAAAGCCACGGCATACTACGAAAGGCAGGGATGATGATAACAGAGGTAATGAAAATTTCAGAACCCCCCTATACTAACAGGGGGGTAACTCGTCAGAAAGAAGATTTGACAGCACTGATTGACTGGTGTCAGATTACTGTCAAAGGTGTAGACGTGTTCATAATCATAGAAGATATCTTGCGGATTCCACTGAGTTTTATGGAACTGCATGGTAAGGAAAAAGGAATTGCTGGACACGAACTGATAGCAAGATTTGACAATATCAAGATTCTGAAACCGACAGGAAATGCACAGTATGAGGGATTTCAGATTCTTATGAGTGGTTCGGGGTGCAGGAATTATGAAAATTTCCTTATGATGAATAAGGAAACATGGTTTGATTTTCTGGAAAGAGTTTGCAGATACCCGGTGAATTTTCCGAGGATAGACTTGGCAATCGACGATACAAAGCCTTATCTGTCTATCCCGGAATTGATTCGTCTGAAAAACGAGGGGCTGATATCTAGTCAGTTGCGTGATACAGCAGAGAATCGTTCTGATAGACTGAAAGAGGATGAAATAGAAGCGCAGGGAAAAACACTATATCTCGGCAGTAAACACAGTGATTTTCGGATTACATTCTATGAAAAGGGATATGAACAGGCAGAAAAGTTCGGAAAAGAACTCAACCCGGACTGGAACAGATATGAACTTCGATTCCGGCACAAAAAAGCGGTCAGATTAGTAGAAGAACTTCTGAAAGACAGGGATGTGGCACGGATTGCGTTGTCTGTATTAAACGAGAAAGTGCGGTTTTTACAGAAGCCGGAAAACAGCACGGTTACAAGAAAACGGCTTTATCCTACTTATCCCCCGTGGGAAGAACTCATGCAGGATGTAGGGAAGATAAAGTTGACCATGAATCCAGAGAAAAAGACACTGGAACGAACATGGCAGTGGCTGAACGTAGCAGTTTCGCCCTCTTTAAAGCTAATGGATAAAATCGGAAAACTGGATAACAGAGATTATATCCGCCAGCTAATAGAACGGGGGCAGATGAACGAAGAACAACAACGCATATATGAGGACTATAAAAAATCTTTCCTTTTGAGGGAAGAAGAAAGGAGAATCTTTGACAGAACATACACAGAAAACGATACAGACAAAGAAAGCCCTTACAGTGAATGAAGCGTCAGAGTATACGGGAATTGGAAGAAATAATCTGCGAAAGCTGATTACATGGCAGAAGATTCCGGTCATAAGGATTGGAAATAAGATTCTTATACGCTCTGAGGTTTTAGACCAGTTTTTGAAGAAAAACGAAGGGCATAATCTGAAAAATAAATATGAAGTAATTGCAGTATAAACACAAATAAGCATATAATACTGTCAGACCAGTTCTGATAGTCCTTGCACGGAAAGGAGCGTGCAGATTGGGCAAGGACTTAAAAGGAAATCCATTACCGCCGGGAATTATGCAGAGAAAAAGCGGAATTTACAGAGGGCGGTTTTATTACAAAGGAGAAACGTATACAAAAGATAATGCGGACTTAAAAAAGTTAGTTCAAGAAATGGAAGATTTACGCTATGAAGTCAAGCATGGGTTGAAAGGAAAGGGCGATAATATCACTCTGGATACATGGTTTGATATCTGGCTGAATACCCATAAGAAGCGGACTATCAAGGAGAGTACACAAGTACGTTATGATGATTTTTACAGACGTTACATAAAGAAGCAGATAGGAAAACAACGTGTGGCAGATTTTAATCCGATTATTTTGGAACGTCTGCTTCAGAATATGGCAGATGATGATTACAGCACAAAGACTATACGGGATGTGTATAATATTCTCAATGCTATGTTCAAATATGCAGTGCATAACAGGATTCTTACATTCAACCCATGTGCAGGAGTGGAAGTTCCCAAAACAAAGACAAAACAGATACGGGTACTGACTGTGAAAGAACAACGGGAAGTATTGGAACACGCAAAGGAGAGAATACACGAGAATCTCATACAGGTAGCACTCGGAACGGGAATGCGTGGCGGAGAACTGCTTGGGCTTACATGGGATGATGTAGATTTTCGGAAACGGGAAATTTCTGTAAATAAAACGTTGGTGTATATCAAAGATAAGGAAACAAAGAAGTATGTATTCAAGTACCAGACACCAAAGACAAAGAACAGTATACGGACGATTCCCATGCAGGACAGTGTGTATAAGGCTTTAAAACGTCAGTGGATTCAGTTGAAAGAAATGCAGTTGTCAGCTAGTGAATGGCAACCATTAGAGGGATTTGAAAATCTTGTGTTTGTTGGAAAGAACGGAAAACCGATTACAGAACACACCTTTCAAGTGACGTTAGACTGGATAGAAAAATCTATCAATAAGGAACGAAAAAAGCAGGCAGAGAAAAACAAGACAGTGTTTATACCGATTCCGCATTTTTATCCACATGCACTTCGTCATACTTTTGCAACGCGTTGTTTTGAAGCCGGGATTGACGCAAAGGTAGTACAAGGATTCCTCGGACATTATTCCATAGCAATCACACTGGATTTGTATACGCACGTCACAGATGATAAAGCAAAATCGGAAATGGATAAATTACAGAATTTGTATAAGGAAATCATATAATCAGAACAAGAATAAGAAAGAGAATAGAAAAGGTGCAACATTTCTTTAGAAAATTATTTGACCGAGATTTGACCGAAGCGGATTTTGCAACAAGTACAGAACAGCGAAAACCCGCTAACCACAAGGGCTAACGGGCTTCGTTGTTTTATAGTTATCTAAAGGAATGAGTTCTGCATCATCTTTCATCTCCGAATCTGTTTCTGTTGAATCCTCTTCCGCTAGGTCTTCTGCCGGCTCTTCAGTTGGCTCTTCAGTTGGCTCTTCAGTTGGTTCATCCGAATCCATAACTTTATCAGTCTCATTTTCGTTTCCCGCATTATCCGGATTTTTATTCTCCTGAACTTCAACTTCACTGTATTCCTGATCTGCTGCCATCGAAACAACCACACTGTTCCCAATCAGACTGCATACTAGCGCAGCCACCGTTATGAAATAGCCTGTTCTTCTCTTTTTCCTCATAAATTCTCCTTGTAGACAAAAAGGTATGATGCATCCACATCATACCTTACTCTGTTTTATTCCGCTGTATGCTCTTCCAGCTCCAGTCCAAGCTCTTCCAATTGCTTCCAGCTGTTTTGCATCTACATGTCCCGGTGCTTCTGTCATCAGGTCAGATGCATCTTTTACCTTCGGGAACGCGATCACGTCACGGATGCTGTCCTGTTTTGCCATCAGCATAACCAGACGGTCAAGACCGTAAGCAAGTCCTGCGTGTGGCGGCACACCGTATTTAAATGCATTCAGAAGGAATCCGAACTGCTCCTGTGCCTGTTCCGGTGTGAATCCAAGTACTTCAAACATTTTACTCTGGATCTCCTGGTTGAAGATACGGACACTTCCGCCTCCGATCTCGTTACCATTCAGAACGATGTCATATGCTTTTGCACGGACTCTTCCCGGATCACTGTCGATGTACTGAAGGTCTTCTTCCATCGGCATGGTAAACGGATGATGCATTGCTGTGAAACGGTTCTGTTCATCACTCCACTCAAGAAGCGGGAATTCTGTGATCCACAGGAATTTGTATTCATTCTTATCAAGGAGTTCCATCTGGCGTGCCAGTTCCAGTCTGAGTGCACCAAGAACATCCCATACAACTTTATTCTTATCTGCCGCAAAGAGAAGAAGGTCTCCATTCTCTCCAGCCATCGCTTTAATCAGCGCTGCTGTCTCTTCTTCCGTCATGAATTTTGAGAAAGAAGATTTGACAGTTCCGTCTTCATGGATTGCAATATAAGCAAGTCCCTTTGCTCCATAACCTTTTGCAAAATCAACCAGCTTGTCGATCTTCTTTCTGGCCATGCCACCCTGGCCTTTTGCGTTGATACCACGGACAGTTCCGCCTGCTTCAATCGCATTCTTAAATACAACAAATTCGCTGTCTTTGACAGTCTCTGTCACATTAACCAGCTCCATGCCGAAACGGATATCCGGTTTATCAGAACCGAATCTGTCCATTGCTTCCTGCCAGGTCATTCTCTGAATCGGGAGCTGTACATCGATATCCAGTACATCTTTGAACAGATGTGCAAGCAGTCTCTCATTGATATCAATGACATCATCAACATCTACAAAAGAAAGTTCCATATCCATCTGTGTAAATTCCGGCTGACGGTCTGCACGAAGGTCTTCATCACGGAAACATTTTACGATCTGGAAATAGCGGTCATATCCGGAGCACATCAGCAGCTGTTTGAAGATCT
>ERZ791897.1551-NODE-1551-length-10162-cov-2.064015_pt1 | contig 10162 bp, 6 predicted proteins | sample MGYA00510152_ERZ791897 | MGnify/ENA primary metagenome ERZ791897 (study PRJEB30046, sample SAMN00792050) | human gut metagenome | study: EMG produced TPA metagenomics assembly of the A metagenome-wide association study of gut microbiota in type 2...
CTAATACAGACTTGTCCAGCGCCAATGTCTCGCTTGCAGCTGCCAAGAATGCAACGGCTAGTGCGCAAGCCGTTGCGGATGCCGCTCAGAAGAATGTTGCTAACAAACAGGCAGACGCTGATACGGCAGCTAAGAGCCTGACGACGGCCCAAGCCGCTTTGAAACAGGCCCAAAACGATCTGACCAGTGCCAAGCAGGCTCAGGCTAATGCTCAGGCGAACGTTGATGCCTACTCAGCAGATGTTTCGACTAAGCAGGCCAATGTGGCTAAGGCCAAGGCTCAGTATGACACCGAAAAGGCCGCGCTGGACCAGGCTCAAGGCGAATTGGCTGACGCTAAACAGGCACTTGCTGATGCCCAAACTGATTTGAGTGCTAAGAAGCAGGCAGTTGCTGATGCTCAAGTCAATGTGGCTGACGCACAAAAGACGGTTGAACAAAAGCAGAATGCACTTCAAGATGCCAATAATGTTTTGAAGACGGATCAGAGTCAATTGACACAACTGCAGGCAACGCTCCAGGTGGATAACAATACGCTGGCCCAAGCTAAACAGAATCTGGCGCTCTACCAGGCTGATCTGGCAACCAAACAGGCTAACGTGGCTAAAGCACAAGCTCAGTATGACACTGAAAAGGCCGCACTGGACCAGGCTCAAAGCGAATTAGAAGCCAAGAAGCAAGTATTAGCCGATGCGCAAGCTGATTTGCGGGCTAAGAAGCAAGCAGTCGCTGACGCACAAGCCCAAGTTGCAGCTGATCAAGCTCAACTGAAGGCCTTACAGCAAAAAGTTGCTGATCTGCAGAATGCGCCAACGACTCTGGCTAAGGCACAAACAACTTTGACTGCTGCTAAGAAGGCGCTTGCTGATGCTGAACAGACACTGGCCGATGATCAGGCTAAGCTGGCCGAACTAAGCGCACAAGCTGATGCTACGCAAGCTCAGGTTGATGCCGCTCAAAAGGCCGTTGATGATGCACAAACGGCTTTGACGCAGGCTCAAAACGATTTGACCAATGCCAAGCAGGCGCAAGCAGCTCAGCTTGAACAAGAAGCCGCAATCAAGCGTGCGGAAGCACAAGCTAAAGCTCAGGCACAAGCCAAGGCCAATGGCTACCGGATCGTCAATGGTCAAGTCGTTGACGCCAATGGCAATGCAGTAGCTGGCTGGACGGTTAAAGACGGTCAAGCATTTGATCCTGAGGACAATGCCATCTATCTGCCAACTGCGCAATTAACGCGTGAAGCTTACAAGGCACAACAAAAGAAGCGTGAGGCCGCAGCTAAGACCTTGCCGCAAACTGGTGACAATACGCGTGAAGCGGTTGCGCTGGCTGGCATGGGATTGATTGCCGCTGTAGCTGGTGCTCTTGGTCTGCGGAAACGCGAAGACTAATTGAAACAATATCGAAAAGCTCTACAGACGTAGGGCTTTTTTTGTGTTACTCAAAAACTGGAATTTTTGACTACTAGCGGTTAAAATCGAGAGACGAAACTTATAATAGATCCTTAGGTTTAGGTGATCAAGGAGTTTAGGCGGTTGGCTAACGATACGTTGTAGTGATAGTCAACTGAAGTGGTTGGAGTAACCGGAATGATGGTTGAGGTGTTATACCATTGACCATTTCGCCAATAGACTCCTGCTGGAATGCCAGTATTGGCAGCATAAATATCAAGATCCAAGACGGAACCAGTCAGTTTAACCAAACCGGCGCCATAATAGCGATAAGGACTGTCTGTTGTATCCCAGCCAACCGGAATGTTGGTATCAGTTACAGAATTAGGATTTAATTCAAAGGACTCCTTGTTTGCTGTATCAGATGTTGCTGCATAACGACCATCTGTTGTGAATGAATTAGCTTTATCGGAGTACAGCGTAGTGCCATCATGAACGGTAACGCTTGATCCACGTAAAGCTAAAGCCTTGCCGCCGCTATTAACGCGTGTCGTTTCAATCGAATATTCTTTTAGGTTGTTTGTATAGTTGTTCAACGAATTGACGGATAGATAGGCGTTACCGTCTGAAAAATCAACCTGTTCGCCATTGTCGTAGTACATTTTAAGCTTTAGATTAACAACGTCATTGTTTAATGCCAGGCCATAAACAAAATCGTTTGCCACCATAAAGTTATAGCTCTGGTTGCTGTTAGGCGTTAAGGTAACCTCGTATACGATTTTAGTGATTTTGCGATCATTATAGGTAATCTTCGAAAGATTGTTGTAAGTAACCGTAAAGGTAGCTGGCTTTGTAGCATCAATAGAATCAACCCGATAGCCGTCTCCCATATGATCAGCACCATTAAACATAATATCTTTCATATCACTAACGGTACCATTAACAACATTGGTAATTGAGACGGTACTGCCACTATCGTGATCAATGGAAAGTTTCTGAATGACGCTTGATGAATCGATGACATTTGCATTTTGAGCATTGTTACGTTTCTGAGCAACAAAAGCAGTAGTAATGAAAAGATTGCTACAGAGGCAATAATCAGGTACTTGATTAATATAAAAATGACGATAGTCAGTTAATAACAGCTAAATTTTGACACTAGAGGTCAGACTTAATCAGGCGATAATGGTATTGGGATAAAAGCAGGATCAAAATGCTTACTCTGCTCAGAAGCAAAAGAACGCTGCTGCTTCACAAGGTAACGCCGAAATTACGAAAGCCAATGATGAAATCAAGGCTGAAATCGAAAAAATTAAGGCTGCCGGTGTAAGCGTCAAGAATACGGGCACTCAAACGGCTACCGGTACTGCTTTGACCACTGACAAAAACAGTCAGCTGCAATTGATGGATGAAGTTTCAAAGCGATTGAGCCAGCTTAAAACGTCAAACTCCCTGTCAACGCAGGAAGTGGTGCAAAATCTGGACTTAGGTCAAGAAACCAGTGCTACCTTAACGGTACAATCCAATAATTCCACCAGCACCAAAATCGCACCAGCCGTTGGTGAAGACAACAAGTCGCTGTCAACCTATGCAATTCAAGTACAGCCAACTGCTGGTACCAAAGAGCTTACGGTTACAGCAACCTACAGCAATCTGAGCAAGTCATCATATACTGACAACAATGGCACTATTCACAAGATCGCTAAAATCGTGGCTAAATATCACGCGTACAATATGGCCAGCGATTATGCTAATCCAAATCTGCAAATCAATCAGCAACCGCAAGAAGGCTTTTGGTATAACGGCTTTGGCAATGTTGACGCAGAGTACACGTTCTATGATGAAAACGGCCAAGTGATTACAATTGGAAAAAATGCTTGGTTGGCTGTTTTAAGCCTTAATAGTGGTATGGATGGCCTTAGTTCAACCGCCAAAACAGGTGACACAATTCCAGGCGGATATGGTGGTGGTTGGCGTGTTGAAGGTGTCAACGGCGATGGCACCGTTGATTTTAAAACCCTTGATGGATCTACCGTTACGGTTCACAATGACGGCTGGGCCTTCAGCGATGGCGGTAACGACAGAATTGCAATTGGTTATGGCAAAAATGAAGGAAAGTTTGCCGTTCAATACGACAATGATCTGTATGAAGTATCGCGTAATAATGATGGCCACTGGAAGCTTGGCAAGCTGCTCGTTCATAATGACAAAGGAATCAATTGGCAAGACGTCTGGGATTCTGGATATGAATACTGGGACGATGCTACGCGAGATTCGCGTTACGCCGGAGCCACTGTCGGGGACATTAAAGAAGGTACCAGCACAGTTAAACTGAGCTATGTCACGAGTTATGCTAATTCCAATGCTGGTGGTGTTGTCTGGGCGATGATGTCTACGATCATTCCACCAACACCAGCCATCCAGTATCATCTGTACTCAGCAGAAACCCCTTCAACTTCCTCAGTTGACTATCGCTACAACGTATTGAAAGTGAAGCCTAATTGGTCGCCAGATGACCTTTCATACCAATACCACAACCTGAACGTGACAACGACGCCGGACAAGAACTGGACGCAAGGTGATCAGGTCGTAACGGGTAAGACGGAAATTGCTGGTGATGTGGCTACGGCGACGATCAACATGGACTACGCTAAGCCAAGTGATTCCAAGGAGTCCATGTCTAAGCTGGCCGTAACGGACAACTACTCGCAGATGGCTAAGTACGTAACGTACCAAGGCGCGCAGGTCTACGAAAACGATCAGCTGGTGACCGATCAGTACAACATCGTCAACGATGCCAAGACGGGAACGGTTACGGCAACGCGTAAGGACGCTTCCAAGGCGCCAGGCGGCTCAATCAAGCTGGTGGTTGACTTTAAGATCAACGAGAACACGCCATCCGGAACGAAGCTGATCAACGGCGGTTCGGCAACGATCAACAATGATACGGCAACGACGCCTGAAGTACCGGTTAATACCTATGACCAGACGGCCAACAAGCACTGGATCGAGGGCAGCCAAGTCGTTGATGGCAAGACGTACATCAACGATGACGTGATCACCACCAAGGTTGATATGAGCCTGCCAGATCCATCAACTCTGGCTCATAGCCTGACCAATGTGACGGTTGACGATAACTATACGGACTTTGCCAACAAAGCTAAGCTTCAGTCCTACCGCGTTGAAGAAAACGGCAAGAACGTCACCGATCAATACACCGTTACCAACAAGGACGGTCATCTGACGGCGGTTCGTAAGAACGCTTCAACGGCACCAGCCGGGACGGTATCTTTGATTGCTACCTGGCTGATCAACTCCGACGTGGCTTCGGGGACGACGTTTACCAATGCTGGCTCTGGTCGGATCAACAACCACACCGTTGACACCAACACGCCAATTGTTAAGACCTACGAACAGACCGCTAACAAGCACTGGGTCGAAGGTGACCAAACGGTTGACAACAAGACCTACGTTGACGGCGATGAAGCACACGGTCGTGTGACGATGAGTCTGCCGGATCCATCAACGCTGGCCAAGAAGCTGTCTGATGTCACGCTGGTTGATGATTACACGGACTTCATGGACAAGGTTACTTACGAAAGCGCCCAGGTCTTTGAAAACGGTAAGGATATGACTGCTGAATATATTATTACCAACGTCAACGGCAAGGTAACGGCAATGCGTAAGGATCCAAGCACCACGCCAGCTGGGAACGCACAACTGCTGGTCAACTTCAAGATCAACGATGACGTTAAGAGCGGTACGGTACTGACCAACAAGGGTTCTGGCCGGATCAACAACAAGACGGTCTCAACCAACGAGGCTAAGATCACGGTCTACACCCAAGATGCTGACAAGCACTGGACCGAGGGCAGCCAAGTCGTTGATGGCGAGGTCTTCGTCGATGGTGCCATCACGCACGCAACCGTAACGACGACTCTGCCAGATCAATCCACGCTGGCTAAGCCATTGACTGATATCACGATTACTGATGATTACAGTCAGTTTGCTGACAAGGTTGACCTGCAAGACGTTCACGTGCTTGAAAACGACAAGGACGTCACGGATCAATACACGATCACCAAGCAGGACGGTAAGGTCGTAGCCACTCGTAAGGACGCCTCAAAGGCGCCTGCTGGTAAGGCTCAACTGGTTCTGACGTTCAAGCTTCATGCTGATGTTGAGTCTGGCACTAAGCTGATCAATAAGGGTTCGTCAATGATCAACAAGCACACGGTTTCCACCAACGATGCAACGATCACGACGTTCAAGCCAAATCCGAAGAAGGATATCGTGGTTTCGGTTGATAGCACCAAGAGTCTGAATGGCTCCAACATTGACCTGAACAGCACGTTTGACTACAAGCTTGAAGGGGCAACGTTGCCGAAGAACAGCAATGCGCTGTCAGAATACGGCTTCCACGATGACTACGATCAGACTCATGATCAGTACAACGGCGGTTACGTTGTCTTGCTGAACAACGACGTTACGCTGACGGACGGCACGGTACTCAAGAAGGGTACCGATGTAACGAAGAACACAACGCAGACGATCGATCAGGAAAATGGTAAGGTTGATATCGAGTTCGATAGCGACTTCTTAGCCAAGGTTGATCGTACCAAGTCAGAATTCGGAGCTACGGCTTACCTGGCCATGACGCGTATCAAGGCCGAGGACGTGGAAAACAAGTACACGAACACCATCAACGGCACTGAATTCACTTCCAACACGGTAACCTCACACACCGATGAGCCTAAGCCAAACACGCCAGAAACTCCTTCCACGCCAAAGACTGAAACGCCTACAACGCCTCAGTCAACGACGCCAGAAACGCCAATCAAGACCAGCCAACAGCCAGTCTTTGCGGCAGTTCAACCAGCTGCGGTAGCCGCGGAACGTCAGGCAACGCCACAACAGGCTCTGCCACAAACTGGTAACGACAAGGACGAAGCTCTGGCACTGACTGGACTGGCCAGCCTGCTGTTCGGTCTGGGCACGCTGGGTCTCAAGAAGCGCCGTCGTCGTGCTTAATCCTCAATTGATTTTCTCTCCTTAAAATTCTTTGTTCGATAGATATTAAGAAGGCAGGCTTCGGCCTGTCTTTTTTTAGTGAAAGGGGGTGTGAAGATGCAACTGAAAAATCTGAATCTGGTCCAATTACGGTTTGCCCAGGCTGGCGTTACGGCTAACGTGGCCGCCTGGAAACAGCTGGAACAGCAATTATCAGTCGAGGATCAGATTAACTGTGTACTGGCTTTGGCCAAGGAGCCGGAACCACAACCGATTCTACGCCGGTTGATTGTCTCTAAGAGCCGAGAACAGGTCGCTCAACGACGACAAAATCATCAGTAAACTAAAAAAGGGTCAGTCATTACGACTGGCCTTTTTCTGTGGCGATATTTTGATTGAACTTCGTGCCAAACTTGGGACGAAGTTGCTGCTAACTAAAGATCTCAGCAATCGTCCCATCATCATTCAATACGACGATGTTGCCATTATGGTCTTTTAGATCGCCATGACAACCATTATCAGTAAAGATTCGGGCTGGCTCGTCAATGAATTGAACGGAGACTACTGGGCAGTGATAGCCCTTGGTATCGCTCAAGATCTCATCGTTAGGATAGCCAACGTGTGGATCGTTGAAAAATCCGTTGATTAAGCAGGTCGGGGTATGACCGGTCACGATCGTTTTACCGGTTTGGTTGTGCGCAAAAACGGTAAACAGTTTGTCAGCACTTTGATTTTCCCAGCTGTACCAGTATTCCTCGCGTGCCCAAAGCTTATAGTCGCGATCAGTTGGCGAACCGTCGGGCTTTATCCCAGCATGAACGAAAATAATGTTATCCGTCTGGTAGTCCAAAGGCAGGTCCTTGATGAACTGATAATAGTCAGTTTCTTTCAAGAGCTTTTTGGCCATGCGCTTGCTACAGCAATGATTAAGGCCCAGTAAAGACTTAATTGTCGTTTTAGCGCCGTTGCTATACCAGACCGATGCAAAGAAGTCGTCCTGCTGATCGATAAAGTCCAGCATCATCTGTTCATGGTTGCCCAACAGCGCAATTGCACCAGCTTTGACCGATGTTATTACATAATCAAAGGTTTCCTTACTAAAGGGGCGGCCATCGATATAATCGCCACCAAAAACCACTTGGGCCTTGGGATAGGCTTGTTTCGCCCGTTCTACAAGATCAATCCAGGGCTGGCCAGTCCCATGCGGATCCGATGCAAATATGTACATTATCATCACCTCGATAAATATCTGGCACTATCTTACTTCAACTTAGGACTTTTACAATTTTGATGCTTAACTTCGTCTCACGTTTGGAACGAAGTTGGCCAAAGATACGGATTATTGGTTTCTCCCTTAGCATAACTGTAAAACCAAAAAGGGGGAACCATCATGATTAAAGTATTCACCAAGGACGGCTGTCCACAATGCAAGATGACCACGATGTTTTTGATCCGCCACCATGTCAAATTCTTGAATATCAACGTCAGCGAAAATCCACAATACGCGCAGAGCCTGCGTGACAAGGGCTACCGCTCAGTGCCGATCGTTGTAACCGAGTTTGAAGAATGGTCTGGCTTTCGGCCGGATCGGCTGAAGGCAGTCGTTAGCCGTCACCAAGAAGTCTTGAGGTGATCACGATGGCAGAATTAACGGAAACGGATCGTCTGTGTCGTCAGTCAATCCAAAAATATCTCGACGTTAAAGGGATTCCCTATGAACGGCAGGGCTATTATCTGCGTCTGCGTGATCACGACTCCTTGGTCGTTGATACGCGGATTACCAAGGAAAAGCCTTATGAAACGTTCTACTGGAACAGTCAGGCCGTGGGCGGCAACCTATACAATTTCTTGCGCAACTATGAGAACATGGAGTCCAAAGAAGCCTTTGACGAACTCAAAAAGATGGCACCAGAACTGGCCAAAGCCGAGGTTCATGAGGTCAAGACTGAGCCATATGATGCAACTAAATGGCGTGGCCATGATCAGCATCAGCAGTCCAAACAGTACCTGGTCAACCAGCGCGGCTTAAATCCTAAATTGGTTGAAGCATTGTTCAAGCATGGATTGGTGCGTGAGTTGAGAAACGGCGATCTCTTTTTCTCCTGGCGTGATCAAAAATTTCAAGAAGTTGGCGGTGACGTCCAGGGAACGAGAATTGATCATGAGAAGTTTGGCAAACGCGGCACCCGTAAGATGATCGCTAAGGGGTCCGTCAAAAACTTTGGCTTTCACTTTGATGCTAATGATGGCAGTGGCGTCAAAAAACTGTATGTCTTTGAAAGTCCGATTGATGCCTTGTCGTTTTACAATCTGCACCATCAATTAGGCGGTGATATGAGCTTTATCAGTCTAAACGGGGCTGGTACCAAGATCAAGACGATTGAAGCCTATATCAAGCAATTTGGCGTACCTGACGAACTGCATCTGGCTATGGATAACGATGGGGCTGGCTTTAAGGGTATGCTTTGGGCTAAAAAGGAGCTGCAACCGGAAAATGCTGATCCGCACCCAGAATTACGCAAAATGAAGATTTTGTTCGATCAGCCAGCCGATCAGTTTAAAGACTGGAACGATGCCTTAAAGGCCCGGTCGCGTGAAATGACCAGCGAAACGATTGGCGACTTTATCAAGCACCGGCAACAGTCATTTGGTCTGGATCAATACAAACAGCTCGTCCATGAGTTTGTCAGCGGTCAGTTTGGTAATGTTGTCCCAAAAGCAAGCAAGCGGACACCGGAGCCGCGTAAAGGAGTAATTAAGATGGATTCAGAATTTAATGACATTGCTAAGAAACTGCAAGCCAGTCGTATGAAAATCAAGGGCGTAGATCTGACTAAGGATCCTGAATATGCCGAAGACTTTGGCTATCGCTTTGATATTGATGCCAATGGCTCAACGGAGTATCAGGAAATGCTGGATAAGCTCGACAATAAAAAATTAGGTTCGCTGGCCAGCGTAACCAATGACGACAAGGGCTGTTCGCTGTGGGTCTTTGATGCCAAGGACCGCTCAGCCGTCTTAAAAGAGATCAGCTCAGCTTATGATCATGCCCATGATCCATTGCTCGGACGACGAGTCCAGATGCCAAACGGTCGTGGTGGTATAATCGTTAAGACGGGACCGAAAAGCCTGGTTAAGTTTGATGACAATCAGGTTCAGAAGTTTAGTGCAATGTCGCTTGATCAGCACGTAATTCCAGATTTTCAGGTTCGCTATCTGCGTGACAACCATCTTCGGTCTGCTTCTGCCTCGGACGTGATGCACATGGCCGTTACGGTTTTGGACAATCAGCATAATGCGCAGGCCGCTCATCAAAAACAGGTCTTGATGAAACAGCCAATGACTACCAAGCAACGGCTGGGACTGGCAATGAACGTGATCAACCAGTCACGTTGGGCGCAGGTCAGTCCAGATCCTAAGACGATGGTCCCAATGCCACGAAACGTAAAGGCTCGAGAAAAATAGCAAAATAAAAACCGCTACCCAGAAGGTAACGGCCGTGCCCGGCAGTTTGATTCATTTTGATTTTAGTGCCGAATTCGGCCGTTCCTCAAGTGACAAAAAAGGGACAAGAGAGGGGAAATATTCGATACCGTATGACGGTATATGAGAGTTTAGTAGAAATAAGAGGCTAATAATATCAGTAATTTGATCGAATATGCTGATGTATAAATTGTCTTTGTAAATTTGGCGTAAAATTATCGGAATTTATCGAAATTTCGTAAGTATTGCGTTTTAATTAGACTTGGAAGAGAAAA
>ERZ791897.1573-NODE-1573-length-10011-cov-32.648152_pt1 | contig 10011 bp, 5 predicted proteins | sample MGYA00510152_ERZ791897 | MGnify/ENA primary metagenome ERZ791897 (study PRJEB30046, sample SAMN00792050) | human gut metagenome | study: EMG produced TPA metagenomics assembly of the A metagenome-wide association study of gut microbiota in type 2...
CGCGCCGACGGGGATGCGCTTGTCGATGTTCAACGCCACGTCCGGCTCATGGCCGCTCGCTTCGGCCATGGCGAACAATGCCAGCACGGCGTGGTTGCGGCGCATATCGCTGCCGGAAGAGGCTAGGTCGCCCAGATACGCGCCCTCGAGATTCAGCGAGAAGCCGCTTCCCGGCGCTTTGCGCGTGGCGGTGACGGTGTCGTATACGCCGACCGCGCAATAGATGGTGTCGAGTTCATGACGGCCGCCCCATTCGGCATGCGACGGGCCCACATGCAGGGTCAGATTCGTTTTCGCCGGGCAGTCCACGCTCACGGCGTTGATGGTGGCCATTCCGATGGCGGGCGAATCAATGGTGCTCATGACGCGAACACCTCATCCAACGCGCGTGCCAACGCCACGAATTCGTCGATGGTGAGCGTCTCGCCACGACGGGTCGGGTCGATGCCGGCCTTCTCGAACGCTTCGGACGGCACGATTTTCTTCAATGCGGCGTGCAGGGTCTTGCGGCGCTGCCCGAAAGCCGCGTCGATCAAACGGAACACGGTTTCGCGATCCACCACGGAACCGTCCGCATTGTCCGCGGCGGGGGTGTGACCGCCCGGGTAGCGCTTGAACAGCACCAGCGCGGAATCGACGTTCGGGGCCGGCCAGAACACGTTGCGGCCGATGACGCCCACGCGTTCCGCGGTGCCGTACCATGCGAGCTTCACGCTCGGCGTGCCGTAGATCTTCGAACCGGGCTTCTCGCTCAAACGGTCCGCCACTTCCTTCTGCACCATCACCAGGAAGGTGCCCAGATTGTCGAAACGTTCCAACAGGGTGAGCAGAATCGGCGTGGCCACGTTGTACGGCAGATTGGCCACCAGCGTGAAGGAATCGTCATCCTTGAAATCGGGCAGATTCTCCGGATTGACGGTAAGTGCGTCGCGGTTGACCACACGGAAGCGGTCCACGGCGTCCGGCATGAATTCGGCGATGGTTTTCGGCAGGCGTTCGGCGACCGGCGGGTCGATTTCCACAGCCGTCATCGTGGCGCCGGTTTCCAGAATCGCCAGCGTCAGCGAACCCAGTCCGGGACCGACTTCCAGCACATGGTCGTCGGCGGTCACGCCGGCCTCGCGCACGATGCGACGCACGGTTCCCGGATCAATCACGAAATTCTGCCCGAATTTCTTCGTCGGGCTGATACCCGCGTCGGCGGCGATGCATCGGATGTCGGCCGCCCCCAGCAAATGGCCCTGCGTATGCTCGTTCACGTTTTCCGTCATTCCCTCTTCTGTCATTCCCTCATTATCCGTTCATGCCGGTACGAAAATCGTTGGCGATTAGCCGGATCAGTACCATCCGGTCTGTTCGGAGTGCTGCCACGCCGCGGACGGGCTGCCGTACCGCTGTGCGATGTAGCTCAGACCCCAGTCGATCTGCACGGCGGCATCGTCCTTCCAATTCGCGCCGAACGTGGCCATTTTGCTGCCCGGCAACGCTTGTGGAATACCGTATGCGCCCGAATACACGTTTTCCGCGCTCCAGCTCCATCCGGATTCGCGATTCCAGAGTTTGACCAGATCCGTCCAGTTCTGGCCTGTCCAGCCGCGCTGCGCCGCCGCGCCGGAAGCGTAGGCCTGTGCCTGTGCCGCGGAAGGATGGTACAAGCGGCAGCCTGCGGAAGGATTGCTCGGCTGCGGCGTGGGCTGCGGTTTGGGCTGGGGTGCGGGAGTCGGCTGCGGTGCAGGGGTTGGTGTGGGGGTCGGTGCCGGATCGTCCTTCTTGCCGTCGTCCGTCTTGCCGTTATCGCCGTTATCGCCGTTGCTGTTGCCGTTGCCGCTGTTGTCGGATTTGTCGGATTTGTCGGTATCGTCCGTAGTTTTTTCCGGTCCGACCGCAATGACTTTGTCGATGGCGATTTTCGTGGTCTTCTCTCCGGTCAGCGTCTCGCTTTCCTTCACGCCATCCACGTAGGTGACGGCGTACGTCTGCTGGATTTCGCCGTTTTCGCCTTCCTGCCGTACCGTGACTTCGCCCGGCTGCAGGTTCGGGTCGATGATGGTCTGCGTGCCGAACGGCACTTCCTTCGTGCGGGTCTCCTCACCATGCGTCACGCGGCGGACGCGCAGAATGGTCGTCTTGCCGTCCTTTTCGACACTGACGCGATCCTCCTTGCCCAACGTGATGCCTTTGGCGTCAAGAATGGAGGCAGCGGGCAGCTTGCCGTTCGGCGCCACCGAGCTTTTCCCGTCCGCGATGACGGTGACGGGCCCCTTCTGGTTGATGATGAGACCGCCGGTGAGCTTGTTGTAGACGTTGCTGATATTGACGGTGATTTTCGCCGCTTCGGTTTCGTTTTGGTTGAAGAAGTCCAGCAACTGCTCGGCGCTGGACGCGACCGTCCAGAACGGCACTTCCTGGCCGTCGATGGTGATGGTGGTCTGGTATGCGCTCTGCACGTTCACCACATCATGGTTCTTCAGCATGCTGGTCGGGCTGGTCGATTCCACCAGGTCGTGCGTTTTGACTTTCACGCCCTGCTCCTGCAGCAGACGGTCCACGCTCATCGCATATGTGGTCACCGTGGTGGTCTCCCCATTGACGGTCAACGCCACGGATTTGCGCGCGCCCACACCAAACGCCAACGCCGAAGTCAAAGTCAATGAGGCCACGCATGCCATGACGCGGACACGACGAAGCGTCACGAATCTCCGAGGGGTCCACCTTCTCGTCATTTATCCTCTTTTCAGCGCTGCCTACAACGCCGTTATTGTAACGGCTCAGCTGGAACGGTCGCCGTGCTTTCCGATGGTTTTATCCATACCGCCACATTTTTGAAAGCAGGTGCGAAAAGCGAAAAATAAAAAGGGGGCAGGAGAGAAGGGGATGTCCTGCCCCCGGTCGGACGAGACAGGTTGGGGGACGTCTCGTCCGCTTTGCCAGAAGTCTCAAGTTGGGGGAAGACTTCTGGAGCACTTACCCATGGTAAGAGGTCCAAGCCCGTCATACGGGTTCGAGCCTCCTGTCGGGATCGAACCGACGACCTGCCGCTTACAAGGCGGCCGCTCTGGCCATCTGAGCTAAGGAGGCATGTCCTCTTTTGCTATGAAAACAACAGAGGAACGATGAATAGCATAACCAGCGCTTCCACCGCAGTCAACTTAGCATTGCGGGTTGAGACGCGCCGGCTGCCCGTAAGGGGTTATTCGCCCGTGGTGACGGGAATCGGCCCCTTCTTGGCTCCGATGGACGGCATCTTGCCGGCAACGCCGACTTCGCTGTCCTTCAGGCCGATCGATTCCAACAGACCGTCCTTAACCGTCGTCTGGGCGGTGGTCAGCTGGTCCATATCCCAATACTTGCCGTTGATGATCACGGTCGGCGTGGTCATGCTGCCCTTGTAGCTGCCGGACTGATGCCACAGTTCGGAACGCTTCGGCGTGTAAGTGTCGATCGCATCAAGCCATTCCTGATAATCGCGGCCAAACGCCTTGTCCGCAACATCCTTGGAAACACCCGCGGCGATCATCTGCTCCTTGATCTTGGCGTCGCTCACCGACTTGTATGCGGAGCCTTCCTCCGGCTGGAAATCCTCGGCGTAGACCTTCTCCAGGAAGGAGATCAGATGGTTCGGGTCGCTGTCATGCTCGGCCAGGTAGATGGCCGCGTTCGCCGCGCGACTGGAATACTCGTCGGTGGACCAACGGTCCATGAACGCCATGAAATGCAGGTCCAGATTGATCTGGCCGGCATCGACCATCTTCTGCAGGTCGGCGTCCAACTGGCGGTGCAGGTTGCCGCAGCCCGGGCACAGGAAATCCATGTAGAGCTCGACGGTCGGCGCGCCCTCCACAGCCTTGCCGTAGCCGTTCTTGGAAATCAGCAGGCCGCCCTTCTTATCGACGAGCTTCGGAGTGTTCTTCACTTTCTGCAACGCCGTGTACGCTTCCTGCACGGTTTCGGTGGAAGCCTTCGTTTCGGCCTTCTTATGCATGTTGTGGTACACGGTGAACGCGCCGATCGCCACCAGAATCACCAGCACCGCCACCACGATGCCGCCGATGATCGTCTGCTGCTTGCGTTCCTTCTCTATCTGCTCGGCGCGCGCCTTCATCGCTGCGGCCTCAGCGGCCCTACGCTCGGCGCGGCTGGTACGCTTCTGCGCATCCTTGCTGTTCTGGGCCATCGATATTCCTTTCGACCTCACGTTGTTATGCTGGGCACCATACTAGCGATGCCTTGCTATCGATTCGCCGGGAATTCCGTATTGCCTTGCGATTGCGTCGGCAGCTCGCTCAAGTGGCGCAGATACGGCTGTTTACGCAGTGCGCCGCCGCCCAATCGCAGTACGATCGCGCCCGGAGCGGCCACGGCCACAAGCCAGCCGATCGCGCAGAACGCAGCCTGCGCCAGCCCGCTTTCGGAAAGCGGACCGCCAAGCAGCGTCGGCATCGGAATCGTCAATCCAAATATCCACGTATCCATCACGGCATACGGAAGCTGCAGCACGACCGTGGTGAGCGACAAACCCAGCGCGGCCACGGCCAACATGATCAGCGTCCGCACGATGGCGACGCCGAAGCCCTTCACGATGTGCCAGGGCAGTCCCGCCAATCGCAGCAGCCAGTCGGAACTTTTCTTCTCGCCGCCACGTTTGCCTTCGCGCTCGAGCTGCGACTCCGTGTTGAATCCGATAGTGGCCAGCGCACAGGCGAACAGCAACGCGGCTGCCATCGCCGTCCACAGTGAGAACAGTCCGCAGACGGCCACGGGAATCGCCATCAGCGCGCAGGGGAGCATGCCCCGGCCCAACATCGCGCCACGCTTCACATCGGCGGGATTGGGTGCTTCCGCAACGTTCGGCCCATCCATACCGGGTACCGGCGGGAATGACATTGCGGGCGATTGCTGCGCCGCGGCCACCGTGGCCTGCGGTATGACGGACGGTGGCTGCCGCATGGCGATGCGTTGCAACGCGGGTTTGATGGTCGGGTCGACTTGCGTCGGCGCTTCCGCTGGATTCCATGCGTTCTGGGCCGGCAGCATTTGTGTTGACGGCATGGATTGCGGCATTACCTGCGTGCCTGTCGGCATCGCCCGCGTGCTGCCCACGTTGGGAAGTGCGTCGGAAAGCACGCTGGTCTCGGCATCGTCAACAGGTGCGATCACCTGCGTTGCGCTCGCGTCGGATTGGCTGGTCACTTGTTTCCCGATTACTTGAGTTGCGCTCACATCGGGCTGCCCGATCGCCTGCGTTGCTTCGCTGAGCCTTGGCATCGTGCGCGTGCCGATGGCGTTTTCGCCGGTTATGTCGTCCTGCGATTGCCACAACGTGCGCGGATTGTCGGGCGATTCAACAAAAGGGGGCATCGCCTCCGTATCGCCATCCGCTGCGCCACCATTGTCGGCCGCAACCCACGCCTGCGGATTCAACGCATCCACGGCGATCGCCTGCAGCAAATCGTCCGGCGTGCACCGCTTCGTCCGATCCGGATTGAGCGCCGAACGGAACGCGGCCATCGTGCCCGCGGGAAGTCCCGCAAGATTGGCGCTGCCGGCCGCGGCGCGTTCCAACACGGTCATCATCGGCTTCGTGCCGAACACCGGCTCACCCGTAGCGGCGAACGCCAATACGCTCGCCACCGACCACCAATCGGTCATTTCATCCGATTCCGCGCCATCAATGATTTCCGGCGCGATGAACCCCGGCGTGCCCATCACCAGACCGGTACGCGTCACATGGCTTTCGCCTTCGCCCATAGCGATGCCGAAATCCACCAATACCGGGCCGGTGCTCGACACCATCACATTCGTCGGCTTGATATCGCGGTGCACGATGCCGGCCGCATGCACGGCACGCACCGCCTCAATCAGCTTGCGTGCCAGCCGTTCCAAATCGTCGCCCACATATCGGCCATTGACGCGCACATCCTCACGCAGATTCTTGCCTTCGATCAACTCGGTCACAATAAAAGCCAACGCGTCGTCAAGTTCCATATCCACAATGCCGCACACGCCCGGATGCCGCACCTTCTGCAACGCCATCGCCTCCCTGCGCAGGCGCTCGCGTGCGGTCAACTCGTCGCGCTGCTGCTGCGGGGAATCGTCGTCGGAGAGGGAATCACGCAAAATCTTCATCGCATATTGATGGCCGCCATCGTCCCGCACACGCCATACCGAGCCCATGGCACCCGAACCAAGCCGGGAAATCAACGTGTAGCCGCCAACCAGGCTGCCTGCTTCCAGATTCAATGCGCTTAAGTCGCTCATACTTCCATCGTACTTGGCGTGCAGATTATGCACGCGAATTGACAGGCTGGGGAAAACGCCATGTGCCGCACGTTGAAGTCTGATGAAATCGAATCATCGACATGAAGAAGTGTCTTCACTTGCCGCACGCATCTGCAGCCACTTCACCGAAACCATGAGATGCGGGGCAGTGTTGAATGGTTTCGCGGTTCCGATAAAGGCATCGGAGCCTACGTGTCGTTTGGTTATGAGAATCAAGGAGGAGGCAGACCATGCTGCAAATCAACATGGCTGACGTCATGAACGTTATCGGTTCGTTGACGCCGTACCTGATTGCGATTGGCGTGCTATTTGTGCTCGCGCTGATCATTACTTTTGCCGTCAACAAGAAGACGGTGAAGGAAGTGGCGACCCGTAAGATCATCCACTCCGAGTCTTGGCTTGTGGCTTTGGTCGGCATTGTCGTCGCGGTTTCCATGATGCTGTCCGGTCCGCTGTCGACGCTGCTCAACAACGCGACCATCACCAAGTACATGCTGTCTGACACCACTGTTTCCAAGGCCAACGAGCTGGCCAAGGAAGTGCAGTCGGAAGCCATCACCATGCTGAAGAACGACGATTCCAACCTGCCGCTGTCCAACAAGAAGGTCAACGTGTTCGGTTGGGGCTCCACCAACCCGGTTTACGGCGGCACCGGCTCCGGCTCCATGTCCGACCAGTACGAGACCGTTTCCATGCTTGACGGCATGAAGCAGGCCGGCATCGAAACCAATTCCGAGCTGACCAAGCTGTACACCGACTACCGCAAGGACCGCCCGATGGTGGCTATGTGGTCGCAGGATTGGACCCTGCCTGAGGTTCCGGCCAAGCAGTATTCCGACAAGCTGATCTCCGACGCCAAGGACTTCTCCGACGAAGCCGTCATCACCATCACCCGCGTCGGCGGCGAAGGCGCTGACCTGCCGACGAACATGAAGGCGAAGGGCATCACCTACAACAACAATTCCAAGGACTACGAAGATTTCAAGGATGGCGAGCACTTCCTGCAGCTGTCCCAGACCGAGCGCGACATGATCGACCTGGTCACCAAGAACTTCAAGAAGGTGACGCTCGTCTACAACGGCGCCAACGCGTTCCAGTTCGACTTCCTGTCCCAGTATCCGCAGATCAAGTCCGTGCTGTGGTGCCCGCCGGCCGGCCAGACCGGCTTCTCCGCACTGGGTGAGGTGCTCGCCGGCGATGTGAATCCGTCCGGCAAGACCTCCGACACGTTCGCGAAGGACCTGACCAAGACCGCTGTGTTCAACAACACCGATGGCACCGCCGCCGGCAACGCTTCGTCCGTCGGCACGAACGGCAAGTTCACTTACGACAATGCGGATGATCTCACTGCTTCCTACATGGGCTTCAGTGGCGACAAGGTCACGGTGACCCCGACGTTCGTCAACTACGTCGAAGGCATCTACGTTGGCTACAAGTTCTATGAGACCGCCGCCGACGAAGGTCTGATCAACTACGACGACACCGTCATGTTCCCGTTCGGCTACGGCCTGTCCTACACGACGTTCAAGCAGGAGATGGGCAAGGTCTCCTACAAGAACGGCAAGATCTCGTTCGATGTGACCGTCACCAACACCGGCGACAAGGCCGGCAAGGACGTGGTCGAGGTCTACTACAACCCGCCGTACACCGATGGCGGCATCGAGAAGGCATCCAAGAACCTGGTTGCGTTCGAAAAGACTAAGAAGCTCGAGCCGGGCGCTTCCCAGACCGTGAAGATCGAGTTCGACGATGACGACATGGCCTCCTACGACCAGAAGGACGCTAAGGCGTACGTGCTGGAGCAGGGCGATTACGACATCTCCATCCAGTCCGATTCGCACCACGTGATCGACCATCAGAAGGTCACCGTGAAGGACACCGTCACCTACAATTCCGACTCGAACACCCATAACGGCGATGCCGTGGCCGCCACCAACGAGTTCGATTACGCCGCCGGCGACGTGACGTACCTGTCTCGCGCGGGCCACTTCGCGAACTATGCCAAGGCCACCGCCGCTCCGACCAACTTCTCGATGAGCGACGAAGCCAAGGCCGAGTTCACCAACAACAGCAACTACGATCCGAAGAAGTATGACAACGATTCGGACGAGATGCCGACCACCGGTGCCAAGAATGGCCTGAAGCTGTACCAGATGTATGGCAAGGATTATGACGACGCCGATTGGGACAAGCTGCTCGACCAGCTCACCTTCGACGATATGGACAACCTGATCGCCAATGGTGGTTACGGCACTCCGGCTGTGAAGTCCGTCGGCAAGATCCAGCTGACCGACGCCGACGGCCCGGCCTCGCTGAACAACAACTTCACCGGTGTTGGCTCCATCGGTTTCCCGGCCTCCACCGCGTTCGCCTGCACCTGGAACCGTGATCTCGCCAAGCAGTTCGGTGAGATGATCGGCGACATGGCTCACGACATGCACGTGGCTGGTTGGTACGCTCCGGCCATGAACATCCACCGTTCGGCATTCTCCGGTCGTACCTTCGAGTACTTCTCCGAGGACTCCCTGCTCTCCGGTGCGATGGCCTCCAACGAAATCGCCGGCGCCAAGTCCAAGGGCGTGTACTCCTTCATGAAGCACTTCGCACTCAACGACCAGGAGACCAACCGCACCAACATGGTGTGCACGTGGGCCAACGAGCAGTCCATCCGTGAAACCTATCTGAAGCCGTTCGAGATGAGCGTGAAGGAAGGCGGCGCCCAGGCCGTGATGAGCTCCTTCAACTACATCGGCTACACCTACGCCGGCGCTTCCAGCAACCTGCTGCAGACCGTGCTGCGCGGCGAGTGGGGCTTCAAGGGTTTCGTCCTGACCGATTACTTCGGCGGCTACGGCTACCAGAACGCCGATCAGGAAGTGCGTGCGGGCAACGATTCGATGCTTGCCACCACGAAGATCACCAACCACATCACCGATAAGTCCGCCACTTCCGTGAAGGCCATGCGTCAGGCCGCGCACAACATCCTGTACACGGCCGCCAACAGCTGGCAGTACGCGAATGGCGAGCCGAAGGTCGCCACCCCGATCTGGAAGACCGCCATGTACGTGGCTTGGGGCGTGACCGCGGTGCTCGTGATCGGCCTGGAGTTCCTGACCATCAAGCGCTACCTGAGCCGCAAGAAGGCCGTCGCCACGATTGAGCCGGCTGCAGAGCCCGCTCAGGCCGAGTGATTGGCTGATAACTGAAAACCAATAATTGAATACCAAGCCGGGAGTCTCCGTGGAACATGGAGCCTCCCGGCTTTTGTATCTCATTGCCTTCGTTCGGATCCGTGTGCTGCTTTTTCTTGGCGCTGTATTTCCTGATATTGCATTGGTGCGGTTGTCAGGCTATGGATCTCATATCGCGTTCATAGCGCAGATGGCTGCATTGTTCGCGTCTTCGCTTCATCCGCATTTGGCTTTGCGATTCCGACACGCCGTGTGTTGTTGTTTTCGCGTTCACCTGGCCGTGGTTTTAGCGTCCTATGATGGTGTCATCGACGGTTTCAGGTCGCGTTTGGCTCGTTTTCGACACGCCGATGGAACGTTGGATTTCCAACGGTTTCACGCTTCGTCATGCCCGTCGGGTTGCGCGTTTGCGGGTTCTCGTGTAAGTTTATCTCTTGCTGCTCAGCACGGCGGCCTGGCTCCTTGAGTTTGGGGCGGTCTGCTGGTGCGGTGGTGGTTTGAGAACTCAAGAGCGTATTTGTACTACTTCTTTATAGTCAAT
>ERZ791897.1575-NODE-1575-length-9995-cov-16.902414_pt1 | contig 9995 bp, 9 predicted proteins | sample MGYA00510152_ERZ791897 | MGnify/ENA primary metagenome ERZ791897 (study PRJEB30046, sample SAMN00792050) | human gut metagenome | study: EMG produced TPA metagenomics assembly of the A metagenome-wide association study of gut microbiota in type 2...
CTGCATCATGGGCGCCATCAACAAGCCCGCCCTGAGCGAGCTGCTGGGCATCGCCGCGCCGGACAAGCTGGCGTTCATGGTGGCGCTTGGCTGCCCCACTCACGCCGCCAGAGTCGTACCGATGACGGAAAAGACCGGCATCAAGTATTATCTCGATGAGAACGGTGACTACTGCGTGCCGAAGCGGAGCAGGGAGGAGCTGGCGCGGAAGGTTTAACCCTCTCAGGCGCTGACGCGCCAGCTCCCCCGGAGGGGGAGCCTCTGGCGTGTCGGGCCACTTTGTCCTGACTGCTCAAGGCTTCCGTTGGCGTAAAAGAGCGGGCCCTGCTTGCGGGGGCAGCAGCTTCTGGACAATGCCCCTTGTCAAGCTGCCGTGGATCCAGGCAGCAGGGCACTACAGCTCCCGGGAGCTTGGACTTTGTTCGTTCCGGGTAAGCCTGACCGCCCTGCCAAGGGCTCCCCCTCTGGGGGAGCTGTCACCGCAGGTGACTGAGAGGGTTCTGCATATATACATCGCTCTCCAGCTTTATTCTGCATAATTGTTTGCAATTCGGTTTCAATTTGATGGAATTTTTGCACAACACTTGACTTTTCAAATTGTACAACCTATACTAAACACGCTCTCTGATTTTTCGATGAATCGCATCGCCGCAGAGAGATGCAAACGATATGCACATAAAGAGGAGTGTTTGAATATGAAAAAGATCTCTCGCCGCAGCTTCCTGGCTGCCGCCGCTGTTTCCGCTGCTGCTCTGGCTCTGACCGCCTGCGGCGGCTCTGCCTCCACTGCTTCTTCCGCTGCTGCAAGCTCTGTTGCTGCTTCTTCTGAGGCTGCTTCCACCAGCGCTGCCGCTGCTGAGCTGACCACCGTTGAGGCTGGCAAGCTGACCATGGCCACCAACGCCACCTTCCCTCCCTACGAGATGACCACCGACGCCGGCACCATTGAGGGCATCGATGTGGACACCGCACAGGCCATTGCCGAGAAGCTGGGCCTGGAGCTGCAGATCGACGACATGGATTTTGACGCCGCTCTGCTCAGCGTGCAGCAGGGCAAGGCCGACATCGCCATGGCAGGCATCACTGTCACCGACGAGCGGATGGCTGTGATGTCCTTCTCCGACAGCTACGCCACCGGCATCCAGTCCGTCATCGTGCCCGAGGGCTCCGACATTGCCTCTGTGGACGATCTGGCCGGCAAGAAGATCGGCACCCAGCGCGGCACCACCGGCTACCTGTACTGCTCCGACGACTTTGGCGAGGACGCCGTGGTGGCCTACGACAACGGCCTGACCGCTGTACAGGCCCTGAACAACGGTCAGGTGGACGCTGTGGTCATCGACAACGAGCCCGCCAAGGCCTATGTGGAGTCCAACCCCGGCCTGAAGATCCTGGACACCAGCTACGCCGAGGAGGACTACGCCATCGGCATGGCAAAGGGCAGCACCGCTCTGCTGGAGGCTGTGAACGCCGCTCTGGAGGAGCTGAAGGCCGACGGCACCCTGCAGGCCATCGTGGACAAGTACATCAAGGCTGAGTAAACAGACCCCTCAAAGGGAGGCGTCCCACCGGGCACCTCCCCTTTTTTAAGGGATATAGGTTACAAAATTCTGACAAGATCACAACATACGAAAAGAAAGTGAGGATGCGAATGGCCGCACAATACGAACTGTTGAGCCAGCTGCTGAAAAGCGGCGGCCGGCTGGACATGGGGCAGGAGCTGTTCTACAAATTTTATCAGGCCTTTGTCCTGAAGGACCGCTGGCTCCAGTACATCGGGGGCGTAGGCACCACCCTGCTGGTCACTGCCATTGCTCTGGCCATGGGCGTCCTGCTGGGCAGCGTGGTGGCGCTGGTGCGTGTGGCCCACGACCAGCAGCGCCCCGGCCGCTCGAACCCGGTGCTGGGGGTCTTTAACGCCGTGTGCCAGGTGTACACCACCGTGATCCGGGGCACCCCCATGATGGTGCAGCTGCTGATCATGAGCATGGTCATCTTCAACAACAGCCGCAACTTTACCATGGTAGGCGCTCTGGCGCTGGGCATCAACTCCGGCGCTTACGTCTCCGAGATCATCCGGGGCGGCCTGATGGCCGTTGACCCCGGCCAGATGGAAGCCGGCCGCAGCCTGGGCCTGAACTACATCACCACCATGGTGGTCATCATCATCCCCCAGGCCATCCGGGCGGTGCTGCCTGCCCTGGGCAACGAGTTCATCATGCTGCTGAAGGATACCTCCCTTATCACCGTCATCGGCGGCAAGGAGCTGCTGTATGCGGCCCAGGGCATCATGAACCGCACCTACGAGGCCATGTTCCCCCTGTTTGGCGTGGCACTGATCTATCTGGTGCTGGTGATGATCTTTACCTGGCTGCTTGCAAAATTTGAGAGGAGGCTGGCACAAAGTGACCGATAAGATCCTGGAAGTCCGGGGCCTGACCAAGACCTACGGCGGCGAAAAGCGGAAGGGCGCAAAGCAGGCTGCCCCCACTCTGGACGTGCTGCGGGGCATCGACATCGACATCTACCGCGGCGACGTGGTCTGCCTCATCGGCCCCTCGGGCTGCGGCAAATCCACCTTCCTGCGCTGCCTGAACCGGCTGGAGGTCCCCACCGGCGGCAGCATCAAATTTGAGGGCGTGGAGGTGGACGACGACCACATCGACTCTGTCCGCCAGAAGATGGGCATGGTGTTCCAGCACTTCAACCTCTTCCCCCACCTGACCGTCAAGAAAAACCTTGAGCTGGCCCCCAGCCTGCTCAAGCTCAAGGACAAAGAGGCCATCTCCAAGCGCGCCGACGAGCTTCTGGCCCGCGTAGGTCTGGCCGACAAGGCCAACGTCTACCCCAAGAGCCTTTCGGGCGGCCAGCAGCAGCGCATCGCCATCGCCCGGGCGCTGGCCATGGACCCGGACGTCATCCTCTTCGATGAGCCGACCAGCGCCCTCGACCCCGAGATGGTCGGCGAGGTGCTCGAGCTGATGAAGGAGCTGGCTCACACCGGCATCACCATGCTGGTGGTCACCCATGAGATGGGCTTTGCCCGCGAAGTCTCCAACCGCGTCATCTTCATTGACGAGGGCCGCATTCAGGAGGATGAGCCGCCGCAGGAGCTGTTCACCAACCCCAAGCACCCGCGTCTGAAGGCATTCCTCTCCAAGATGCTGTAAGATAGAAAGAAACAACACAAAACCCGGAACTCTTTTCAAGCCGTCCTGGCTCTGACAGGGTTCCGGGTTTTGTTCATTGTTTTTTTCAGAGAGCCGTTTTGCAGCAGTCTTTCTGCTTATTCTCAGTTGTCGGCTTCCACCTTGCTCAGGAGGATGCGGTCATTGTCGAGAGCCTTGCCGGCGTTCTCGCGGAACTTCTCGAGCAGGTCGTCCACGGTCATCTTGCTGCGGGCCTCGCCCTTGACATCGAAGACGATGCGGCCCGCGTCCATCATGAGGGTGCGGTTGCCCAGCTCCAATGCCTGATGCATATTGTGGGTGACCATCAGGCAGGTGATCTTCTTTTCGGCCACGATGCTCTTGGTGAGGTCCAGCACCTTTTCGGCGGTGGCGGGGTCGAGAGCGGCGGTGTGCTCGTCCAGAAGCAGGAGCTTCGGGGTGACGAGGGTGGCCATCAGCAGGGTCAGCGCCTGACGCTGACCGCCCGACAGCAGGCCCACCGGCTGCTTCATCCGGTCTTCGAGGCCCATATCCAGCAGGGCCAGCTTCTCACGGAAGAGCTCCTTATCCCTGCGGGAGATGCGGGAGAAGATGGCGTTGGGGGCGGTCCCGGCGCGAAGGTAGGCCAGCGCCAGATTCTCCTCGATGGTCATGTTGGGGGCCGTACCCTTGAGCGGGTCCTGAAACAGGTGGCCGATGACCCGGCTGCGCTGATATTCCGGCGCGAAGGTGATGTCCTCGCCGCCCAGCGTGATGCTACCCTCGTCGGCGATGAAGCCGCCGGTGATGGCGTTGAAGAGGGTGGATTTGCCCGCGCCGTTGGAGCCGACGATGGTGGCGAAGTCTCCCGCCTCCATGGTCAGGCTGACGCCGTTCAGGGCCACTTTCTCGTTGACGGTGCCGGGATTGAAGGTCTTGTGCAGGTCACGAAGTTCGAGCATCTCCATTTTACACACGCTCCTTCCGTGCCTGACGGGCCGCACTGCGGCGTTTCTCAAAGGCGATCTTCTCCCGGATGGCGGGCATCGAGATGGCCACCGCCACGATGATGGCGCTGACCAGCTTCATGGCAGCAGCCGGGACGTTGAAGCGGAGGGCCACCGCCACGATAAAACGGTAGAGGCAGCTGCCGAACACGACGCCCAGCACGCGGCGCACCATCGTCCGCTTGCCCACCAGCGTTTCGCCGATGATGAGGGAAGCCAGCGCGATGGTCACCATGCCGGTGCCTACGTTGATGTCGCAGCTCTTCTGGTACTGAGCCAGCAGGCCGCCGGAAAGGGCGGTCAGTGCGCCCGAGATGCAGAGGCCCACCGTGATGGTGAAGGCGGGGTTGATGCTGGAAGCACGCACCATGGCAGCGTTATCGCCGGTGGCACGGATCGAGAGGCCGAGGCGGGTGCCGAGGAAGCCCACCATGGCGGCACCGGCCAGCGCGATGACTACCGCCGCCAGCACCAGCTTATACCCGCCGCCCGTAAAGCTCAGGGCGCTCTTGGCGATGGAGAAGACGGTATCGGTCTTGACCAGCGACATGGTGGACGAGAAGCCCATCACGGCCAGGTTGATGGTGTAGAGGCCGGTGTTGACGATGATGCCGGCCATGATACTCTCGACGCCGAGGCGGGTCTGCAAAAAAGCTGTTACAAAACCGGAGCAGACACCGGCCGCCATCGCCGCCAGCAGGGCGAGGAAGGGGTGGCCGGTCAGCGCCACCTGACAGGCGACAGCGCAGCCAAGGGTGAAGCAGCCGTCCGTGGACAGGTCCGCGATATTCAGGATGGAATAGCTCAGAAACAGAGCCAGCGCAACGAGGGCGTAGATGCAGCCCAGCTCGAGCGCGGTCTGGATGACGTTGAGCGAAAAGATACTCGCCAGCATGGTGTGCTCCTTAATAAATAATATTTTCCTTTTTAAGGCTCTCCCTTTGGGAGAGCTGGCGCGCAAGCGCCTGAGAGGGCAAGCCGCCTGACCAAAAGCTATTCGCCTTGCGATAACCTTTTGTTCGAGTCAACTTATCGCAGCGTTTTTGCTTTTTTCACAGCGTCCTTGCCCTCTCCGTCACCTTCGGTGACACCTCTCCCAAAGGGAGAGGCTTTCAGCGGTTAAGAGAAGTTCTCCGCCGTGGTCACTTCCACGACCTCGGTGCAGTAGGGTGCAAAGGCCTTCTTCACGGTGTCGAGGTCGAGGCCCAGAGCCTCGCAGGTCTCGGTGTTGATGGTGGCAATGCCGTTGTCGAAGGTCTGGAACGGCAGGTCTGCGGGGGTCTTGCCGTCGCAGAGCAGTTCCACCACCATATCGGCGGTAGCCTCGCCCAGCTGGACGTAATCGACGCCGTAGCCCACGAAGGCACCGTTCAAGGCGAAGCTGTCAGCGCCGGTGTAGTGCTGGACGCCTGCCTCGGTGAAGGTCTCGTAGATGGAAAGCTCGGCGGTCATGACGGTGTTGTCGGTGGGGGTGAAGACAGCCTTGACACCGGCGGCGATGAGGGCCTCAGCGGCCATCTGGACTTCGGCGGTGGTGGTGCCGTTCTTCTCGATGTACTTGATGCCCTTGCTGTCGCAGAAAGCCTTGGCGTCTGCAATGGCCTGCGTAGAAGAATCCTGGCTCAGATCATACAGCAGACCGATGGTGTCGATGTCGGGGTTGACGGCCAGGATGAGGTTTATGATGGCGTCGGTGTTCAGGGCGTCGGAAGTGCCGGTGATGTTCGGCTCGGTGTCAAAGCCTGCGGCGGCGGGGTCAGTGACGGCGGAGTAGACGACGGGGATGTCGGTGTCCTCCACAGCGGCCAGCATGGTAGCGGCGGTGGGGGTAGCCACAGCCACGATGACGTCCACGCCGTCGGCCACGAGGTCGGCGCCGATCTGGTTCAGGTTGGTCTGGTCGGCCTGCGCATTGGCGTAGTAGTCGGCGTAGTCGAAGGTGACGCCCTTCTCCTTGCCCACCTCGTCCAGACGCTCCTCCACCGACGCAACGATCTGGTTCAGAGAAGCGTGGTCAACATAGTTGACAATGCCCACCTTGAAGGTCTGGCCTGCCTCGCTGGCGGCAGAAGATGCTGCTGCACCGGAAGCGGTGCCGGATGCAGTGCTCGAAGCGGACGAACCGCAGCCGGTCAGACCCAGCGCGGAAACGGCAGCGGCGGCCATAGCGGCTTTCAGAAAGCTGCGGCGGGAGATCATGTTCATGGTTTTCATAGCGGTTGCTCCTTCCCTGGAGCGGGCGGCATGTAAAATAAAAACCCGCTCCACCTGCGGGACGGGCTTTTGCTCTCATATAACAAAACGACCCTGTCCCTGTGTGTTCATCCACAAGGACAGAGTCGAGAAATTCGAATCTGCGGTGCCACCTTGCTTGCCTTGCCCGCTTTCCTCTTGAAAGCCGCAAAGCCCCTCACGGAGAGCCAACACTCCCCTGCCCTGTAACGGAGGCTTCCGTCCCAAGCTACTAAAGGCTCTGCCTCGTTTGCCCGGCCCTCGGCGGCCCACGAATCTCTGCCCCGCTCTCGCCCGTTTTCACTGTCCGGGCTCACTGAAGATGCGCTTTACAGGTTCTCTTCCGCCTCATCGGTTTGATTGCATTATACACTTTATCCGTGTAAAGTCAAGAGGGAATTTCAAAATTTTCCGTCAGATTTTTTCACGTTTCATCACTCGAGGTTGAGTTTGTTTCGCATCAGCCAGACCGTCAGCCCAAACCAGAAGACGCCGAACGCCGCCGCGACGCCCAGCGTGACCATCGCGCTCTCCATGTAGCCCAGAGCCGATACGGCAGCCTCGATGCTGCCCATATCGCCTACGGCGCTATAGATGGTCGTCTCGTAGACGCCGGTGCCGATCTGGAGCAGCTTTTCGAGCCAGCCCTGCAGATACTGCATGACAAAGAAGCTCAGGATGCCCGCCAGCGCGGGGTGGTTCTTGAACTGATGTCCCACCATGCAGGCAGCATAGATGCAGGCGATGGCGCTGACCATCCGCACGAAGCCGACGACGCCGCTGAAAGCCAGCGCCCCCCAGAACTCCATGTTATAGCGGGCGAATATCTCCCGGATGCTCGACCACATCAGCGGCAGCTGCTCAAGCAGGTCCATATCCGCCATCATCAGGACAGCCAGAATGCCGAAGGAAAGGCAGGCTGCGAGGATGCTGCACAGGCTCCACACGGTGCTGGAGATGAGCTTCGAGGTCACAAGCTGTGTTTCCGTCACCGGCAGGGTGTGCATCAGATAGCCCTCCCGGCCCAGCAGGTTGCGGTAGAAGCGCTGCACGATGGTCATGATGGTGACGACCACGGTGCCGATGATGACGGCGGTGTAGACAAGGCTCATCAGGCCCACGAGAGTCGAATAGGCGTCACTATTGGTGCCGTTCCATCTCCAGACTGAGCCGCCAAAGAGCACCGACGCCGCCAGCAGGGCCAGATACATTCCGCCGTAGGTGCGGGCGGTGGCCTTGAACTCATATTTCAGTAACTTTTTCAGCATTTGAATACCTCCCGGAAATATGCATCCACACTCATGCCCTCGGTCTCGCGGAGCTCATCCACCGAGCGGTGGGCGAAAATCCTGCCGTTCTTCAGGAACACGGCTTCGTCCAGCACCGGCTCCACGTCCTCGATGAGGTGGGTGGAGATGATGACCGAGGCGTCCCGGCTGTAGTTGGTGAGGATGGTGTTCAGGATGTAGTCCCGCGCCGCCGGGTCCACACCGCCGATGGGTTCATCCAGCAGGTAGAGCCGGGCGTTCCGGCTCATGGCAAGGATGAGCTGGACTTTCTCCTTGTTGCCCTTGGAAAGGCTCTTGAGGGGTGCTTTGGGCGAAAGCTCCAGCTTTTCCAGCATCTCATTCGCCTTGGCAGGGTCGAAGTCGGCGTAGAAATCCCGGAACATCTCCACCAGCTGCTCCACCCGCATCCAGTCGGGCAGCCATGCGGCATCCGGCAGGTAGGAGACGATGGCCTTCGTGTCCGGGCCGGGGTCCATGCCCGCGATTCGGATGCTGCCCGCCGTGGGCTGCAAGAGGCCGTTCGCCAGTTTGATAAGGGTGGTCTTACCGCTGCCGTTGGGGCCAAGCAGGCCCACGATGCGGCCAAAGCCGATGTGCAGCTCGATGTTATCGAGGGCGTTTGTCCCCTTCTGGTAGGATTTCGTCAGGCCCTCACAAGTTAAAAGCTCATTCATTTGAATCACTCTCCTTTGTTTCCCAGCCCGTCATAAGCTTTGCGGCCTCTGCCGGGCCGTAGCCGATGCCGCGCATTTTCTCGAGATATTCGGCGGTCATAGCGCGGGCTGTCTCGTCCCGCAGCTGTTCCAAAAGGGCTGTATCTTCGGTGACGAAGCGTCCCGTGGTCCGCTCGGTGTAGACGAGCCCTTCCGCTTCCAGCTGGGCCAGCGCCCGCTGCATGGTGTTGGGGTTGACGCCTGCCGCTGCGGCCATGTCGCGCACCGAGTCCAGATGTCCGCCGGGCGGGTAGACGCCCGCTAATATTTTTGCCTTGAGCCGTTCCACGATCTGTGCGTAGATGGGGCGGCTCATATCGAATCGTTCGCCCATCGTCTCATCTCCTTGTGTCGCTGTGCTAAGTGCTTAATACAATAATACTCAAATCATCTTTTTTGTCAAGAGGGAATTTTCAATTTCTTCAAAATATGTTATACTGTCTTTTGTATGCCAGAAGAAAATGCGCAGGAGCACAGAATCTATGAAAGCGACCATCATCATCCCCAACATCAACGGCAAAGGCTGGCTCAAGGACTCCATCGAGTCGGTCTACGCCCAGACGGAGCAGGACTTCGAGCTTATCGTGGTGGATAACGGCTCCACCGACGAGAGCCTTGAGCAGGCCCGCAGCTATTGCAGCCGCGAGAACTTCCAGCTCATCGAGAACGGCTCCAACACCGGCTTTTCCCACGCCGTCAATCAGGGCATCGCCCGGGCGAAAAGCGAGTTCGTGGTGCTGTTCAACAACGACGCCTTTGCAGAGCCCCAGTGGCTGGCCGAGCTCATCCGCGTGGCTGAGGGCGACGAGAAAATTTTTGCCGTCCAGAGCCTTATGATCCGCCACTTCGACCGGGAGCTTGCCGACGACGCCGGCGATTACGTCACATGGATGGGCTTTGCCTGCAAGACCGGCGACGGCCGCCGGGCCAGCCGCTACACCAAGCAGAAGCGCATCTTCTCGGCCTGCGGCGGCGCGGCCCTCTACCGCAAAAGCATCCTCGACGAGATCGGCGTCTTCGATGAAAACTTTTTTGCCTACTTCGAGGACGTGGACCTCAGCTGGCGCGCCAACAACGCGGGCTACAAGAATGTCCTCTGCCCCACGGCAAAGTGCTACCACATCTGCGGCGCCAGCACCGGCGCGGTGCGGTACAACGCCTTCAAGAGCCAGCAGAGCGGCCGCAACAGCATCCTTCTCCCCCTCAAGAACGAGCCTCTGCTGATGCTCATCCTCAACATCCTTCCGCTGGCACTGGGCTATCTGCTCAAACGCTGCAAGTTCCACAAGCAGGGCTTCGGCGAGGCGTGGGACAAGGGAATGCACGAAGCCTTCGCCCTGCTCAAAAACGGCCAGCTGGGCAAGCGCCCCTTCCGCCTCCGCGATCTGCCGAATTATGTTCTGATGGAATTGTGGATGATATGGAACATGGTGCCGTATCTCTGGTATCGGCTGGTGGTCGTGCGGTTTGATTTGAAGTAATTCCGGATATGCAAAAACCGGGAAGCTCTGGGAGCTTCCCGGTTTTTGTTTGTGATTCGTTTTACGCCGCCGCGCTGGCCGCGCTTTCGGCCTGCGGCTCTGCGTCCGAGGCGGCTTCGCTTTT
>ERZ791897.1580-NODE-1580-length-9952-cov-2.214307_pt1 | contig 9952 bp, 8 predicted proteins | sample MGYA00510152_ERZ791897 | MGnify/ENA primary metagenome ERZ791897 (study PRJEB30046, sample SAMN00792050) | human gut metagenome | study: EMG produced TPA metagenomics assembly of the A metagenome-wide association study of gut microbiota in type 2...
AAAGCCATACCCCCTCGTTAGAGAACCACCAGCCGCCATTAATTCCACCTTTGATTGCTGATTCAAAATCACTACAAACAGCGATAAGAATATTAATGGCAACGATTAAGAATGGGAATACTTTAAACCATTCTGTCTTACCTATGCTCCACTTATACTTAAGCATCATAAATCCGATACAGCCTGCTGTAGCGGCATAAAGCTTAGCATAATGGAACCATCCATTCATATATCTATATGTAGTATTATTAAGTGCCCATGAAGCACCCTGTGCAGCTCCTATCTGGATAGCCACAAAATAGATTGTAAGTGCGATTGGAAGTATAATAAAGAATAACAATCCACCATATTTAGAACGTCTTGCAAGTTCGTTACAGATAACGAGTCCTGCAAAGACAAGAACACAGCCTAATAACTGGTAAATGGCACCTTCGCCATAAATCTGAAACAACATATTACACGCCTCCGATCAAATAATTGATTATATGTTATCAATATTTTACAACATTTTAATATTTTTTTCAACAATTTAATCGTTTTTTCGTATAATTTTCGATAAATTTATAACAATCATTTTGTACATCCAAATACTTTTATTCTTCTATTTCCATTTTCTCTGATGTAATTCTAATATTGCCAACAGCTTCTTTAACCTGCTTTGCATACTCAAGGTTCTGTTCACTCATATTATGTACCTGCTCGGCATTGACTGTTACTTCCTGCGTAACTGCTGATAACTGTGAAATATTCTCTACAATCTTATTATTAGAGTCTGAAAGACCTGCTATTTCTTTATTAACAACATCAATATGCTCTATAAGTGTTTCTATATTCTTGTTAAGCTGTTCAAATGTATGTGCCGCTTCAATTATTCTCTCGCCCTGCTCTTTAGTTGCCTCAACGGAAGAATTAACAGATACAACAACTTCATCTGCATTATCATTAAGTTCATTAGTTATCTTAGTAATATCTTCTGTAAAATTCTTTGTCTGTTCTGCTAACTGTCTTATCTGCTCAGCAACAACCGCAAAGCCTCTTCCTGCTTCACCAGCTCTTGCACTTTCAATTGAAGCATTAAGTGCTAAAAGGTTAGTCTGGCTTGATATATTAAGTATCATTCCAGCAATATTTTCCACGTTCTTAGTCTTTTCCTGTAATCTCTGCATAGACTCAGTAACAGACTTATTAGTATCTGTTATCTGCTCAGACTGCTTTCTTAATTCGTCCATAACAACAATATTCTTCTGTATACTGTCGTTAGAATTAACAGCCAGCTCAACCATCTGAGCAGAAGCCTTTCCTGTATGTTCAATAGCCTCCTGTATAGTTGTTGTCATACTGCTCTGCTCTTCTATGCTTGTCGCTGTCATATTAGTTGCCGCAGATATCTCTTTCATACTGTTAGTTACTGTATTAGTTGTATCAACGAGTTCATTGATAAGCTTATCACTCTTCTTAGTTTCATTGCTGACAACACCTGATACCATAATTATATTATCTAAAATCTCTTTTATTCTGCTATGTTCATCTTTAGCCGAATTAACAGCATCATCATTAAACAGAATTGTTAATTTACCAACTTCCAATATAACAACACCTATAAGCACTATCATAAATATTGAACATACTGCATTAACGTCCTGTCCATATATTCCCTTTGAAGCCTGCACAGCAGTTACAATTATGTATAAAATCAACATTCCTGCCGCAGTTCTTTTCAACGACTTCTTCTCATAATAAGGAATCTGAAGTATAAATATTCCAAGAATAGCATAACTGATAAAGCTTGCATCTGTCTGCACACCAATTAACAGATATTCTATTCCAATCTCAATAGTTGACATAACCTTTAAATATCTTGTCGCTGTATTCTTTCTGTAAACTATGACATTAACAGCTGCAAATACAGCAATAAGTGCTGTGTTACAATACACAACTACTGATGGAATATTGTGATTAAACTGCTTCATCCACAGATAAAAAAGAAACATCAAACCAAGTAGAGAAGTCGCCACTATATAGAACCTATTCATTCTTCTGTTTCTTTCACTCACATCTGTGTATTTATATTTATCCTGCATTAAAAAAATACCTCCTCCGTATGTTACCATCTTTAATAGTACCACAAAAGGAGATATTTTTCTATAGTTTTTATAATTATTGCAATTATTTCTCACTTTTATATCAGCTTTGTAAGCTTCTTATACATATCCTCAACAATCATTCTTATATCACGGCCCTCCTGAACAATTGTTATATCTGCATATTTCTCATAGAGCCTTTTTCTGTCCTCAAAGATTTCTTCTACTGTAGACTTGCCGTTAGATACAACACCTCTTTCTTTAAGGCTCCCTAATCTGCTCTCAAGCTCTTTTTCTGAAACTTTTAAATATATAACTGTTCCTATCTGCTTAAAATGCTCCATAGCCTCATCTCCATATACAGCACTTCCACCTGTTGCTATAATTGTATGCTCTGGAGATATTAAACAATTCACATCATTCTCAATCTTAATAAAGCCAGTATCGCCATTTTCTTCTATAAGCTGCTCAAGCGTCTTTTTATATGTATCCTGAATCACAATATCAGAGTCTATAAATGAATATCCTATCTTCTTGGCAAGTACAACTCCAAGTGTGCTTTTACCGCTTCCCGGCATACCTATAAGTATAATATTGTTCTTTGACATTTTACTCCTCGTTCCTTCCTGCAACTTAACTCAGCGTTACAGTACTATTCTCTATTCGTCTTTACTGTCTATTATCATCTGCAAAATGCTGACTTCTTTCATTACATCATCTAAAAGATTATTAATATTCCTGCTTCCATTAATAGTCTTATTACTGAGTTCCTGTGTATTCTCTGTGTTGGCAAGAAGCTCTTCACTGAATGCACTAAGGCTTTCTATCTGCTGTGTAATCTCATTGTTGCTTGTTGTGATATTATCCATATAATTGTATTCTTCGTCTATCTTTACCTGAATATCCCTTATGTCATCTCTTATCGCATCAAATGATTTCTTTGACTGGTTCACTAATTCCATCTGGTTCTCATTGGCCGAAAGAAGATTATTAACACTAAACCCAGCTTTCTCAGCCTGCTCTGCCAGTGCTACGATAATATTCTCTATCTCCTCTGTTGACTTTTGTGTCTCCTCTGCAAGCTGCTTAATCTGCTGTGCAACTACTGCAAAACCTGCTCCTGCCTCACCTGCTCTCGCAGCTTCTATGCTTGCATTAAGTGCAAGGAGTGCTGTCTGTCTTGTAATTCCGTTAATCATTCCAAGAATCACTTTAGCTTCTTCTGTCTTAGCTGTAAGCTCATTCATAGCACCACTTACATCACTGCCAATATCACTGCTGTTCTTTGATACATTTTCAAGCTGTTCCATATTGATATTGCCTGTCTTAGTAATATCTGTTGTTGTATCGAACTGCTTCTTGATATCCTCAATAATCGTTCTTGCATTCTCTGTAAGCTCCCCAATACTCTCTGTCATCTCAAGCTGGTTCTGCACTGTTCCTGCAAGCTCATTAGCACCTGATACCATCTGTGATACTGCAAGCTGGCTTCCTTCCGCCTGTTCCTGCATATTCTTTGACTCATCATTGATATTGTCAATCTCTTTGCAGAGGTTATCATTAGCTTTGATTATCTTATCAAGCATATCATCAGTCTTAGCCTTCTCTGCTTCAATTGTCTCAAGCTTATAAGCTGATATATGTCCAAGTACATCTGTTGTAATATAAGAAAATGCTACAACAAGTGTCATAAATGCAATCTGTATTTCATAATCAACCATATCACTGCTTGTTATTCCAACATTAACATATTGGATAATAATATATACAATATTAATAAGTGCACTTGCAATACCAACCTTTAAGGTATACTTTTTATCTGCAAACATAGATATTGCAATTATCATAGGAATTGCATAAGTAAATGAAAGAATACTTACTGATGTCCATAATACAAAGGCATATAATATTCCATAGCCTATTGCCGTAATTGACCTGACTATTTTACTCTCAGCATTTTTCTTATATGCGAATGCTGCCATAATAACCGGCACAATAAGAATAATCGAAAATACAAACACATATCCTGCCGTTCTATTTCCCTTAACAAGTTCCATTATATATGCCGCCAAAAGTACCATTGATATAATCAAGTAGCACTGCAGCAACTTTTTATTAACATAGCTTTTTTCGTTTAAATTGTTACCATCCTTAGTGTCTTTAGCCATGAGAAAATCCTCCATATTAATTGGCGTGAAGTTAAAAGTTACCAGTTAAGTTTATCTGTCTGCAGGAATTATAAATATCCATATAAGCGAGCTTATAAGAAGCATCATCGGATAGAAAAGAACCGGAAGTATCTGAAATGCTGACATCTCATAACCAAGCTCATTAACCGCTGATATAGCAACAAGCATCTGTGCTCCATAAGGAATAATCCCCTGAAATACACACGAAAATGTATCAAGAAGCGAAGCTGCTTTTCTATTGGATATTCCATAATCTGCTGCCATCTCCTTAGCGATTGGATTAGCCATAACTATCGCTACTGTATTATTCGCTGTTGCAATATCCATAGCCCCGACCAGAAGCCCCATACCAAGCTGTCCGCCTTTCTTTCCTTTAAAGGTTCTTTTAACCCAGCCTAGAAGTGCCGTAAATCCGCCATATTCCCTTATTAAGGCACACATAGCAGACACAAGAATGGCAACCATACAGGTTTCAAACATTCCAGATACGCCCGAACCCATACTTGTTATTAATTCAAATACACCAATATGACCTGTCACAAGCATAATAAATGTTCCTGTTACAATTCCTATCAGCAGCACAACGAATACATTTATTCCTGCTATTCCACCAATAAGCACGAATACATATGGTATTACCTGAACAAGATTATACTCGTGTGTTACTCTTCCTGAAATATCTGTTCCAAATGAAAGTATAAGTATAATTACAAGTGTGACAACCGCTGCCGGAAATGCAATCCAGAAGTTCTCCCTGAACTTGTCTCTCATAGCACAATCCTGTCCATTGCACGCCGCAATTGTTGTATCTGATATAAATGATAGGTTATCACCAAACATCGCACCGCCCATAACAGATGCAACACATAGTGCCATATTAAATCCAGAAGCCTCTGATACCGCAGCCGCAATCGGTGTTATAAGCGTTATCGTCCCAACTGATGTACCCATCGCTGTTGACACAAAACATGCAACAATAAAAAGCACTGCAACTGCAAACTTAGCTGGTATAAGATTAAGCATAAAATATGCCACACTTTCTGCACTGCTTCTTCCAACAACACCTACAAACACACCTGCTGTCAGGAATATAAGAAGCATAGTTATAATATTCTTATCAGCAAGCCCGCCTGCCATAATCTGTAACTTTTCATCAAAAGATACATCTCTGTTCTGTATACACGCTACAAGTATTGCCGCAAGAAATGCTACAATAATAGGTATGTTATAAAATCCCATTGGTATCTTACATATATATTCAAATATAATGCCAAGTCCAAGGTATAGCACCAGAAATACTAAAACCGGCAATAATGCTGTTGCATTAGACTTTTTCAAAATAAAAATCCTCCAAACGTAATATATAGTTAAATTATCTTAATCTTAACTATTATATTACATTTGGAGGATTAAGTATAGTGCGAAGCTGCTATATATTAAATTTATATATTAGAATTTCTTAAATACCCTTGGTACTTTCATCTATTGTAGTTGAAATATCACTAATCCCTGAATTCATCTTAGCCATTGTGTTCTTTAAAGTTCTGGCATTTTCTGCGAAATTCTTTAATATTTGTGGAAAATTAATGAACTTCTTCTATAGAAAAAGCAGGTATTCTATAGTATAATAAACTCATATTAAGCTAAGATTTGACATTTAATTAAGTATTTATATTAGGAATTGGGGAGTAATATGATTACTAGACATTTTATGAGAACCAGGCAGCTTAAACCAGGAATGAAGCTTGACCAGACAATTCTGGACCGTACAGGACGAAACCTCGTTATGAGAGGTTCTATTCTTGACGATTATGTAATTGACTCTCTTTTACGAATGGGCATTATGAACGTATACATACAGGAGGGTGAACCTGAACCTGATAATATCGAGCAGATGATAACTCCTGAGGCTAAGAAACATATTGAACAACTCCACAAAGATGACCCTGCCAAGGTAAAGCTTTCTGACAGTGTCAAGAAACGTGTCGCTGAAGGAATTCAATACATATATGCTAACACAGAATCTGAAAAACTCTCAGACACTGCTGACAGCATCGCTTCTAACCTGATGGACGCTATTAATGCCAACAACGCAATAGCAATTGATATAAGCACACTCAAGACAAGTGATGAATACACTTTCAAGCACAGTGTTGACGTGGCAACTATGGCTATGATTATCGGCAAACAACAGTGTCTGCCTGATAAGCAGATATATGAGCTTGGTGTATCCGGACTTCTACACGATATCGGAAAGACTAAAGTACCAGCTTCAATACTTAACAAACCTGCCAGACTTACAGATGAAGAATTCGCTGTTATGAAACAGCACTCTGTATTTGGATACCATATGTTACAGGAATGTAATGAATTTAATAACGATATATGTATGGCTGTCCTACAGCACCATGAAAAGATTAACGGCAATGGATACCCTCTTGGATTTGACGCTCCAAGAATAACTCCTTATGCAAGAATACTTGCAGTTGCCGATATATATGATGCACTTGTCACAGAACGTCCTTACAAGAAAGCATTTTCCCAGAAAGATGCAATCGAGCTTATTATGTCTATGACAGAGGAGCTTGACATCAAGGCTATGAAAAGCTTTCTTGAGAGTATTATTCTGTACCCTGTTGACTCAATCGTGGAATTAAGCAATGGCGAGAAAGCCAAGGTTGTAAGCAACAACAACAGCTATATACTGCGCCCTACTGTAGTCGGCATAACAAGCGGTCGTGTATACAATCTTGGCGAAGATATGGATTGTGCTAATATTGTAATCATCTGATATGGGGCTGTCGCACTAAAAAGCAACATACTACATTAACAATAAACATAGTACATTGCTTTTCACCTTTACCTACTCCCCGTCACAATCCCATACACCTTCGGCAGCCACCGCTCCAGAAGCTTGCACAGGACAATGCAGCATACAATGATAATGCACGGAATCAGAAAATACTCCATAAATATTGTAATTGAATTCTGCGGAACAACCTTCTGCACGATTTTCCGAAGTATCGTCAGATTCATCTCATGGAACAGATAAATTCCCATGCTGTACCTTGATACGACTAGCAGCAGCTTTTCAGCTCCGGCATTCTTAACCTTAGTCTCAAGAAGAATGGTACTCCTGCTCTTGATATAACATTTACCAGAAAATAATTAGCAATATTATTAACATCTCGCAAAGGATTCAGATGAATTGCAACCACTCGCAGTGTGCAAATAACTTTTGCCATATCAATTGCAACAAATTCTTTCTTCTCTTGTAATATATGTTTTTGCAATTAAACACCTACATTATCTGCTTATTTTTTTTAATAGGACATACTCTTATACACATCTCACATTTTATGCATACGGATTCATCAATAACCGGATATTCAAATCCTTCCTCATCAGCCTGCATTGTAATTGCATTTTTCGGACAAACCGCAAAACACGCTGTACATCCGCAGCATTCTTCTTTCCGCTCGAACAAAGTTATCTTTTTCATAGGCAATCTCCGCCATCAATAGAAATAATCTGTCCAACAATATGATTTGATAAATCACATGCCAAATACGAAACTAAGCCTGCGACCTCATTAGGCTGTCCAACTCTTTTATTCGGCTGATAATTCACAAGAATCTCGTCTTTTTTCCATCCGACCATATCTGTTGCCATAATACCAGGTGCAACACCATTTACTATTATTCCCTGTGAAGCCAGTCTTTTTCCCAATCCCTTAGTAAGTCCGGTAACTCCCCACTTGGATAATCCATACGGAATTACCGCACCTACCAATGATGTTTCTGATGTAACATTAATGATTTTCTTAATCTGATTATTCTTTTGCTGTAACATAAGTTCTGCAACCGCCTGTGAAATGAAAAATACTGACTTCATATTCGTCTCAAACACAGTATCAAAATCTTCTTCTGTAACCGCGAAAAAGTCTCCTTGCCAATCATGTGCTGTCAATGTTCCTGCATTATTAACAAATATATCTAATGTTGGATTCTCAATATTTTTGCACAATCCCAATGCATTTAATATATGCTGTTTTGCATTCCTAATATCTTTAACATCCCACTCATATCCATATATTCTATCAGAGTTTAACTGTTCACAGCTTCTTCTGATTTTATCAGCGTTGCGCCCCGTCATAACAACCGTCGCACCTTCAGCCAGAAATGCCTTACATATCTCCAGTCCCAGTCCGCTACTGCCTCCTGTTACAATCGCAACCTTCCCCTGCAAAAGATTTCCTGCTGTCGGATTCTGCACAACTGTATTATACACAACTGTTGGTCTTATAATTTTTTTAATCACTTTCTTGATTCCCATATTATTCATCTCCTAAATATTTTGATAAATCCTGATAAAACAATTCCATAAAATGTTCTCTTCCATCTTTTGTAAGCCAGTCACACCCATTAATAAACCAGTCATAATGCTTCTGGAAATCCGGATGATTTCTATAATCAAAGTACGGAACGTCTCTTTTATTAGCCTTCTTTACATTCTGATACAACATTGCATCCACAAACTCATCCGAAAAATGTCTATTCAACGCATCACTGTGTGGCGTAGAAACAATAACCGGTCTTAATTTGTGTTCCAGAGCAAGTTCAATCATATCTTTAACAACCTTAACATTTTTATCAAAACACTTTTTAACCTCTTCCGGTATATTATCTGTTTGCGTATCTTTTAAACCAAACTGTCTGCACCAGCCTTTAATTCGGTTTTCTCCGTTTAATAACGCCTGCTGTTTTGTTATGTCTGATAATCTCTGTCCCATATAATCTCTATATTGAGAATCTTTAACAATATGAAGCCACTTCATACCTGAATTAAGAATAGGAAATCTATGGTATTTCATATCCTTCCACTTAGAATAACCTAATATATTTTCTTTACTTAAGAAAGAATAATACTTTGCATTCCTTGAATCATCGGTATAATCCAGCAGTGCAAACACACACACCGGTAAGGTTATAATGACAATACCATTTTCACTAATATGCGATATATACTCTTTTAATATTCTGCTGTCGTATGACAATGATTGCGGAGACATTGCAAAATTATATCCATGTTCATCCTCTTCATATTCAAATGCAAATCTGCCATGCACACTCCCAAAATTGACAATATCCAAATTCTTCGGAATAGGCTTATCTTTATCTAACACATTATCAAATTCGCTAATATTTTTATAATATGTAGTTTTTTTATAAAGATAATTAGCTGACAAAAACATTATAATCAATCCAGCAATTATCAATATACATATCAATGATATCATCATTTTTTTCTGCCTCCTAACCGTATTATTATGCTTTGAATTATATCTTTTTCCTTCCTTGTTGTTCCGCAAAAATATATTACCAAATAATATACCACTGTATATACAGCTGCCATAACGAAAAATTTTACCCACGAAGAACTATCAACATACTGATAGAATTTCCACATAACAGAAGCCACCACAAGTGTCGCCGGAAGAATATCCCTGCACATGCTGCTTATAAATTTCTTCATATTTAATTTAATGCTAATATGATAATAGGGAATTAAAATAAAGATAGTTCCCCCCACAAAGGTTACCATGGTAACCGCTGCAGCACCAATAATCCCCGTATGAACAACCAATGCATATGTTATAACTGCATTGAGCAGGAATATAAT
>ERZ791897.1592-NODE-1592-length-9868-cov-2.077143_pt1 | contig 9868 bp, 8 predicted proteins | sample MGYA00510152_ERZ791897 | MGnify/ENA primary metagenome ERZ791897 (study PRJEB30046, sample SAMN00792050) | human gut metagenome | study: EMG produced TPA metagenomics assembly of the A metagenome-wide association study of gut microbiota in type 2...
TTCTTTTTCTCTGTTCTTTGATTCTCATAATCAGGCAACCTCTAATTTAATTCCCCTCGATACAGAAAGCGCCAGACCCATCTCTGCCAACAAAATCGATATGGATGTTCCTCCATAACTGATAAACGGCAGTGATACACCCGTATTTGGAATTGTATTCGTAACAACCGCAATGTTGAGTAATACCTGAATCGCCAAATGCGCCATAATTCCAACTACGATCAATGCTCCATAAAGATCAGAGGCATTATTTGCAATGATCATCAGACGCCAGATAATAAGCAGGTACAACAATATCAGACAGACTGCGCCAAAAAGACCAAGTTCTTCACATATAACAGAAAAGATCATATCATTCTGTGCCTCCGGGATAAATCCCAGTTTCTGCATACTCTCTCCCAATCCTTTGCCAAAAAGCCCTCCGGAACCGATCGCATATAATCCCTGCAGCGTCTGATACCCTTTTTCATAGTCCTCCGGATGCAGCCAGATCATAACACGCTCTGCACGGTAAGATGCCAGCAGAATAAACAGAGTGCCAGCCAGACCTACTCCTATTCCCATGATGATGAACTGTAAATATTTCGGACTTGCAACAAATAACATGCAGACAGCAATTCCAAGGATAATAATTGCCGTACTTAAGTTATTATACGCAACCACCGCAAAAATCGGCAGAATAAAAAGCATGATCTTAACCAGGCTTTTAAATTCACCAATACGTTTTGGTGTTTTATAGATGATCGTCGCAAGGAAAATTATAACCGCGATTTTCGCAATCTCAGATGGCTGGAACTGGATCGGTCCGATCCTGAACCATCGCGACTGTCCTTTTGCACTTGTTCCGACAAAAATAACTGCTGTACATAACGTCAAGGCCACAAAATACGCAAGCGTTGAAACCTGCATCCAGAACTTATATGGAATTTTCGAAATAAATAACATTGCTGCTATTCCAAGTGCGCTTGCATACATCTGCCTTTTCACATAATATGCTGCATCGTTAAATCTTGTCGATCCATAATAAGAACTGGTACTGTATAACATGATCAGCCCAAAGCACAGCAAAAATATAATCAGAAATAACAGGCTGTAATCAAAATACCGGATCGCTTTTTGTTTTTTTTCATTTTCCCGTCTTCTTGCCATAATTTTTCCTCATTTATATAAAACCTGTCTGATCAAACCCTGATTCTTTATTCCGGCAGTTCCATGACATATTGCCGGAACAGATCTCCACGCTGCGTATAATCCTTAAAATCTCCCCAGCTTGCACATGCAGGCGAGAGCAATACTGCTTCCCCGGTTTCTGCCAGTCTGTAACAGTTGTCTACCGCTTCTTTTAATGTATCACAACATACGATATTCCCAAAGCCATGCTTTTGTGCACATTCTGCGATTTTTTCTTTCGTCTGTCCAATTAACAAAAGATATTTTACTTTTCCCTCAAAGCTGTCAATCCACTCATCAAATTCAAGTTCTTTATCATACCCACCGCCGATGAGCACCGTTTTCCGGTTCATTGCCCTGATTCCGCGAATTGCCGCATCCGGATTTGTCGCTTTAGAATCATTATAATACATAACACCATGCAATTCCCGCACAAATTCAATGCGGTGTTTTACACCCTGAAACTCTTTTAACACGCTCTGTATCACATCAGCCGGTGCTCCCATGCAAAGCGCAGCACCGGAAGCCGCCATGACATTTTCATAATTGTGTGTTCCAAGAAGTTTCAGTTTATCTATGTCTATCAGTTTTTCCGGTTCTTTTTCCTTCTGAGCTATCCAGATCGCGTCATTCTTCAGATATATTCCCTCTGCTAATGATCTTTTGCTGCTGAAAAACAATACCTTTGTTTTAAGCGTTTCTGCAAAAGAACGAAGTATTTCATCCTCATAATTGAGTATACATACATCATCCATTGTCTGACACTTTGTAATGCTTTCCTTTGCCCGGATATATGCCTCCATGGTGTGATGTCTGTCAAGATGATCCGGCGTGATATTTAAAATTGCAGAAACGGAGGGATGGAAAGTTTCCATTGTTTCTAACTGAAAACTGCTGATCTCTGCCACTGCAATGGTCTGTTCTGTGGTTTTTTCAACGATCGAAGTATATGGGATACCAATATTTCCAACAACAAATACTTCCGGATAACATTTCTTTAGGATTTCTCCCACAAGTGTTGTCGTTGTCGTTTTTCCGTTTGTACCCGTAATTGCTGCAACCCGCCCTTTTGCAAGCCGGTATGCAAGTTCTGCCTCTCCCCATATCGGTATGCCGGCATTATGTATCTTTTGCATTGCCAAAGAATCAAGCGGTATGCCTGGGCTTACCACAGCAAGCTCCATTTTATCAACTGCCTCATCCGGCAATTCTCCTACCCACAACGGGCAGTCCGAAAATACCGGATACGTTTTTTTCCAGGCAGCAGTATCGAATTTTTTGTTTTCATCGAACAGAAAGACGCTGCACCCAAGTTTCTTTAGTAACGCCCCGGCGGCAATCCCACTTTTTCCAAGTCCTGCCACCAATACCTGTTTTCCTGTCAGATCCATGCATTACTCCATTTCCACATGTGATTTTTATTACATTGCAAGCAGTGCGATCAGGCACAAAATTGCTGTCGTGATAGAAAATACAGCAACAACTCTTGTCTCAGACCATCCGCCAAGTTCAAAATGATGATGAATCGGTGCCATACGGAAAATACGCTTCCCGCCGGTTTTCTTAAAATAAGTCACCTGAATGATAACGGATAAAACTTCCACCAGGTAGATCAGACCCACGATCAGAATAAAAAGAGGCATCTGCATCATATATGCTGTTGATACTACAAAGCCACCCAGTGCCAGAGATCCGGTATCTCCCATAAATACACTTGCCGGATATACATTAAACAGTAAAAATCCAAGCAGTGCCCCCACAACAGCACAGGTGATCGGTGCAATTCCTGCATTAGTTCCGATTGCTACAACTGAAAAGAATGTTGCAACCATGATCGTAACGCTTGATGCTAATCCGTCAAGTCCATCCGTAAAATTCGTTCCGTTTACGGTGCCGACTACCGCAAAAAACAGAACCGGAATTGCCAGCCATCCAAGATCTAAGTATTTTCCCCCTGAGAACGGGATCAGCATGGTAAGTGCCACACCGGAATATTTCACCATGTATACAGCAAATACACCTGTGACAATGATCTGAAGAATCATCTTCTGCCATGCCAGCAGTCCATCTGAACGGCGCAGCACAACTTTTAAATAATCATCCAAAAATCCGATCACACCAAATCCGACTGTCATAAACAGAATCGGAATGATCTTCGGATAATCTTTGACATAAAACAGGGATGTTATGATAATACTTGCAAGAATCATCAGTCCCCCCATTGTCGGGGTTCCGTTTTTCTTTAAATGGGATTCAAGTTCTTTTCGTTCTGTCTGACCTACCTTGAGTCTTCTTAAGAAAGGAATCACAACTGGTCCTAACAGTGCACTGATTGCGAATGCAATAATTACCGGTATTACAATTTCATATGTCATAATAATCTCCATTCTTGCGCCGGTTTTGCGCTCATGTACTTTTTTAACAACACAATAGTATACGTCATTTTTTATCATTTCGCAAGATACGGCAAAATGTTTTCCATAATTTCTTTTGCAACAGGTGCCGCGATCTGCCCTCCGTAATAAGTTCCTTTCGGATCGTTGATTACAACGAGCACTAAAACTTTCGGATCATCCGCAGGGGCAAATCCAAGAAATGACGAGATGTATTTATGTTCACTCCTTGGAAGTGTCTGTGAAGTAGCAGTTTTTCCTCCAATGGAAAAACCTTCTATTTTAGCATTCTTTCCACTGCCATCAGAGACAACCCTCTCTAACAGATAACGCATTGTTTCCGACGTTTCTTCCTTGCAGATGTCATTTTTTGTTTCATAGCTCAATGTTTCTACCTCATTTCCCCCTTCTCCTGTGATTTTTACCCCAAAATGCGGCGTGATACGGTGTCCCCCATTTATAATAGAAGAAACAGTAGTCACAAGCTGCATCGGCGTGATCTGAAAGGACTGCCCGAACGATATGGTTGCAAGCTCTACCGGACCGACATTTTCTTTTTTGTGCATGATCGTTGCCGCTTCTCCGGGCAGATCCACATTTGTTTTCGACAGCAGTCCAAACTGTCTGAAATACTTATAAAAATTGTCAACCCCAAGTCTTTCTCCAAGTTCGATAAATACCGGATTACATGAATTCATAATTCCTGTTTCAAACGTTTCTGCCCCATGTCCGGTCGTCTTGGCACACCGTATCCTCCGGTCCTCCACCAGTTTATATCCGGGACAGTAAAAATTATCCGTCAGCTTAACGACTCCCTGTTCTAATGCTGCTGCCGCTGTAATGATCTTAAATGTGGAACCCGGTTCATAAGTATCACTGATACATTGATTTCTCCACATCTGGTTCAAAAGATCCTGTTTTTTCTCCGCAGGAACATTTTCCTCATTGATCAGTGTAAACGGATCATTCAGATGAAACTCCGGATAATTTACCATCGCATAGATTTCTCCATCTGACGGATTCATCACAATAACAGACACATATTTTGCATCTTTTTTGATATAGGTCTTCTCTGCCGCCTGTTCACAGTATAACTGTATATTATAGTCCATGGAAATATTAAGGTCGTATCCGTTGACCGGTTCAAGTCTCGTCTCCCCTGCATTTTCAATCTCAATCCCCCTTGCATCTGTAAGTGTAAGTATTTTCCCATTCGTCCCCTGAAGATAAGAATCATACTTTACTTCAAGTCCCACAATTCCCTGGTTATCACCACCCGTAAATCCCAATACTTTTGATGCTAACGTATCGTAGGGATAATACCGCTTATAATCTTCGTCTACTTTGATCCCCGGAAGTTTATATGCCCGTATCTTATCTCCTGTCTCTTTTGGGACATTTGTCTTTATGCGCTCTATGGAGCTCACCTTTTCCACACGTTTCCGCACTGTTTTCTCCGGTAGTTCAAGTTCTTTTACCAGTGCAGTGATCACTGCCTCTTTATCTTCGATCTGGCTGTGTATGACCGATATGGTGCAGACCGACTTATTAGTTGCAAGTACCACACCGTTTTTGTCTAAAATTTTTCCTCTCGCTGCCTTAATATCACGCTCCCTCTCATGCAGATTCTGCGCCTTTTGTCCATAATATCCGGAGCAAAATATCATAAGATACACCAGTCTTCCAAGTAAAAATAAAAGTGCCAGAAATACAACCGTAAACATTACCATGATCTTTTTCCGATGAAATGTTTTACTTCTATAAAAAGGAAGTTCCTGCTGCATATATAAAAACCTCACAAAAGTTTTCATAGCATTTTATTCTTACTTTTGTGAGGTTATGTATTTTGTTTTATACTTTTCTTTACTGCTGACCTTCATCTGCCCCCGGATCAATATCTTCGGCTGGCTGTTCCCCCGTATTCTCCGGCAGTTCATCCGTCGTATCCGGCACATCCAGACTCTCCTCAGCCGTAGAGTTTGCAACATCGGCTGCCGTCACATCACCGACATCGCCTTCGTCTTCACCTTTGATTCCCCATCCTTCATGAATACCGGTAGTATCTTCATCCCGGTATATATTCATATAAGGAAGAACCTCCTCTAAGATCTCTCTTACGATATTCTGTGCATAAGTACTGTGGAACTGTTCTGCAACATTCGGTTCATCCACAACACAGTAAATGACAAACTGCGGATCTTCCACCGGCGCAAATCCGATAAACGACACCAGATAATTAATGCCATCACGTCCTGCTTTCTGGGCTGTACCGGTTTTTCCTCCCATGGAATATCCATCTACCTTTGCAGTTACTGCAGTACCGCCTGTGACCGTAGAATACATATACTGTTTTAAGGCATCACTCGTTGACTTCGATACCGTCTCCCGTAAAAGGGTTGGTGTCACTTCACTGATCGTATTTCCGCTTTCATCCGTTATCCTTTTCACAACATGCGGCTGATAAAGACTTCCACCATTGACCAGAGAACAATATGCCGTGGCAAGCTGTATCATCGTCGTATTGAAATTCTGTCCAAACGCATTGGTTGCAAGATCGACTGGTCCCATATTATCTGCCGTATAGATCAGGGAATCTGTTCTTGCTTCTCCTGGAAGATCGATCCCCGTTCTTTGTCCAAAGCCAAATATCTGCTGATATCTGGTGAAAATATCACTCCCCAGACGATAGGATATCTGCATCATCGCATCATTGCAGGAATTCATAAGTGTCTGTTCAAGTGTTTCCATCCCATGTCCGCTTCTGTTTACACAGTGGATATCATGTCCACCCACATGCTCATATCCATCACAGTAAAAACTGTCTCCCGTCGAAACCTTGCCCGTTTCAAGTCCTGCCGCCACCGTAAATGGTTTTGCAGTAGATCCAGGTTCATAAGTATATGTTGTACAGAAATTCTGCCAGATTTTATTCAAGGCATCCATCTGTGTATCTTCGTCCATTGCATCAATCTCTTCCTGCGTATAATATGCCGAAAGATCTCTTGGATTGCTCAGATCATAATTCGGATAATTAGCCATTGCAAGAACATCCCCGTTATTCGGATTCATGACCAGTACTCCGACATGGCTAGCCCCAGGCTCTCCCTCGCGGTAATTCCCGGTATAGGCTTCATTAAAATCTGCAATCTTTTGTTCTACCACAGACTGGATATGGGAATCGATCGTAGACACAACTGTGTTACCATTTTTCGCAGCTTTGATGGTCTTTTCAAAGTTATTATCTGTATTTAAATATCCGTACTCTCTTCCATCCACACCGTTTAAAGTTTCATTGTAATACTGTTCAAGACCGTTCACACCAACGTTTCCGGAAGCTGTAAATCCTACAATAGAGCTCGCAAGTGCACCATACGGATATTCCCTTTGATATTCCTTTTCAAACCACACACCCTTGATATTGGGATTTATCTTTTTTCCTTTTTCATCCACAGCTTCCTGCATTTCAACAAATGGCTGTATTTCTTCGTAAGATGCCTTTTTCTTCAGCACGATATAACGGCTGTCATTCTGCTCTTTCGCGTAACCATACAATGTATTGCTGTCCATATCCTCAAAGCAGCTTGTAAGCGCCTGAATTGTAGGCTCAATATACTCCTCTTTGCTGGTCATGACCGAACAGTCTAAAATGACATTATAAACGGCGATACTGGTTGCAAGTACAGTACCCTTGCTGTCCACAATATCGCCTCTCTGATACGGAATGGTCTGACTGTCATATTCCTGCTGTGACAAAACAATTTTTTCGTATTTATCACCGCTGGTATGTTCAATATACATAAGTCTCCCGATCAGCCCTGTCAGTAAAACTGCAATTGCACTGAACATAACGACCAGTTTTTTCTGCATGCGTCTCGGAAACTTCAACCATGGTTTTCTTCTTCTCTTTGCTGCCATCCTTACCCCTGCATTTCTTATATCACAGTATCAAAACATGCATTCTATTTCTGCGGTATTTCACTGTACTGGTTCATAAAATCATCATTGTCAACAGTATAATAGATAATCTGGGATTCTTTTGCATATGACATTCCAAGCTCATTTAATGCTTTTTCCCTGACACTGTCAAGGTCTACAGACATACGGATTCTCTTATATGCCTCATCATTATCTGCCTTTAAATCAGCGATCTGGCTTTCTAAATTGCTGATCGTATTCATTCTTGCCGTCATATCTGACTGTATTTTTATGTAGGTTCCTGCAAATACGCCAAATACGATCACTGCCATGGTAAGAAATATCACATAACTCTTGCTCATCCGAAGCTGACGTTCCTGATTTCTTCTTACCTGACGTTTTCTTCTACGCAGTTGTTCTTCCCGTTCTCTTTCTTCTCTTTCCCGTCTTTCTCTTCGGTAATCAGGTACTGCTTCCATGCGGCGCACCGTATTGCCATCCACATAATAATTTCTTCCGGAAGCTCTCCTCTCCGTCTGATCTCTCATAATATTCCTCCCTAACTATCTTCGTTCAAATACACGAAGTTTTGCACTTTTTGACCTCGACTTTTCTTCCAGTTCCTTCTCCGATGGAAGAATCGGCTTTCTTGTAATCACTTTTCCTTTTGAAACTTTTCCACAGACACAGACCGGAAAATCACTCGGACAGGTACATGGGTTTTCATTTCTCTTAAAATTTGATTTTACAATACGGTCTTCTAACGAATGGAATGTAATAATGCAGATCCTTCCACCCGGATTCAAAAGATCGATCATCTCATCTAAATGATCTCTAAGCACTTCAAGTTCGTGATTTAACTCAATACGGATCGCCTGAAATGTACGCTTTGCCGGATGCCCTCCGGTTACCTGTACTTTCATCGGAATAGCTGCCCGTATAATAGCTGTCAGTTCTCCTGCTGTCTCGATCGTTTTCTTTTGACGTTCCGCTACAATATGTTTTGCAATATTTTTTGCAAATTTATCTTCACCGTAATCACGAATAATACGGTATAATTCTTTTTCTTCATAGCCATTGACAATATCGCCGGCTGTCTGCGTCTGGCGCTGGTCCATGCGCATATCGAGCGGTGCATCTACCCTGTAGGTAAAACCGCGTTCTTCATTGTCAAGCTGATAGGAAGATACTCCAAGATCAAGGAGAATCCCGTCGACTTTATAGATGCCTCTTGCTGCCAGTTCCTGTACCATGTAACAATAATTGCTGCGAATGATCGTCGCCTGTTTATAGGGGGCTAACCTCTCACTCGCAGCAATTATCGCATCCTGGTCTTGATCTATGCCAATAAATCTCCCCTTGGCAGAAAGTTTCCTGCATACCTCAGCGGCATGCCCTGCACCTCCTAAAGTACCATCCACGTAGATTCCGTCCGGTTTGATATCCAAACCTTCAATGGTCTCTTCCAGTAATACAGATTTGTGTTTAAATTCCATCTCCGTCTCCTGTCTGGATTTACTTTGCAAGATACTTCAAACGAGACCTGTCAGATTGTGATTCCCATGTCCTGCATGCTCTCTGCAATGCTGTCCATGTCATCATAATCACAGATCTCATTCCATTTTTCTTTGCTCCAAACTTCAATTCTGTTCAGATTACCTGTCAGAACCACATCTTTCTCCAGACCGGCAAATTCGCGCAGTGTCTGCGGTACAAGGATTCGTCCCTGCCTGTCCAGTTCACATGTAGTTGCTCCAGCTACAAAGAATCGTGAAAAAGTTCTGGCATTTTTATTTGTAAGTGGTAAAGATCTGAGCTTCATTTCAAAGGATTCCCATTCATCCATCGGATAAATGTAAAGACAGCCATCAAGCCCTCTTGTCAGAACAAACTCTTCCCCTAAGAGCTCCCTGAATTTAGAAGGAATGATCAGACGCCCCTTCGCGTCGATCGTGTGGTTATACTCTCCCATGAACATGTTACTCACCTACTCTCGCAAAATCTGAATCTCCCCTTCAGATTTCTCAGGTGGTAATGGACTCTGCCGTTATTCCCCACTCACCACCACTATTCACCACTTTCTACCACTTATGTGCTTATTCTAAACTATTTAGGCTGAAAAAACAAGGGGGAGAAAAAGATTTTTAAAATTTAGAACTCTGTTAACATTTATGAAACAACCTTATTTTTGTATAAAAATTGGGATATTATGTACAAAAAATGGGTTGAAATTCCACTTTCACCCCACTTGTGTTTCATATATATAATTTTTTACAGTTCTTCCTTTGAATTTGTGGGAGAATTTCCCACATCTTGTTTCCACTGTTCAGGAATATGCGTATACTCTGAATTTTCCCAGTTCACATTTTGCTCCGGTTTTTTCATATTTT
>ERZ791897.1597-NODE-1597-length-9857-cov-2.031932_pt1 | contig 9857 bp, 7 predicted proteins | sample MGYA00510152_ERZ791897 | MGnify/ENA primary metagenome ERZ791897 (study PRJEB30046, sample SAMN00792050) | human gut metagenome | study: EMG produced TPA metagenomics assembly of the A metagenome-wide association study of gut microbiota in type 2...
TGCCGGCGGGGGCACTGGCGGCATCGGCTCCGATATTGCTACGCGGGCCTTCAACGAAGGATCGATGGGCAATGAAATGAACCAGAGTGCAGCTGAACCCGTCACGATTGCCGGTGGTGGCACTGGTGGTATCGGCTCCGATATTGCTACACGGGCCTTTAACGGCAATCTGACCGGTACGGAAAACACCAGCCCTGCTATGCCAAAAACCATTGCCGGTGGCGGTACCAGCGGCGATGGAACCGATCTTTGCCTCCGCGTATTCAATTCGTATCACAAATAACAGTATATGGCTGGCCCTCTCTGCCCCTGGCGTTTTCTCCCCCTAACGTCAGGGGCAGATTTATATATGCGTATTAATGTATCACACCCATGGATACCAGTGCGACAAAAATGACAAAAGCCACAACGACCAGCATCCCCATCTGCATCATATTCACAGCAATCCTCCTCTCCTGTACTATATCTATCATATCATAGATTGCCCAATCCGGAGAAGAACGTCACCGATGTCGCATCAGTAAAACAAAACAAAGAAAAGCTCCTGTGAAAGACATCGTGAACATATCCCCCAAATATGTTGTGCATAAAAACATCATTTTATGGTATTTACTCACCTTATAAGCCGTTACTATTACGTTTAACGGCTTATATTTTTTCTTTTATTTCCATAATTAATTAATCTTATTTTTAAAATAAATAAATAATTATTACTTGTTTTCCTAATTTTTATCATTGTTATGATATAAACGTATTGATAAATTGCTTTTTGGGTATTTACATTTCTTAGATTTGGCTTTATACTTTATACATACAAACTCGAATGTATGTATAATGCGAAGGAAATAAAATGTATCGTATAAGTTGTTTAAAAAGGGAGGTCTTATTATGTTGGATTTCGTATTTTATCAAAAAGTAAAAGTCATGTATGGTCCAGGTTATCTCAACAAAACGGGCGAACTATTAACCCAGGCCGGCTATAATAAGGCATTCATCGTTTGTGATGCCGGTATCGTAGCAACGGGAATGGTCAAAAAATTATCAGAAGTGTTGGATGCTTCTCACATCAATTATGTCGTATTTGATAAAGTTCAGCCTAATCCGCCAATTAAGTTTGTCGTAGAAGGCGCTGAATTATGCAAAAAAGAAAGCTGCGATTGTGTAATCGGCATTGGCGGTGGCAGCAACATTGATACGGCAAAAGCCATTAATTGTCTGCGATTCAACTCTCCTCCCATTGAACGCTTCGCAGATCCTAACGAACCCATGAATAACTCACCCGGCCTGATTATCATCCCGACAACGTCCGGTACAGGCAGTGAAGTTTCCGACGGCATGATTCTTTCCGACGAAAACCATAACAAAGTGCCTATGCTCGCTACCAATTGTATGTCTGAATATGCCATCCTCGACCCCGAACTGACGGCAGGTATGCCGAAAAAGTTGACTATCTTTACGGGTCTGGATGCTTTATCTCACTGCGTAGAAGCCTATACATCCAATTGCTGCAATCCCTTCAACTATCCAATCCTCGAAAAAATGATGGATGTTATCATTGAATATCTGCCCCGTGCCGTTGAAAATGGCAAGGATATGGAAGCACGTGGCATGATGTGTATCGCTTCGTGTATCGGCGGCTGGATGCTAGGTACGGGTCATTGTGTAGCCGGCCATTCTTTCGGCCATATCGTCGGCGGACTATTTGAAATGCCTCATGGCCTGGCTGTCTTCTCCGGTCTTCCTTATGTCCTTGAATTCAATGCGCCAGTAATTCCCGAACAAACAAAAAAAGTTGCCCAGCATTTCGGTATTACTTTCAAGGGAGACGAAACACCGGAACAGATTGGTACGATGGCCCGTGATGGATTAATCAATTTCCGGGACAATGTCCTGCATTGCCCATCCATCAAGACCTATCCACATGATGACAGCCGTTTTGAAGAGCTAGCCAAGGATATTGAAGGCGAAATGTTCCAGGTATTCAATCCGCGTAAGATGACTGCGGCCGACGCATTAGAAATCCTGAAGAAAGTATATGCATAATAATTCTGAAATAAATTGTATAAAATAAACAGAAAGATTAAAAGGAGGGACGCAGTATGGATAACAGTAACATGACTAATCAGGAATGTATCGACCTTTTGATGAAAAACGCTCATAAAGCATTAGCTGAATTAGCAAAATTCGATCAGGAAAAAATAGACGAACTCTGCCGCGCCTGCTGCGATGAATTCCGTGCATACGGTGAAGAATTGGCAAAAGAAGCTGTTGAAGAGACCGGTATGGGGAATGTAGAAAGCAAGATTGCCAAAAACTGTGGCACACCGGTTGGCGTATGGTGGGCTTTAAAAGGTAAAAAGTCTATTGGCATTATTAAACGGGACAAAGAAAAGGCACTGACCTATGTAGCTCATCCGAAAGGTGTTATTTCCTGCGTTATTCCGACGACGAACCCAAATATGACCATCCTCGTTAATGGCATATACGCCTTGAAAGGTGCCAATGTCATCATTTGTTCCCCTCATCCGCGTGCCAAAAAATCAACGGTGCACACCATTGAAATTCTGAACAAAATTCTGAAAAAACACGGTGCACCTGACAATATCTTCCAATGCGTAGAAGATCCGAACATGGAACTGACCCATATGATGATGGCAGCCTCGGATACTGTTCTCGGAACTGGTGGCACCAGCATGGTCAAGGCTGCATATTCCAGTGGCAAGCCAGCATACGGCGTAGGCCCCGGCAACTCCCATGCTATCTTTGATCCCGATTATGACGACATCCCCGGGGCAGTAGCAAAAACAATTATGTCCAACTGCTTCGACAATGGCCTTGTCTGTGCATGCCCGCGTGCCTTTGTTACTCCGAAGACTATCAGCGCCAAAGTTGTAGAAGAACTAAAAAAGAATAAAGTCTTCTACACAGACGATCCAGTAATCCGCGATAAATTCCGCCAACTTCTTTTCCCAAATGGGTATGGTAAACTCGGTGGCGACGCTGTCGGTCATAATGTACAAGAAGTAGCCAAAATGGCCGGCGTAGATATTCCTGCCGATACGTCTATTATCGTGGTCAAGGTAGATAAGCACGGCTTTGACGAACCACTCTGCCGGGAAAAAATGGTTCCTCTGGCTGTTCATATGGAAGTCGATGACCTCAAACAGGCAGTCGCTTTTGTCAAAGATGATCTCCTTGCAGAAGGAGCCGGCCATTCCTCGATTATCCACTCCAATAACAATGATTTTATTGAATACGCAGCACTGCAGCTGCCAATTTCCCGGGTTATCGTCAACTCTATCGGCCAGGGCTGCGCAAATGCAATGCTCGATAATAGTCTCGTGCCAACCTCTACATTAGGTTGCGGATCGTGGGCAGGCTGCTCGATTTCTGAAAACCTTACGTATATGCATCTGATTAATATTTCCCGTATCGCTTATAAACTACCACCTGAAAAGATTCCAACAGAAGATGAAGTCTTCAACAGTGATAAAATTTCCAACCTCGACGATATAGCCGGCATCTGATTACTGACAGTCCCCCTTACTATACAGTGTCCAGTATCATGCTTTATACCTTGTTTCAATTATATGCCTGGTCTGCTGTCTAATGAACCGGATCAGGCATGAAAACCTCTATGATATCTACTGGACACTTTTTATACGGCAGGCAGGATGCCCCTCCTGCCTGCCACTTTTATTACCTGAAGGAGATGCATCCTATTGAATGAATCTGCCTTTGCATCGCAAAAACGGTTGCGCTGGTTCTATCTCACTGTCGGCGTCATTCTGCTCCTCTTCCTGGGGCTGATTTACGCCTGGTCAGTCTTCCGTATTCCGTTGGAACAGGAATTCGGCTGGACCAAGTCTGAATCATCCGTTACCTTTTCCATCGCTATGATTATGTTCTGCCTCGGTGGCGTCGCCTCCGGCATTATTACTGCCCGCAAGGGACATCGTTTTACACTCTTCTGCTGCGCCCTTTTCCTCGCATCAGGATTCTTCAGCGCTTCCCGGATTCACTCTTTGCTGGGAATCTACATCACCTACGGTGGTCTTTGTGGCTTTGGCGTCGGACTCGGTTACAATGCCTCCATCAGTCCCCTGGTCAAGTGGTTCCCTGATAAACAGGGACTTGTCTCCGGCATCGCCCTCATGGGCTTCGGTCTGGGTGGTATGATTCTCGGTACCCTGGGTGCACGACTCATCCTATCCCTGGGCTGGCGTACAACTTTTATGATATTTTCTGCAGCCTTTGCTATCATATTTGTCCTCGGCGCGATTTTGCTAAAAGCTTCATCCCCGGCCTTCCTTCAGCAGATTACTACAGGAAACCAGAAGCAGGCCACGTCTCTGGAAGAAATAGATTTCCGGACCATGCTTCATCGCCGTAACTTCTGGCTTTATTTTCTTTTTGCATTCATCCTTTCCGCTGCCGGACTGGCAATTCTCAACATTTCTGCCAATTATGCAGCCGATATCTTAAACAGCAGTCTTACCGAAGCCGCAGCCATTGCCGGCGTCATTTCTATCACTAATGGTCTGGGGCGTGTCATTTCCGGCCAGCTTTTCGATATGAAAGGTTACCGCGTCACTATGATCTTTATTTGCATCCTCTTTGCCATTGCCGGCGGATTCCTGATTCTTTCGGAGTCGGCCCGCACCCTTCCCATCCTTCTGACCGCTTTCATCTTTATCGGTCTGGGCTACGGCGCTGTTCCTCCTATTAACTCCGCTTTTACAGCAAAATTCTTCGGCAACAAAAATTATCCTCTCAACTACAGCATCATGAACCTGTGCATCTTGCCGGCCTCGATTATCGGCCCCACCTGCGCTAATGGTTCCTATATGACAACCTTTTTAACTATCCTGTTCTTTACCGTCATTGCATGTATCGCAATGTTGGGAATCCGTCAGAAGCCCTTTATCCCCGGAGGCGAATAAACTATGAGCGTGTATGAAGAATACAAACAAAAATTAAGAACCCCGGCAGAAGCCGTCCAGGCCGTCAAATCTGGCGACTGGGTTGATTACGGTGCTGACTTTGCCCAGCCGACAGCTCTGGACATGGCGCTTGCAGCCCGTCGCAATGAACTGTCTGATGTCAATATCCGTGGCAGCCTCACCTATTATCCTCGTCAGGTCATAGAACAAGATCCGGATGGCAAGGCCTTTACCTACCAGAGTTGGCATTTCAGTGGCCTTGATCGTAAATATCGTAGAAAATATCCTGGCAAAGTGTTCTTCAACCCCATGCTTTTCCGCAACCTGACATCGTACTACACGAAATGCCATATTCCCGTTGATGTAGCCATGCTTTCTGTTAGTCCCATGGATAACAAAGGTTTCTTTAACTTTTCTCTCTGTAATGTTGCCAACAAGGAAGTCGCAGATGTTGCCAAAATCGTCATCCTGGAAGTACACAAAAACCTGCCCCGTGTATGCGGTGGTATGAACCACCAGATTCATATTTCTGACGTAGACTATATAGTAGAAGCCAATCCGGAAACAGAAGAATATCCTCTGCCAACTACAGGCAAACAAATCCCGGCTACAGATATAGACCGCAGGATTGCCGCCCTCATCGTGCCGGAAATCCGAAATGGTGCCACCATCCAGCTGGGCATCGGCGGTATGCCGAATACAGTTGGCCAGCTAATTGCCGAATCTGACCTCAAAGACCTGGGCGGCCATACTGAACTGATGAACGATGCCTACCGCATCCTCTATGAAAAAGGTGTCATGAACAATACGAAAAAGACCTTTGCCCCTGGAGTCATTTCCTGGGCTACCATGTTTGGTACGCAGGAGCTATATGACTGGGCTTCCGAAAATCCGGTACTTTCGTCCTATCCGATCCACGTAGTCAACGATCCGGCCGTTATTGCCACGATGGACGACTTCATCTCTGTCAATAGCTGTGTGGACATAGACCTGTACGGACAGATTTCTTCAGAATCATCAGGATACACACACATCAGTGGCACTGGCGGCCAATTGGATTTCATTGAGGGCGCATACCGCTCAAAAGGTGGTAAAAGTTTTATCTGCTGCCCATCTACCTTTACGGATAAAAAAACAGGAAATGTACAATCCCGTATCGTATTGCATTTCCAGGAAGGGACAGCCGTCACAGCGCCACGTCCGGTTCCGCACTATGTAGTAACCGAATTCGGCAAAGTATGCATTGCCGGCAGCCCAATCTGGCAGAGGGCAGAAAAGATGATTTCTATTGCCCATCCCGACTTCCGGGAAAAACTAATTAAAGAAGCAGAAGCACATCATATCTGGCGCCGCTCCAACAAGCGGTAACAGCAGACAACGGATTCAAAAGACACTTCACCTCCTACTCATACACTCCTACACAATGAGGAGCCCCTCTCCGGGGGCTCCTCATTGTTACTCATATAAATTCATTTTTATGCATTTTGCATGGCACTACCAGTACCTTCCACCTCAATGTCACGGAGAATATGATGGATGAGCATTTTCATATGTTCCCGCTGTAATGGTATGTCCACCTTAATGTACTTGCACAAAAACATACCTTCCCAGATCAAAAAGAGCGGAGAAGCATAGGTATTGGCATCCTTACCGGTAATATGATGCACCTGCATGTATCGGGCAATGTATGCTTCCATAGCCCGTTTAACACCCAGCTTCATTTCCCGGATTTTAAAGAGCACATCTTTAAACTCAGGATGACTGGCAACAAAGACTATCATTTTATAGACAAAATCAATATATTTGTTGCCATGAATACCTATATAAAGAATTTCTAATATATAATCTTCCAAAGGCAGATTTTGAGGAATCGTTTTTGCAATCTGAACCAGATCTGCCCGTTCCAGTGACCAATCCACCACGGCCCGGAATAACGCTTCCTTGTTTTTAAAATGCCAGTAAACCGCACCACGAGTCAAACCCACATCTTCAACAATATCTGCCAGGGTTGTAGACTCATATCCTTGTTCATAAAATTTTTTAAAGGCAGATTTCAAAATAATCTGCCGTGTCTGCAACATATCTTCTTTTGCTCTGCGCATATTCAATCATTCACTTTTCTAAAATATATGGCCTTATCTATATATTGAACCTATATGTATATATTATCATAAAAACAAAATCTTTAGAAGTAAAAACAAAGAATTTTCTTTTCCCTGTTTGTACATACAAAAGTCTTTGAATTTCATCATACCATAGATTACTCAGGATTACCCGGCCCGGAGAAGAACGTCACCAGTATTACACCGGCAAACCAATGCAGATAAAAACGGAACTGTCCGAAGACAGTCCCGTTTTTATTTGTAGTGCCCTGGCATATAGCCTTATTTTGCGTGGAAGGCATCCGTATTGGCCTGGAAATGCTGATACAGGCTGACCGTATCCGTCTGCAGAGCCAGATACTGTACGCCCCTCTGTTTCCAGTTGATGGCCGATTCGATGCTGTCTACGTACAGACCGATTGCCACGCCATTTTCTTTGCCCAATTTCAGGATCGTATCAATCTGAGCCAGAACCTTGGGATGTTCCGTCTGTCCCGGGATGCCAAGGGATGCCGAAAGATCATAGGGTCCGATGAATACGACATCTACGCCTTTGACTTTCAGGATATCCGAAATATTTCTGGCTCCGTCCTGCCCTTCTACCTGAAGCACGACGATGGTATTGGCATTAGACTGGCCAAAGAACTGTTCACTCGTCATGCGGCCGTATTCGCCGGCATGGACAAAACGGTTGCAGCCCCGTTCGCCTTCCGGTGTGAATTTTGCGCCTTTGACAGCCCGTTCTGCTTCTTCAGCAGATCCGATTTCCGGAATTTCTACACCGTCGGCACCTGTATCGAGCACTTTGCCAATGAGGGTCGGATCATTGGTATTGACGCGGAAAATAGCGGCTGTCCCTGCCAGCTTTGCCGCACGTGCCAGATTGGCTGCATCTTCGACAGCGATTTCGCCGTGTTCCCCATCGAGAATCACGAAATCATATCCTGCCAGACCGGCAATCTGCGCAATGGCCGGGTTATTCAATTCGATGAACGTTCCCAGCAATGCTTCTCCATTTTTGATTTTTTCCTTGAATTGATTCATGCATACCACTCCTCTGAAAGAGGCTCCCTACTTGTAATCATAGCACGTTTTATATATAATCAAAATGCAAGTTCGTAATAGCAATCGTACATATTATCACCTATACTCATACTACTCGGGGTATCACAGACCCGTTTCCGTTGCACTATGTGGAAAATATTAATATGATTTTGGGAATATTTTGACATCCGTAGCAAAGTCTAAGTCATCTATGCTATAATAACCTATAGCATGCATCTATAACGTTTACAGAGGGTTAACTATGACAGAACTAAAACTATCACCGAAAAAGCCAAGGGAAAACAGCCGGGAATATGTTTTCCGCATGATGTACGACAATATCATGTCCTTCCAGCTCGTGCCCGGCACCGCTATTTCCGAACAAGACATTTCATCCCAGCTCGACATCAGCCGTACGCCCGTGCGCGATGCCTTCGTACGCCTGGCCCAGCTGAAGCTGCTCGATATCGTTCCACAACGTAAAACGACAGTATCGCGGATCCATACAGAACAACTCGACGATTCCTGTTTCATGCGCCAGGCCGTGGAATGCGCCATTATCAAGCAGGCCTGCGAAAAATTCCCCAAAACACACCTGAAACGCCTGGAAAATAACCTGGCACGGGAGCAGCAGGCCATTGCAAAATCAGACAATAACAGCTTGTTCAGATTGGATGAAGTACTACATAAAACAATTTTCGATGGCTGCCATCGCGGCCGCATCTGGGATTACCTTACCCAGACGGACCTCAATTATCTCCGCGCCCGCGTGCTGGTCACCATGTCCCGGGTCAATCAGATGGAAATCGTATTCGACCAGCATCGCCGGATCGTAGAAGCCATCAAAAATCAGGATGAACAGGCGGCTCTGGACGTAATGGGCCCCCACGTCGTCCGCGTCCTCCCCCTTCTCAAAGGACTAAAAGAATTCTATCCGACCTATTTTGCATAACTCATACAACGCTAATCCGGCCCCGTCCATGACAGGGCCGGATTTTTGTATGCACAGGACACATGTATCTTTCATAAAGCATATAGATTATTCATACTGGACAAGATATGCCGTTTCTGCATTGACATTCATCAGAAAAGAAACGTATACTTAACGTACATAAAACGAATACTAGGATACAAGTAAAATAAGTAAAGGAGTGTATACATATGACTTGGAGAAGTGCATCATTCATCGGCGATCCCGATAAAGGCGCCCTGGCCCGCGGCCTATACCGCTCTATGGGCTATAATGACGAAAATTTCAAAAAACCATTTATTGCTATCGTCAATACCTGGAACGATATCTGCCCGGGACAATATAACCTGAAGCGCATTGCCAGTTATGTCCGCGCCGGCATTGAAGAAAACGGCGGCACCCCCTGCGAATTCGGGACCATCGGCGGCTGCGACGGCATCGCCCAGGGCCACGACGGCATGCATTATATTCTCCCGTCCCGTGAAATCATCGCTGCCAGCATTGAAATCATGGTCCAGGCCCACATGCTGGACGGCATGGTCCTCCTCGGTTCGTGCGATAAAATCGTGCCGGGCATCCTCATGGCCGCTGCCCGGCTGAACCTGCCCGCCATCGTCGTAAACGGCGGCCCCATGTATCCCGGTCACCATAACGGGAAAGACATCGACGTCAATGAAACAGCCGTATACGCTGGAAAATACCGGTCCGGCCAGTGCAGCCGCGAAGAGTTCGAAACGGTAGAACGTGCTGCCTGTCCTACTCCCGGTTCCTGCCAGATGATCGGTACGGCCAATACCA
>ERZ791897.1602-NODE-1602-length-9846-cov-8.890205_pt1 | contig 9846 bp, 4 predicted proteins | sample MGYA00510152_ERZ791897 | MGnify/ENA primary metagenome ERZ791897 (study PRJEB30046, sample SAMN00792050) | human gut metagenome | study: EMG produced TPA metagenomics assembly of the A metagenome-wide association study of gut microbiota in type 2...
TGCCGCAAATTTCAGAGAAAAGCATTGGTGAAAGCCTTGAGTTTTTCCAAGGGCTTACTTTAACCGGTCAAAAAGCACAAATTGCAGAAAAAATCCTGAAAGAGATCAGAGAGCGATTAGAATTCTTAGTGAATGTAGGCTTGAATTATCTTTCCCTTTCCCGTTCTGCAGAAACCCTTTCAGGTGGTGAAGCGCAACGTATTCGTCTTGCGAGTCAGATTGGTGCGGGCTTAGTAGGTGTCATGTATGTGTTGGATGAACCTTCTATCGGTTTGCATCAACGCGATAATGAACGTCTGTTAAATACGCTGATTCATTTGCGTAATTTGGGCAACACCGTGATTGTGGTGGAACATGATGAAGATGCCATTCGAGAAGCCGATCATATTATTGATATTGGTCCTGGGGCGGGTGTGCATGGTGGCCAAGTGATTGCTCAGGGGACAGCCAAAGAGATTATGGAGAACCCAAATTCGATTACGGGTAAGTTCTTATCGGGCGAAGAAAAAATCGAAATTCCAAAAAAACGAACCGCACTTGATAAAAGCAAACTTCTAAAATTAAAAGGGGCGACAGGGAATAATCTGAAAGGTGTAAATTTAGAAATTCCAGTGGGCTTATTTACTTGTATTACGGGGGTATCAGGTTCAGGCAAATCAACGCTAATTAATGATACCTTATTCCCATTGGCTCAAAACGCCTTAAATCGAGCGGAAAAAACGGATTTTGCGCCTTATAAATCCATTGAAGGCTTGGAATATTTTGACAAAGTGATCGATATTAACCAAAGTCCGATCGGCCGTACACCGCGTTCTAACCCTGCGACTTACACGGGCTTATTTACCCCAATTCGTGAATTATTTGCGGGCGTGCCAGAAGCGCGTGCGCGTGGTTATAACCCAGGACGTTTTAGTTTTAACGTACGTGGTGGACGTTGTGAAGCGTGCCAAGGTGATGGCGTGCTGAAAGTTGAAATGCATTTCTTGCCGGATGTGTATGTACCTTGTGATCAATGTAAAGGTAAACGCTATAACCGTGAAACCTTGGAGATCCGTTATAAAGGCAAAACTATTCACCAAGTGTTAGATATGACGGTGGAAGAAGCTCGTGAGTTTTTTGATGCGATCCCAATGATTGCACGTAAATTGCAAACCCTAATGGATGTAGGCTTGTCTTATATTCGTTTAGGTCAGTCTTCTACCACGCTTTCAGGTGGTGAGGCACAACGCGTTAAGTTAGCGACAGAGCTTTCAAAACGCGATACCGGTAAAACCCTTTATATTTTGGATGAACCGACAACTGGTCTGCATTTTGCCGATATTAAACAACTTCTCGAAGTGTTACACCGCTTGCGCGATCAAGGCAATACTATCGTGGTGATCGAACACAATTTAGATGTGATCAAAACCGCAGACTGGATTGTGGATCTTGGGCCTGAAGGGGGCAGTGGCGGTGGTCAAATCATCGCGACAGGCACACCGGAAGAAGTCGCCAAAGTTAAAGGTTCGCACACCGCGAGATTCCTGAAAGACATCTTAACAAAAGGCTAGAAAAAACGACCGCACTTTTGAACATCATCAAAGTGCGGTTATTTTTTGAGTTTTTTTAATGGCGATTTCCAAAAGGCGGTTTGGCGAACCAGACGACAATGAATAATGCTAGGAAAGTAATTGCCGATAGCCAGAAAATCTCATTAGCGCCAATAATAAAGCCCTGAGCGGTGATTTGTCTGGCAAGATATGATGCTGTTTGTTGTTCGTTTAAACCAAAACTTGCCATCGTCTGGAAGAACTGTTGGGAAATTGGATTATATGGGTTAATCGCTTCCGTGAGTTGAGTATGATGTACGGCTTCGCGGTTATACCACATAAATGTCGTGAGAGATGTCCCCACCGAACCAGCAAGGGTTCGAAGGAAATTAAATAAACTCGATGCCGAAGCCATTTTTTCGGGTGGTAAACCCGAAAGCGTAATGGTAGTCAGCGGCATAAAGAAGCAAGCAACCGCTAAACCTTGCACAAATTGTGGCAAGGCAACATCGGTAAAGGTCATGCCAGGCTCAAAGGTCACAGCTCGCCAATAAAAGGTCAGGGCATAAACCATAAAGCTGATTGTGACTAAAATTCGCATATCAATTTTATGCCCTAATTTACCGATGATTGGCGAAAGTAAAATCGGGAATAATCCCACTGGGGCGGCTGCGAGCCCCGCCCAAGTCGCGGTGTAGCCATAAACTTGTTGGAGTAGAAGTGGGATAAGTACAACCGATCCCAAATACACTAAAAAAGCGAGACTAGTTGAAAGGCAGCCTACGCTAAAGTTGCGTGATTTGAAAAGTGAAATATCTACAACGGGATTGTCATCCGTCAGTTCCCAAATAGTAAGCGCGATCAAACACACGACCGCAATCACGGTAAGGACAATAATCTCCGTTGAATTAAACCAATCTTGCTCTCTTCCTTGGTCCAGCATTAATTGCAAGCAGCCTACGCCAAGAACTAATAAAACAAGCCCAACGGTATCAATAGGTTGATGAGATATTTGGCTTTCTCTATCGCCTAGAATTTTCCAACTCATTAAGACGACGGCCAATCCAATGGGAACATTGATGAAAAAGATCCAGCCCCAATGAATGTTATCGCTGATCCAACCGCCTAAAATGGGCCCGAAAATAGGCGCGACCACCACGGTCATTGACCAAAATGCCAGTGCCATGCCGCGTTTTTTAGGCGGATAGTTATTGAGTAGTAAACTTTGCGAAAGAGGGATGATTGGACCTGCAACAGCACCTTGGATGACGCGGCAAATAATCAACATTTCCAAACTGTGTGAAATACCACAAAGCCAAGAGGCAAGGACGAAAAGTAAGGTTGAGATTAAAAATAACCGCACTTCGCCGAAACGTTTTGCCAGCCAACCGGTGATAGGAATTGAGATCGCATTGGCCACACCGAACGAGGTGATGACCCATGTGCCTTGGCTGGACGATGCGCCTAAATCACCTGCGATAGTAGGAATGGCAACGTTAGCGATGGTGGAATCCAACACCTGCATAAAAGTGGCAAGCGAGAGCGCTAACGTGAGAATAACCAGTGCACCGCCTTGTACCGGCGTAAAATGAGATTGCGACATCGTGAAACCTAGTAACTATTGTCGCGAATAATGGATTCGATCAAATTATTGACCGCACTTTCATCATATTGCAGCACATTGGTGGAATAAAGTGTTGTGCTTGGTGCTTGGTTACGCAAGGTTTCGCCTTGACTATCACTGACATTTACTTTCACAGTCGCAGAAAGACCGATACGTAATGGATTTTCAGTCAATTGTTGCGGATCTAATTGAATTCGTACAGGCACACGTTGCACCACTTTGATCCAGTTGCCTGTCGCATTTTGGGTTGGCAATAATGAGAATGCGCTGCCTGTCCCCATTTCAATTCCGACCACTTTTCCATTAAAGGTTTTATCTTTGCCATAAAGGTCGAAATGAATTTCAACTGGCTGACCAATTCGCATATGGGTTAATTGTGTTTCTTTGAAGTTGGCATCTAACCACATTTGATCCGTGGTTACGACTGCCATTAAAGCGCCACCAACAGAAACTGCCTGCCCCACTTGTGCATTGCGACGAGCCACATAGCCTTTAATTGGGCTACGGATTTTTGTACGTTCTAAATTCAACCAGGCTTGTTTCAAATTACTGACCGCACTTTGAATTTGCGGTTGTTCACTTAAAGGACCGTCTAACAATAAGGCTTGATTGGCTTCAAGCTGGTTTTGTGAGGTCGTTAAGTTTGCTTTGGCGAGTTCAACCGCTTCTTTGGCGTGTTGGAAAGATTCTTTATCTATTGCGCCATCTTTCACTAATTGAATGCGACGATTCAAGTTTCCTTGTGCTTGAGCAAGGGTGATTTCATTCGCACGAACGGCTGATTTTAATTGTTTTACGGTGTAATTCAGTTGAGAGATTTGGCGAACGGCATTGGCTAAATTACTTTTAGCTTGCTCAAAACTTAATTTGGCATTGGTATCATCCAGCTCTAATAACACGTCACCGGCTTGTACGGGATCCATATTATCGACATTAATTTTCGCAATATTTCCCGCTACCTGTGCTGAGACCATCACCTGATTGCCGCTCACATAGGCATCTTCCGTTTCTTCAAAACCTTTAATAAAGAAAAACCAATAAGCCGCCGAACCGATTGCAATCAGAAGAAGCAAAAGAATAAAAATAGAAAGCCCTTTTTTACGTTGTTGAGATTTATTATTTAAGGAAGTTTGTGTATCTGCTTGTTGAACGGTCATAATGCGCGCCTTATTGAAAAATGCTGAAGTAACAAGGCTTCAGTTTATAAATATGAATATTTGTTCATTATGACCGTGAATGAGAATTAATTCAAGGATGACCGCACTTTAGTGTAAAAAAGTGCATAGTTCAGTGGCAACCAGTCAACGTTGATTCATTTACCTGTGGCGTCCTAATGGGCGAATATCATGTTCGCACCAATAAGAGTCTGATTGTAATGAATTTTACTAAAGCAGGGCGTGGAATTTTATTGTAGTTTTTTAATGTAAAATTCAAAAATAGACGAAAAGTACGGTTGTTTTTAGAGTGATTTATTTACACACTTTTATACAAATCAGACCTGAAAACTCTGGATTTTCTAAAAGTGGTGGTGGATAATAAGTTGTTATTTTGTGCTTGATTGTTTTTTGACCAGGTTGTTCGTTCAATTCCATTAAATTTATATAGAGGGGATTTATCTTTTATGAATAAGATTTTTAAAGTGATTTGGAATCGTACCACCCAATCATTGGTGGTAACGTCTGAGTTAGCAAAAGGGCAGATTAAATCATCTACAGATGCTTCAGAATCAGTAGTTGTAGGTAGTATCAGTAAATTATTTAAATTAAGTGCAATTGCTTTTGCAACATTAGGACTGGCAGAGCAAGCAAATGCTGTTACAGCTGATAATGACAAAATTGCTATTGACGGTGCGGGTAGTAATGTGCGCCTTGCGATAGGTGGCGGTACTGTCAGTAAAGGAGGGGATATAGCCATTGGGATGGTATCAAATGCCGATGGTGTGACTGGCGGTGCAGTTGCTATTGGTAAAGAAACCGTGTCTAAAGGGAATAATGCATTGGCTCTTGCTACCGCGGCTCATGCTATAGGTACGAAATCAACGGCGATAGGTTCTGATTCTAGAGCACTAGCAAATAATGCAACAGCACTTGGTAATAGTGCTAACGCTTCTGGAGAAAATGCAACAGCAATTGGTTTTAAAGCAAATGCTGCTCAAGCAAAATCGATTTCAATTGGTACTAATACTAGTGTTAGCGGTGGTGAATCTGTTGCTCTAGGATCAGATAGTAAAGTATTAGGTACGAATAGTGTGGCTATAGGATCTAATACTAATATAACTGACATTATTAATGGTTCGGCATTTGGGAATTATGCCTCAGTAAGTGCTGCTTCGGGTACTGCTTTAGGTGCGCACGCTAATGTGACCTCTGTAGGAGGTGTCGCGCTTGGTATGCGTTCAAAAACTGCAACTGAGTATGGTGTGGCATTAGGTGCGGAATCTGAAGCCAAAGCAAATAAATTCGATGACCCATCAGCTCAAAAAGCAACATTTAATGGCACAGATGTTGCTTTTGCTGGCACTACAGGTTTTTCTGGAGCAGTTTCTGTTGGTACAGAACAAAAACAACGCCAAATCCAAAACGTGGGTGCGGGCCGCCTAAGTAAAACTTCTACAGATGCTGTCAATGGTAGCCAACTTTATGCAGTAATGACTAATGTGGGCTTTAATGCTGCACAAAATGGCGAATCAAAAGCACGTATTAACAATGATAATAAGCTTAACTTTAAAAATGGAACAGAAACTGTTACAACTGTTTCTGCCAATGGTGATGTAGTTTACGATCTGTCTACTTCAGCAAAAGCTAATATTAGCAATGCATTAAGCACAGCAACTGCAGCTAACACAACAGCTAATGCAGCTAATACAACAGCTAACACAGCTAACACAACTGCTAATGCAGCTAATACAACAGCTAACACAGCATTAGATGCAGCAAATCAGGCATTAAATACAACTAACTATTTCCATGTAAATAATGGTTCTAATGCTGCAGGTTCACCTGATGCTTTAACTTCTAATCGTGATAAAGTAGGTTTAGCTGGTGGTGCGCAAGGCAGAAATTCTATTACTGCAGGTGTAGAAGCCACTACAACAACAGCTGCAGCTGGTGCCGTTGTGATGGGGTATAAATCTTCAGCAGCATCTGAAGATGCAATTGTAATTGGCTCTGGTAGTGCTGTTTATACTGATGCAGCAAATGCAACAGTCATTGGTAAAAACTCAAGCATAAAAGCGGGTAGTACCAATGCAACTCTATTAGGTTCTAACTCAGAAGTTCAAGCTGGCGCCCAAAATGCGACTGTCGTCGGTCAATACTCTGCAGCCGGCGAGAATTCATTAAATGCAACTGTTGTAGGTTCAAGAAGCTATGTTCGTCCGAATACAAATGATGGCACAGCATTAGGACATTACGCTGGCGTGGATAATAGCACAACAAATGGTACATCTGTTGGCGCCCGCACTTGGATTGGCGAAAATGTGAATAATGGTACGGCTTTAGGGGTATATAACCTCGTTGGTAATAATACGCAAAATACCATTGCTATAGGTGTTGCAAATAATGTAAAAGATGGTGTTAAAAATAACACTATTATTGGACACGGCAATAACATTGCATCAAATGGTACAACAGTATTAGGTAATAACTTAAATATCGCAGCTGGCTTAGATGAAGCGGTGGTATTAGGTAATCATTCAACTACAACTGGTTCTCACGCAATTGAAAACGTAACTTCTGCAACTGTGGGTAATTTAACCTATAGTGGTTTCAAAGGAACAGTTGCAGGTGCAGGTAGTTTCGTAAGCGTCGGTGCGGCAGGTGATGAGCGTAAATTGATCAATGTTGCTGCAGGTAATATTTCCGCGACTTCAACAGAAGCGATCAATGGTTCACAACTCTATGCAGTAACTTCGCAATTAGATAAAATAAATACAACAGCGAATACGGCTAATGCAACAGCAAATACAGCAAACGCAACGGCCAATACTGCCAATGCAACAGCGAATACGGCCAATGCAACAGCGAATACAGCAAACGCAACGGCCAATACTGCCAATGCAACAGCGAATACCGCGAATGCAACAGCGAATACAGCCAATGCAACAGCCAATACTGCGAATGCGACGGCAAATACCGCGAACGCAACAGCGAATACAGCTAATGCGACAGCCAATACAGCCAATGCAACAGCGAATACCGCTAATGCGACAGCCAATACAGCCAATGCAACAGCGAATACCGCTAATGCAACAGCGAATACGGCCAATGCAACAGCGAATACAGCTAATGCGACAGCCAATACAGCCAGTGCAACAGCGAATACCGCTAATGCAACAGCGAATACCGCCAATGCCACAGCAAATACCGCTAATGCCACAGCGAATACGGCCAATGCAACCGCCAATACTGCGAATGCGACGGCAAATACCGCGAACGCAACAGCGAATACAGCTAATGCGACAGCCAATACCGCCAATGCAACAGCGAATACCGCTAATGCAACCGCCAATACTGCGAATGCAACCGCCAATACTGCGAATGCGACGGCAAATACCGCGAACGCAACAGCGAATACAGCTAATGCGACAGCCAATACCGCCAATGCCACAGCGAATACCGCTAATGCAACAGCGAATACGGCCAATGCCACAGCGAATACTGCGAATGCGACGGCCAATACCGCCAATGCAACTGCGAACAAAATAGCGGAATACATTGCAGCGGATAACACCAGCAAACGTGATAGTGCGAAAGCGAAAGGTAAAGATGCAACTGCGGTTGGTTATGGATCAAATGCAAGTGGCGAAAATGGCACAGCATTAGGCAATAACTCACAAGCTTCAGGTGAAAACTCAACCGCTGTGGGTCAAGGAGCAAAAGCAACAGCAGCTAACTCAGTAGCTCTAGGTCAAGGTTCTGTAGCAAATGAAGCCAATACTGTTTCAGTGGGTTCAGTTGGTAATGAACGTCGAATCACCAATGTGGCAGATCCAGTTCGTGGTACGGATGCAGCAAACAAACAATATGTTGATCGTTCTGTTGGTGCAGTTCGTAGCGAAATGAAGAAAACTGACAAGAAACTTCGTGGTGGTATCGCAGGAGCAACTGCTGCAGCGAACATCCCACAAGTAACGAAAGCAGGTGGTTCAATGGTTGGCCTTGGTGTAGGTAACTACAAAGGTGAAAGTGCCGTTGCAGTAGGTTACTCTCGTGCGAGCGATAACAATAAAGTTATCTTCAAAGTGAGCGGGGCTGCAACCACTCAAGGTGATTATAATGTTGGTGCTGGTGTAGGTTATCAATGGTAGTCACTCACTAAACTAGATAAATCACTCGGGTAGGAATATCCGAGTGATTTTTATTATTTAAGTTATTTAAAAAACAGTTTTACTTTTGACCGCACTTTTAGATAATTTAAGTAATAGGAAGAGAGCATGAGTAAATATAAAATTGGGATTACTTTTAATTTGTGAGCAAGCTTATCGAACAGACCCAGAGAAACTTAAACATTTTTATGCATGTAACACCTATCATAAGAAAGATAACCCAACATTCTTTAATTTTATTGGGCGAACTCAAATTGTAGGAAAGGGGATTATGACGGTAGAAGGTCGTTATCAGATGCCTGATTTTCTTACTCGTTATGTTGATGTTGTATTAAGCCATCAATGGGAAAATGGTTTGAATTATGCTTACAATGATGCGTTATATGGCGGTTATCCTTTTATTCATAACTCCAAGCTATTACCAAAAGGTGTGGGGTATTATTACAATGAATTTGATGCATTTGAGGGCGCAAAAGTTTTACTTGACGTGATTGAAAACCATGATAAATATGTAAAACGTGCAAATGAATATCTCGATTCATTGTTACCAACAAATCCAATGAATATTTATCTCTACGAGAAAGAGCTAAAAAAGAAAATCCTTTGCTAAATTAGCAAAGGATTTTTTGTAAGAAGTGATTAGCTAGGTAGTTTTGTAGTCGCTTTCAAGACGATATACCCCACAATCGCAGAAACAGTAGAACCTAATAAGATCCCTAATCGAGAAAGGGCGTTAATGCTTTCACCTGCATCTGCATTGAAGGCTAGGCTGGCTAAGAACATCGACATGGTGAAACCAATGCCACACAAAATCGCTACGGCAAAAATTTGTTTGAAGTTGATACCTAGCGGAAGCTTTGCAATGCCCAGTTTAACGGAAAGATAACTGAAACCAAATACGCCGAGTGGTTTTCCGATAATTAAGCCTAAAGAAATCGCAAATAATAATGGCGATGAAAGCATGCTTGAGTCGATACCGTCAAAACTTACTCCAGCGTTGGAAAAAGCGAATAATGGCAAGATAACAAAGGATGACCAAGGCGCAAGAATATGTTCAAAGTCATGTAATGGTGTTTCGCCATTTTTGCCTTTTAATGGAATACAAAATCCGATGATAACGCCTGCAAGAGTAGCGTGCACGCCAGATTTTAATACCGAAGCCCATAAGATTGTTCCCACTACCATATAGGCACAAAGTGCGGTCACTTTAAAGCGATTTAATGCGATAAGTACAGCAATTGCAATGGCAGCAAAGATGAGTGCTTGTACACTTAATCCGTGTGAGAAAAACAGTGCAATAACGACAATGGCGCCTAAGTCATCAATGATGGCTAAAGCAAGTAAAAAGATTTTTAGTGGGAGTGGCA
>ERZ791897.1613-NODE-1613-length-9809-cov-2.254357_pt1 | contig 9809 bp, 10 predicted proteins | sample MGYA00510152_ERZ791897 | MGnify/ENA primary metagenome ERZ791897 (study PRJEB30046, sample SAMN00792050) | human gut metagenome | study: EMG produced TPA metagenomics assembly of the A metagenome-wide association study of gut microbiota in type 2...
TTCAAAATAATGATTCCATCACAATGCCAATGCTTGTGGCAAACTTAAAAAGCGGCTACAGTGTTGATTATGGGATGTTGATGCTCGGTGTACTGATCTGTACACTTCCGACGGCGATTATTTTCTTATGTCTGCAGAAAAGTTTTGCAAATGGAATTACGGGGGCTGTTAAATGATAGGAAAAAGATACTGCCTTACACCAGAAGAGTGGGCATATGCGAAAGCCGAACTTGTTCTTGCAGAAAAGCTGGGGTTGATTGAAAACGCCGATATAGAGGCGTTGGAAAAAAGATGTGCAGAAAAAAATGAAGAGAATGCCAGGCTTGAAATGGAGAAAAAGGTATTTTACGGACCGCGCAGATATTCATTGCCGATGTATCTACAGTATGAATTGACGCGTTTCCGGTTGGATTTCGTACAGCCGACAGAAAATATTAGAAAATCAGGAATCAGTCCGGAGATTACAGAAAATCAGAAAAAAGCTTTCTATGAGCGGAATAAAGATTTATTTGGAAGATATTTTGGAGATCTTTTTTCTTATGAAGAGGTAGAGCAGATCATTGAAAAAAGATTGCGGGAGGAAGTGTATGACAGACTTGTGCAGGAAATATTATGTCGATTCGATAAACGGAAATGATACCAATGACGGTTTGAGTGAAAACAGTGCATTCGCAAGTCTTTTTGCCGTCAATAGGCTTGCACTAAAACCGGGGGATCACATATTGCTTGCGTGTGGAAGTGTTTTTGAAAAACAGTTTTTACAGATTCGTGACAGCGGAACAAAGCAGATGCCGATTGTAATTGGAAGTTATGGATGTGGTGAAGATCCTCTGATAAAGACAGACGGACAGGGAATCTGGTATCAGGATTATGGAAAAGAACTGGATTCGCCGACGCATGTTTACCATGGTTATGTTTCCTCGGCAGTACTTCTATTTGATGCCGAGTATATTATCATACAGGATATTGAGATTACAAACAGTGCGGATAAAGTGATCGGCGAAAATTATTCACAGGCAGATAAAATGGAGCGTACAGGTGTTGCAGTCGTTGCAAAAGAGAAAGGTTTAAGATGTGGAATCACACTTCGAAATCTTAAAATCCATGATGTTCATGGAAATGTTTATGACAAGCATATGAATAATGGCGGCATCTATATGACAGCATTACAGCCAGCGGAAGAAGCAATGACAGGAGTGGCAAGATTTTCAGATATCCTGGTGGAGGGATGCTATGTATATCGTGTGAGCCGTTGGGGGATCGCAGTCGGGTATAGTTATGCACATGAGAAATTTGCGGGTGCAGAACTGGATAAAAAAAGGTTTTTGAAATATGGTCATGAGAATATTGTGATACGGGATAATTATGTGAAAATGGCAGGTGGAGATGGAATAACGGTCATGTATGCACTGCGCCCGTTTGTGGAACATAATATGACCGATTCTGTGGCATGTGAGATCAATGACCGTATTTATTGCAATCCGGGCAACCGTGGTGGAAAGGTTGCTGCGGCAATCTGGCCATGGAAATGTAAAGATGCGTTGTTTCGTTATAATGAAGTGGCAGACACACGGCTGAATCAGGACGGGATGGCTTACGATGCAGATTCCGGGGATGGAACGGTGTATGAGTATAATTACAGCAGGCAAAATGAAGGCGGTTGTGTGATGTTTTGTATGCAGGAGGCCATTCATAACACATTTCGTAATAACGTCAGTTATGATGATTTAGGTGGAACCATCAGCCCGTCCGAAAACCCGGATGCACTGCTTACAGATAATATATTTTATGTTCGCAAGGGAGTTCCTTTTGTGAGAAAGAATATGGATGGTGGAAACTTTACGGAAGAAAATAATCAGATCATACAGTTATAAAATCCATACCATGGCAGATCATCACTCCATCACCTGATACGGAATTTTAGTCCCCATCCCCGAACTAAAATGCAATTCATAATCCTCCGTAATAAAAACGGCTTCTGTATTATCCAGACTTTCCACAAGCGCCATCCCGTCAGCTAAACCCAGTGCAAAACAGGTGGTGGAGAGTCCATCACCGTCCACGGATTCGTCCGTGATGATCGAAACACCCAGCAGTCCGTTATCATAGGGATATCCGGTAGCAGTATCTAAAATGTGATGATAGCGTTTGCCGTCCACCTCAAAATAGCGCTCATAAACACCGGAAGACACAATGGTCTGGTCGGTCACGGATACAGCGAGCATTGCAGCGCCCTCATCGTCAAACGGACGCTGGATGCCAATATTATAGGAAGAACCGTCCGGTTTTGCACCAAGACAGAGCACATTGCCGCCGAGGTTGATATAGCCACAGGCGGCTCCTTTTTGATTCAGGTAATCTTTCATGCGGTCTGCAATATATCCTTTGGCAATTCCGCCGAGATCAATTTTAGCGGACGGATCTTTTAAGGTGACGGTATTGCCATCTACAACTACATTCTGATAGTCTACTGTCGTTAAAGCCTTTTTGATCTCATCATCAGATGGAATCATAGAGGCATCTGTTTTCTCTAATAAAGCCTTGGTAGAAACATCCCACAGATCCGATAATTTTCCAATCGTAATATCAAATTTTCCATTGCTCAGATCTCCATAATAAAGACCTTTTTTGATCAGTTCTGCGGTCTCTTCATGCACGGTGACAGGTGCACCGCCTGCTGCATTGATCTTTGACACATCACTGTCCGCAATTGTATTGGAAAAATAATTTTCATAAGTGTCTGCGAGAGAAAAACAATCATCGAGCAGGGATTCGTCTTTTGTTCCGTATAAGGTGACAGTAATGACGGTATTAAAATAAAAACCCGATTTGGAGATCGATTCGCCGGAAGTTTTGCCAAAATTGAGCCGGGATGGCAGATCACAGCCGGATAGCAGTAAAACCGGCATAGACAGCAGTATACATAAAAATAATCGATAGTTTCGTTTCATAAAATTCTCCATTTTTACCTGATTTTCAAGGAAAACAACTTGAGTTGTCCGAACAACACTTTAGCATAAAAATAAAAATGCCACAAGTATACCATAATATATTATTTTTACTGCAATTCGTTGTAGATGTGCCAATGCAGAACAGATATTCTCTTTTTTTCCTTTGATATTTTGTATTAGATATGATAGAGTATAATACAGTGCATATGTTCGAAACAGCATAATTAGAAATAAAAGGGGATTCGTTGGGAAAATGGACCAGAGTAGTTTTCACTTTCATGAGAAAAAAAGAGTTGTTGTTAAGATCGGTTCTTCTTCGTTAAATTATGAGGAGACCGGCAGTCTGAATTTTACAAAACTAGAGCACTTAGTGCGCGAGCTTTGCAACTTAAGAAACAGGGGGATGGATGTCTGCTTAGTCAGTTCCGGTGCGATCGCAGTTGGAAGACAGTCGCTTGGCATGACAGAGCGGCCACGGGAACTCTCTACAAAACAGGCATGTGCAGCAGTCGGACAGGCAAGACTGATGATGATCTACCAGAAGCTGTTTGCAGAATATAACCAGGTGGCAGGTCAGGTGCTTATGACCAAAAATACCATGGTCAACCCAGTTTCCAGAGAAAATGCCAAAAATACATTTGATGAATTGTTCCGTTTAGGTGCGATCCCGATTGTCAATGAAAATGACACGGTATCTACCTATGAGATGCAGTTTGGTGACAATGACACGCTTTCTGCGATCGTTGCTTCCCTGATTGGAGCAGATCTTTTGATTTTGTTATCCGATATTGACGGATTATTTACGGATGATCCGCATAAGAATCCGGATGCAAAATTGATCGAAGTGGTCGAAAAGATGGATTCAGACATTCTTGGAATGGCAAAGAGTACGACCGGAAGCGATGTCGGAACCGGCGGCATGGCGACCAAGCTGACCGCGGCAAAGATCGCGACACTTTCCGGGACAGATATGATCATTGCAAACGGAGCAGATGTCTGTGTACTGCATCATATTTTTGATGACAGCTTTAGGGGAACCATTTTTAAGGCACAGAAGAAAGAAACATTCCGTATTGAAGATTTCATATTAGAAACAATCGGATAGAAAAAGATTTGTGTGAATAATAAATTTTTCATGCGCAGGAATGGAGATTTTAATGAAACAGGAACAGATTGACAGAATCAACGCACTTTACCGCAAATCACAGGCAGAAGGGCTTACCGAGGCGGAAAAAGAAGAACAGGCAATGCTGCGAAAGGCTTATGTTGCGGATGTAAAACGCAATCTTGTAGCACAGTTAAATAACATTGATATGCAAAATCCGGACGGTACGGTCACAAACCTTGGCGAAGAATATGGAAATAAGAAAAAGCTTTCCTGATAAAAAAGAAATCCGGAAAAAACATCTTGCCATCCGAAATGCAATGTCAGAACCTGAAAAACATGAAAAGAGCAGAAAAATCTGTGATAATCTGTTAAAATCGGACTGGTATGCCAAAACAGACTGGATTTTTGGATATTATCCGCTTGGAAAAGAAGCAGACTGCCTGACGTTTCTCAGACAGGCGTTACATGATGGAAAACATGTCGCGCTGCCACGGACAGGAACAGACTGTACCATGGAATTTTACGAGATCACATCTTTCGCACAGACATCGGAGGGTGCATTTCATGTCATGGAACCAACTGTGGAATGCCGCCGTATAAATCCCATGGATTTATACGACCAGCAGATTGCAGTTTTAGTCCCGGGTGTCGTCTTTGCCCCCACCGGCAGCCGTTACGGCTACGGCAAAGGTTTTTATGACCGCTATTTTGCAAGATATGCAAAGCTAAAACGCTTTGCATTAGCTTACGAGAACCAGCTTGTATCGGAACTTGAAACACTTGACACAGATGTAAAAATGGATCGTATTTATACTGAAGAAAATGAATATAAGATAATTTGAGGCTACCCAAAGCGAAACGCTCCAAAAACCTTCGACTGTTGTGAACCGGGCACCTGTTTAAAAGAAGGTGCTGGGGAGCCGTCGGCACTTAGCGACCGTATTTTGGTCGCTTAGTACCGCTACGAGCGACACGCAGCGAGAGCGTGCCTTCGTTAAACAGGTGCCCGGTTCACGACAACCACAGCCTATCGCAGAGTTTCGCCCCAGGTATCGCCATAATATATACAATCATTGCAGAGTTTCGCCAAATCGCCGCAACACCATATAAACATTTCACAGAAAGGAAAGGTATCATCATGGAACTAGAACAAATATGCCAGGGAGCCAAAGCTGCATCCCGCACCCTTGCCACGTTAGGCACCAATGAGAAAAATCAGGCTCTTATCGCAGTGGCAGATGCACTTATTGCTGCATCTGCTGATATCATTGCCGCAAATGAAAAAGATCTTGAAAATGGCAGGAATAATCATATGCCGGAAGGACTCTTAGACCGTCTGATGCTAAATGAAGCGAGAATCGCACAGATTGCGGAAGGTCTGCAGCAGGTAGCAGCTTTAGATGATCCGATCGGGGAAGTCCTTTCCATGAAAAAACGTCCGAACGGTCTGATGATCGGAAAAAAACGTGTACCGCTCGGTGTGGTCGGCATGATCTATGAGGCAAGGCCGAATGTGACCGTTGATGCCTTCGGGCTTTGTTTTAAGACCGGGAATGCTGTGATCTTAAAGGGGGGAAGTGATGCGATCTATTCGAATATCGCGATCGTTTCGGTTATCCGGAAGACATTAGAGCAGCTTGGTATTCCAAAAGAAGCAGCATCTCTGATCGAAGATACGTCAAGGGATACTGCGACAGCATTCATGAAAATGAACCAGTATGTCGACGTTCTGATTCCACGTGGTGGAGCAGGACTGATCCGTGCAGTTGTGAATCAGGCAACGATACCTGTGATCGAGACAGGAACCGGAAACTGTCATATTTTTGTGGATGAGTCTGCTGATTTTGACATGGCGGTAAATATCATTCTGAATGCCAAAACCCAGAGGATTGGTGTCTGTAATGCCTGCGAGTCGCTTGTCATTCATGAAAAGATCGTGGATGCGTTTATGCCGAAACTGACAGAGGCACTTCAGAAAAAAAACGTGGAGGTGCATGCAGATGAGAGAAGTTTTGCGGCAGCAGAAGCCGATGCTGCATTGAATAAAGAACTGATCAAACCGGCGGTGGAAGAAGACTGGGGCAGGGAATATTTAGATTATACGATCTCTGCAAAGACGGTAACTTCCGTGGATGAGGCGATCGCCCATATCAACCGCTATAATACAGGACATTCCGAGGCAATCATTACGGAAAATTATACCAATGCACAGAAGTTTTTAGATGAAGTGGATGCTGCCTGTGTCTATGTCAATGCATCCACACGGTTTTCGGATGGTTTTGAGTTTGGTTTTGGCGCGGAGATCGGTATCAGCACGCAGAAACTTCATGCGAGAGGTCCGATGGGTTTAGAAGCATTAACCAGCACAAAATATATCATTTATGGAAATGGTCAGGTAAGACCATAAGAAAAAGCAATAGAAATAGTGAGGATTTAACAGTTTTATGAGTCAGAAAGTTACAACGGGAGTGCGCCCGACATTGCGCATCGCAGACAAAAACCAGATTCCGGCAACGGAACCGGAACGTCAGTATTACTTTATGGATATTGCAAAAGAGTATTTAAGACAGCTTTCCGAGGAAAAAGGAAGTCCGCTGACTTTTCATGTATCCACATTCGGATGCCAGATGAATGCAAGGGACTCCGAAAAATTAGTCGGTATTCTGGAAAAGATCGGCTATGTGGAGGAAGATTCCGAGGAAGCAGATTTTGTTATTTATAACACCTGTACAGTTCGTGAGAATGCAAACAATAAAGTATACGGACGACTGGGATACTTAAACGGCTTTCAGAAGAAAAATCCATTTATGATGATCGGACTGTGCGGTTGTATGATGCAGGAACCGACAGTGGTAGAAAAGATTAAACAGAGTTACCGTTTTGTAAACCTGATCTTTGGAACACATAATATCTATAAATTTGCAGAGCTGATCGTTACCGCATTGGAAAACAGTTATTCAGAGCATGCGGCAGGTCATGGTACATCCATGACGATCGATATCTGGAAAGATACCGATAAGATCGTTGAGGATCTTCCGGTTGAAAGAAAATACTCCTTTAAATCAGGTGTTAATATTATGTTTGGATGCAACAACTTCTGTAGTTATTGTATCGTACCGTATGTGCGCGGCAGGGAGCGGAGCAGAGAGCCCAAAGAAATCATCCGTGAGGTGGAACGCCTTGCGGCTGACGGAGTTGTGGAAATTATGCTCCTGGGACAGAATGTCAATTCTTATGGCAAAAATTTAGAGCAGCCAATGACGTTTGCACAGCTTTTGCAGGAGATCGAAAAGGTAGATGGCATTGAGCGTATCCGTTTTATGACTTCCCATCCAAAGGACCTTTCCGATGATCTGATCGAAGTTATGAAAAATTCCAAAAAGATCTGTAAACATCTGCATCTTCCATTACAGTCAGGAAGCAGCCGTATTTTAAAACTGATGAACCGCCGCTATGACAAGGAACATTATTTAGAACTGGTAGATAAGATCCGTGCCGCAGTGCCTGATATTGCACTTACAACGGATATTATTGTCGGATTCCCTGGAGAGACAGAGGAAGATTTTGAGGAAACCATGGACGTGGTACGTAAAGTGCGTTATGACAGTGCATTTACATTTATTTATTCAAAACGTACCGGCACCCCGGCAGCTGTGATGGACGATCAGATTCCGGATGACGTGATCAAAGCACGTTTTGACCGTTTGTTAAAAGAAGTGCAGACTATTTCCGCAGAAAAAGCCGGAGCGCTGACCGGACAGACACTTCCGGTTCTGATCGAAGAAAAAAATGAGCAGGATGCAGCTCTTGTGACTGGCAGACTTAGCAATAACTCGGTAGTACATCTGCCGGGAACAGAGGATATGATAGGAAAAATCGTGGATGTGAAACTTCTGGAATGCAAAGGCTTCTACTATATGGGGGAGTGTGTATAAAATCCTGAGAAGAAGCCTTCGGCTTCTACTATATGGGGGAGTGTGTATAAAATTCTGAGAAGAAGCCTTTGGCTTCTACTATATGGGGGAGACAGTGTAAGTGTAAAATTTTATGAAGAAAAGAGATATCATTTTTTTAAGTGTTATTTTTATTTGTCTGGCAGGGTTTGCGGCAGGGTTTTACCTGACACATCAGAATACCGGTGCAAGTGTGGAGGTTACGGTAGATGGAAAGGTTTATGGTACTTACCCGCTTGATGAGGATGATGAGATTCCAATCCGGAAAGATGGGAAAACAACGAATCTGCTTGTGATAAAGGATGGAAAAGCTGATGTGACGGAAGCTGACTGCCCGGACAAACTCTGTGTGCATCAGAAAGCTATTTCAAAAACAAATGAGACGATCGTCTGTCTCCCGAACAAAGTAGTGGTGCAGGTGATCGGTGCCGGAGAAAGTGAGTTGGATTCCATTGCGAGATAAGAAAAAAACAGCATATTTAGGTGTTTACCTGGCACTGGCACTCATCTGCAGCTATGTGGAATCACTGATTCCGTTTTATTTTGGAATACCAGGTGTAAAACTTGGACTAACAAATATAGTTGTGGTTCTGATGCTTTACTGCGTGGGAACGAAAGAAGCACTGGCAGTGTCTGCACTGCGTATTGTACTTTCCGGTTTCCTGTTTGGAAATATGTTCAGTATTTTATATAGTCTTGCAGGCGGACTGCTTAGTTTTCTTGTGATGTATCTGCTGAAAAAAACAAAATGGTTTGGTGTTCTGCCTGTCAGTGTGAGTGGCGGAATCTTTCACAATGTAGGTCAGCTTGTTGTGGCTGCTTATGTTGTGGAAAATTATAATATTTTTTATTATATGCCGGTGCTGCTGATCGCCGGTGCACTGACTGGATTTTTGGTCGGTATTGCGGCACAGGAAATGATAAAACGGATCGGAAAACGGATGGTGTAACAGGAGGATTTTAGCATGTATTCATACATCAAAGGTGTTTTGACGGATATGGACGAGGAGAGTATCGTGGTGGAGACCGGTGGGATCGGTTATCATATTTACACGACAGGACAGACATTCCGGTATCTTCCTTCTGTCGGGGAAGAAGTAAAAGTATATACTTATCTGCATGTCAGGGAAGATGCCATGCTGCTTTTTGGATTTCTGACAAAGGACGAATTAAAAATTTATAAGTTACTGTTAGGTGTCAGTGGAATCGGACCGAAAGGAGCACTTGCGATCTTATCCGTGATGACGACGGATGATCTCAGGTTTGCAGTTCTCGGTGATGATGCGAAAGCAATCGCTAAGGCACCGGGAGTAGGTGCAAAGACAGCCCAGAGACTGATTCTTGAATTAAAAGACAAACTGAGTCTGGAAGATGCATTTGAACAGAAATTTGAAAAGACAGGTGAGTCCACAGAAAATCATGCCAGTGGCACTAAGAATGAGGCGGTACAGGCTCTGGTTGCGCTTGGCTATTCGTCTTCCGAAGCTCTTCGGGCATTAAACGGTATTGAGATCACGGAAGAGACGGATGTGGAAGAAATATTAAAGATGGCATTGAAGAAGATGGCATTTTTATAGAAATGTGGTGAAAATTTAAATGGAAAAAAGAGTCATTTCCACGCAGGTGCAGGAAGAGGATATCAAAATTGAAAAAAGCCTGCGTCCGCAGACGCTTGATGATTATATCGGACAGCAGAAAGCAAAGGAAAATTTAAAAATATATATTGAGGCGGCAAAACAAAGGGGAGAGTCCTTAGATCATGTGCTTTTTTACGGTCCTCCCGGACTTGGAAAAACG
>ERZ791897.1621-NODE-1621-length-9730-cov-4.544083_pt1 | contig 9730 bp, 6 predicted proteins | sample MGYA00510152_ERZ791897 | MGnify/ENA primary metagenome ERZ791897 (study PRJEB30046, sample SAMN00792050) | human gut metagenome | study: EMG produced TPA metagenomics assembly of the A metagenome-wide association study of gut microbiota in type 2...
CATTTTCTTCTGCAGATAGAGCAGCGGTTTCTACAGAACGTACTGATGTTGTACCCACTGCAATGATACGTTTGCCCGCCTTTTTCGTTTCAATAATGGTATTGCAGACTTCTTGAGAAAGCTCCACATATTCCGCATGCATAATATGATCTTCGATATTTTCAACACGTACGGGTTGGAATGTGCCTGCTCCCACGTGCAAAGTCACAAATTCAAAATTGACACCTTTTTCATGTAGTTTTTGTAAAAGCTCATCATCAAAATGCAAGCCAGCCGTTGGCGCAGCCACTGCACCAGGCACTTTGTTATACACAGTTTGATAGCATTCTTGATCCGCTTCTTCATCAGGGCGATCAATATAAGGCGGCAAAGGCATATGACCGATTTCTTGTAACACATCAAGCACATTGCGAGTTTTATCCGCTAATTCAACCTCAAAAAGAGCATCTTGACGACCGACCATAATCGCTTTTACGCCATTATTTTCACCGAGCTTATCTTCGCCTAAAAATAATTCTGCACCTTCTTTCGGGGCTTTTGATGAGCGAATATGCGCTAAGAAATGATGTACACTTAAAACACGTTCCACCAACACTTCAATTTTTCCGCCACTGGCTTTACGACCAAACATACGAGCTGGGATTACACGCGTATTGTTAAAAATCAACAGATCACCTTCATCGATTAAATCTAATACATCGGTAAAAGTGCGGTGAGAAATTTCCCCGTTTTCGCCATTGAGTTGTAGCAAACGGCAAGAAGAGCGATCTTCTTTAGGATAACGAGCAATCAGCTCATCAGGTAAGTCAAAATGAAAGTCAGAAACACGCATAATTGTAAATAATGAAAGCTAAAAATGGGGCATAGTCTAGAGCGAATAAGGGGGAAATACAAGGGGGAATGTTGTTGGGCATGAATTGGCTTGAGAGATAGAGTAGGGCGGCAAATATTATACTATTTAAATTTATTAAGTTTTATTGCAACGTAAAACCGCCTGGAGGCGCAGCCTATTTAGATGTGAAAAATTTTCCTTTCTCCATGTTTCAACACACAGCCGCCCGAGGGCGGCTGCAATTGCATTTTCTGTCTCCAAATTTAGATAATAAGTTTCAACACACAGCCGCCCGAAGGCGGCTGCCAAATGTCATTTGCTCAAAGGCTTGTGGTTGCCAATGGTTTCAACACACAGCCGCCCGAAGGCGGCTGCCGGTTGCGCCATTATTGCTTTGAGCGTAAGAATGGGTTTCAACACACAGCCGCCCGAAGGCGGCTGCCCGTGATTCAAGTGGATTTTCAAGCACAACACATAGTTTCAACACACAGCCGCCCGAAGGCGGCTGCATGCAGATTGTACAAGTGATTTAGATGTAGTTCAGGTTTCAACACACAGCCGCCCGAAGGCGGCTGCCTGATAACAAGGATTTCATTCATTCTTTTGCAGAAGTTTCAACACACAGCCGCCCGAAGGCGGCTGCCTCCCAATTCACCACCCATGGCATCACGCTGAATCGTTTCAACACACAGCCGCCCGAAGGCGGCTGCAGGCTCAAGTCCCTATTGATAGTCACAACAATGAGGTTTCAACACACAGCCGCCCGAAGGCGGCTGCTCAAATAACTTATTGCCTTTGGCAAAAGTAGAGGGTTTCAACACACAGCCGCCCGAAGGCGGCTGCCAGCTTGATATTGCCGCGTCCACGATTTCCAGTTGGTTTCAACACACAGCCGCCCGAAGGCGGCTGCCCGAACGCGAATTCACATTGATTGATAAAGCATTGTTTCAACACACAGCCGCCCGAAGGCGGCTGCTCCCTCGATTGATGATTGAGCTGCTTGAGCTGATGTTTCAACACACAGCCGCCCGAAGGCGGCTGCCTCGATAATCGATCACGTTCACGCCTGCATCAATGCGTTTCAACACACAGCCGCCCGAAGGCGGCTGCTAAAGCGGTATCAGTGTTATAAATAGTATCTTCCGGTTTCAACACACAGCCGCCCGAAGGCGGCTGCAAATTCTCAAAGAATCAATGACCGACGGTGCGAGGTTTCAACACACAGCCGCCCGAAGGCGGCTGCGTTGATTTCCAGGTTTTGGTTAACAACACGCCACGCGGTTTCAACACACAGCCGCCCGAAGGCGGCTGCCCCTCACCGGCACACCTAAACAAATCGCATGGGCAGTTTCAACACACAGCCGCCCGAAGGCGGCTGCATGCAGATTGTACAAGTGATTTAGATGTAGTTCAGGTTTCAACACACAGCCGCCCGAAGGCGGCTGCCTGATAACAAGGATTTCATTCATTCTTTTGCAGAAGTTTCAACACACAGCCGCCCGAAGGCGGCTGCAAAATGAATAATAACCCATTATTAGACAATGACGTTTCAACACACAGCCGCCCGAAGGCGGCTGCTTACCCGCCTTGTTATGGCGCAATAAAACAACGTGTTTCAACACACAGCCGCCCGAAGGCGGCTGCATATTAGCTTGTGCGGAAGCCTGTGAGTTGCGTTGTTTCAACACACAGCCGCCCGAAGGCGGCTGCCTACCGAATGGCGCATATAAAAACCACAATGCTCTAGGTTTCAACACACAGCCGCCCGAAGGCGGCTGCGTTTAGCAAGTTCTTCACGTGTTGGCACAGTGGAGTTTCAACACACAGCCGCCCGAAGGCGGCTGCATTCCATTTAAATATGAGCGTACCATAATCATCGTTTCAACACACAGCCGCCCGAAGGCGGCTGCAACCATTAGAATTTGAGCCGTCAGCGTCATAAAAGTTTCAACACACAGCCGCCCGAAGGCGGCTGCACCAGTTTTATGACAGTTAAAAAACGTATTACCGGTTTCAACACACAGCCGCCCGAAGGCGGCTGCACCAGTTTTATGACAGTTAAAAAACGTATTACCGGTTTCAACACACAGCCGCCCGAAGGCGGCTGCCAGTCGGACATGGTTTTTCCGCCCTTGAAATTGAGTGGTTTCAACACACAGCCGCCCGAAGGCGGCTGCGTTAATGTGTATCGAGGTCAAAAACAAGTCTATGATGTTTCAACACACAGCCGCCCGAAGGCGGCTGCAGGATTATTCTTTTGAACTATACCACTACATCTGTTTCAACACACAGCCGCCCGAAGGCGGCTGCCCCTCCCGATTTTAGACAGCATCCGCAAGCGGATTGTTTCAACACACAGCCGCCCGAAGGCGGCTGCTTTAAGCAAATGCGCACCACGCAACGCAGAATGGTTGTTTCAACACACAGCCGCCCGAAGGCGGCTGCCAGTTTGAAGTCGTCTTATGTGTCGTTGCATGAAATGTTTCAACACACAGCCGCCCGAAGGCGGCTGCCGTCGCAATGAAATGATGGTGCGCTTGCGTGGATTGGTTTCAACACACAGCCGCCCGAAGGCGGCTGCATTGGCTTATTAGTTGGTGTCGGTTTTGCTGATTGGTTTCAACACACAGCCGCCCGAAGGCGGCTGCTGCAGGCATAGCGAATGATTATGCCGCCTATATGGTTTCAACACACAGCCGCCCGAAGGCGGCTGCTTGCACGTTCTTTACCGTATATTGCTTCAATTTGCGTTTCAACACACAGCCGCCCGAAGGCGGCTGCTGAAATTTACGATAAGTCTATTGTTTGGTTAAAGGTTTCAACACACAGCCGCCCGAAGGCGGCTGCTTATCAAACGATATGAGCCTAAAGTTTATGTAATAGTTTCAACACACAGCCGCCCGAAGGCGGCTGCACTGAATATTAATAGCTATGACGAAGAATTAATTGTTTCAACACACAGCCGCCCGAAGGCGGCTGCCTCTGCGCCTTGCGTATAGCAACCATTACCGCTATCGTTTCAACACACAGCCGCCCGAAGGCGGCTGCTCCCTACATAAAAAAGTAAGAAAAATCAGCTAATTAAACACTGTATTTCGCTAACTGACTTTATGATAAGGAGTTTGGTAAGTATAACGGCCGCATCGCCGTTATACAAATAGATTAATTCATCCAAATTGTTAAAGAAAATAAAGATCGCTATCCCATCAGGGTTTTAATGAGAACAACAGGTTAGCGAACTAAATGACAAGCACGTCTTTAAATACATCTACTGCCGGTTTTGCCCCATGATGCTCCACTTTATTACGCCACTTACTGCCCAAATGGTAAAAACGCAGGCTGTCGCATGTGGGGTCGTAGGTTTCCAACAGTTTGTTTTTCAACATAACCCATTGGTCAGGCGTGACATCGCATTCAAATACCGAATATTGCGCTCGAACGCCGTAATCTAAGCAATGTTTTGCTATTCGGCGCAATCGCGCTTGCCCGTTTGGATCGTCAAAAGAAATGTCGTAAGTAATCAGCATTAACATAGTTTATCTCATCAAAAACGGCGGATATTCCGCCAAATCCCCACGCAAGTGCCGCGCCAACAGCATTGCCTGAATATACGGCAGCAGCCCGATTTCCACTTCCTCGCCCAAAAACGGATGAACGATTTTCTCCTGCTTTTTCGCCTGCAAGGCTTGGAACAACAGCTTACGCGCCTCGGCTTTCAGACTCACCGCGCCGCTTGCCTCGGTAACAAAATCCTGAGGTTTGATTTGCCCGCGGTTAATCAGCGACAACACCAGCCTGTCCGCCCACCATGCGCGGAATTCTTCCAAAATATCCTGCGCCAAACTGTCGCGCCCCGGTCGGTCGGCGTGTAGAAAACCCACCTGCGGATCCAGCCCCACGCCTTGCAGCGCGCCGCTGATGTCCTTGCCCAGAATGCTGTACACAAACGACAACAGCGCATTCACTCCGTCTCTGGGCGGACGGCGGTTGCGCCCGTCAAAAGTAAAGCCGCTTTTTTCGCTCAAAAGCTGCCCGAACACGCCGAAATAACGCGCCGCCGCATCGCCTTCAATGCCGCGCACCACGTCCAGCTCCGCCGCGCCCTTCAACTGCCGCAGCGAAATGTTCAAAGCATCGACCGCACTTTGAATCGCCGCATTCTCGCCATAATTGCGAATCTGCCGCTGAAGCACCCGCTTACTCGCCTGAATCTTCGCCGCGATGATATTGCGCGCAATCGGTACGGGATTTTGCTCCGACACCCGATACTGCGCCCGACGCAGCAGCACATTGCCGCTCTGCCGCCCCTGAAGCCGCCCCAAGAAACGTCCGTTTTCGGTAAAAAACGCCAAATTCACATTATTTTCGCCGCAAAACCCCAGCAAAAACGGCGACACCAGCACATTCCCAAAACAGAAAATATGCCCGATGGAATGCACCGGCAACTGCGCTACCTTCTTACGTTCCTGCTCCACCACCAACGTCTCCCGCTCCTTATGCAGATAACTGCCTTGGGTGGTGATGTAGAGCGTGTTTTGTAGTTTACGCATGAGTAGATTCCTTGGATTTTGACCATACTTTTTGGAGTTTAACGGGGTAGTTGGGCTAGCTGAAAATTATTGGTCTATTAGGTTACGCCTATGGCTATCCCACCCTACACTTGCTATGTTATTTAATAAGTTTGAATTATTTTTAATTTTTCTTCCTCTGGTAATCCTGGGCATTTTATTTCAAAAAATTTGTCCAAAAAGAACTTCTTAGTATCATATTCTATGTATTTATTGCTATTTTTTTTCAATACAAGTGTTACTCCTTCTGGAATCTTACAAGAATCAGAATTAATATTTAAAATGTTTCTTTCTCCTTTTGGTAATTCTTGTTTATTGCAAATTTTTAAAACATATTTATTTTTTCCTATTCCTAACAACCCTAAAATATCCTCTCTTATCTGAATAATGGAAATAGTGATAGCATTTTCTTCAAATAAAAAAAGATTATCACCCTTCATTTGAAAAGGATGTTTCAATCTACGCATATCTTCTTCTGATAGTATTGCTCTAGGAAGATATGTTTTCAATATATTAGCTAATTTTATACCAATAGATGAATCGGTAAATTCATTTCCCAAATATCCACATAACACACCCAAAAATAACTTAGTCAAGAATCTAACATCATCATTTAGATCGAATGGTATACTTACCCGAAAATACTTATCATCAGGTCTCAGTCTATTTTTAATCATTATCTCCTTTTCAGAAAACTCCCAAATAAATTTTAAACCTGCAATATTAAATATTTCTTTGATCTTACCATGAAATAAATTTAACTCAGATTCATTCATTTCTTGGTTATTAGAAAATTCCAAGCATAATAAAATTTGTAATCTCTTATATTTTTTAAACTTATCTTTAATATCATTTAATAATTTTTTTAATTCAACCTCACTCATATCTTCTTTAGTTATAAATAAGAATAACTGAGAGTCTTTACTTTTACTCAGTGGAGGATGACCACCAACCAGCCCAAGGAAATCTGGAGTATTTTCTTTAATCCAAAATGCAACAGCTTTATCATTACTCATCATTTCTACATAGTTATTTTCAGAGATTAAATCATGAATTTCATCACTATTCTCAAATTCTATAGATGTAAATCTTCCAAAAAATACATCATCATTAAAATCAATTAACTCCATTGAATTTATAAAGGATCGAGCAAATCTTGCATCAACATGAGTTCCTAGTTTACTATTACATGATTTGCATAAATTTAATCTTTTAAATTTATCATCACTTTTCTTTCCGCCAAGAAACTGTGGAATAGAGTGTTCTAATGACATCTCAACATTATTTTTTTCACACAAAAAACATTTCATATTTAACCTTCTGTTATAAAGTAAGAATATTGGTTCACTCCCCAAACAACCCCGCCACATACCTCACACTCCTATCCCGTTTCCCCAGCAACGCCGGCTGGCAAATCTCCACCAGTGAGCAGGCTTTGCAGCGTTTGCCGTAGTTGGGTGGCGGAGTTTGACCGCTGTTTAGAAGTTCGCGCACGGCAGCAATTGTGGCAAGTGTGTGGGTGCGCAGGTCGTCTGAAAACACGACGGGGACGCGGTGGCGGGTTTGCATATACCACAGCGCGCCCTCAGAGATGGTTTGCCCCGTCATTTCTTCCAAGCACAAGCCTTGGGCGCAAAGCTGGATTTCGTCCATTGGGTCAGGTTTGGGCTTGCCGCGTTTGTATTCCACGGGTTTCAGACGGCCTGTTTTCGTGTCCACTTCCACCAAATCCAACACGCCGCTGATGCCCAATTTCTCCGCCGACACATGCACCGCCCGCTCAAAACGCACGCCCTTGCGCGTTTCTGGCTCGCCCGAATCCACCCGCTCATGTAGCGCTTTGCCCTGCACGGTCAAATAATTCTCCGTCCACGCCTGCTCGTTGTGAATCAAGGCGCATTGGCGCGGGCAGAAGGCGTAGTGTTGCAGGGCGGAAAGGGGAATCAGGCGCGTGTCCTGATTTTCCCCTTGGGTTTCGGTTAAAAGTGCGGTCATCTTTTCAAGTGTTTTTTACAGTAACTCTTCCACACTCACGCCATTTAAGCCGTCTGAAACCACGCTGATTTTGTAATCGCCAAAACCGCTTGCCGGCGTACCTGATTCGCCGTTTACGCGTTCGACTTTCACGGCATCAAACAATTTATATGCAGGCTGGCTGCCGAGTGCGCTGTCGTGTTTGAAGACAATCAATCTGCGCGCTGCCATTTCGCCACGGGCGGCGGAGCGGTCGTGTTCAAACATCAGCGTCAGGGCTTGCCAGAGTTTGGCTAAATCGTCGTCTGAAAAACCGGTTTTGGCGGCAAGGTTGGCGGAGATAAAACCGTGCACGCGGTAGAGCGCGTAAGGGACGATGTATTTGCGCCCCATAGTGCGTTCTTTTTCCAAGTCTTTTTCGTTGGTGACCGCCATGCGGGTGATGGAAACTTCCAGCGGCACAATCGGGTCGATGGATTGGGCAAACGCCAGTTGTACCGGGCCGCGTACTTGTCCGCTGTTGACTTCGGTGGTCATCACGGCACCAAAAGTGCGGATATCGAAGAAGTTTTTGCACATCCAGGCGGTAATGTCGCGGGCTTTGGCTTCGTCTTTTGGCAATTTTTTGGCCTCAGATCCAATGCCAAGTGCTTCATAAGCGCGTTTGTTTTGCAGGTTTAACACGCTCTTTTCTTTGACGTAGATTTCGTAACCGGCTTCGTTTTCACTGCTGATTTCGACAAAATTACGAATTTTGCGTTTCAGGCAGACATCGGTTACCAAGCCTTTGCTGGATTCAGGGTCAAGACGCGGCATATTGCCCGCATCGGGATCGCCGTTGGGGTTGCCGTTGGTTACGTCAAAAAAGTAAACAAATTCATAGCGGTTTTGAATGGCAGACATTTTCTGGCTCCTTAGTTTTCTTCATTTTCAGAATCGGCTTCATCAGCCAAATAATTTGCTTGTTCAATATCTTCAGGGATATTACTGTCTTCTTGCTTATTGTATTTTTTGAATCGTTGCTGGTAATAGCCAACAACAAAACGTCCTTGCTCTTCCAGCGACAAATGGCGTGGAAACGGGGTTTCCGCATCAAAAACGCCGATAATTTCACCAACCTTCCCTTCTAACCAGTTTGCCAGTTTTTTGGAATCGCCTTTTACCCATTTAGCTTTTCTTCCTTTTCTCAAGGCTGAAATATGCGTGCGGTAGTTATCTAACAATAGGGGGAAAGTGCTATGCGGCGAACTAGATGCACCGCCGTAAAATTTGTCTCTTACCCCCGCGTTGAGTTCACCCAATGCGGAAGACTGCGCCAATTCGATAATGGCAAACAAGCGTCCCAAACGATAGGGAATATCGTGGGTTTCTTCATTTAATCCCATTTTAAGTTCCTCTCTGTACAAACTGTTACGGTTAATCACTGCTTTAATTACGGCAACACGCAAACCGGAAATGTATCCATCAGAACGGATACGTCCAATCATTCGTGTCAACATAGTTTTCGGATAAAATCGCCCTGTTAAAACCGAGCGCATATATTCTCCAGCCAGTTGCGGCGGAATATCTTTACTTTCCGATTTTTTCAGACGACCCTCCGCATCTTTTCGCTTCGGTGTCGTTTCTAGGAGAATGCGCCATACGGAAGGCGGTTTAGTTTTCCAAGCCACTGGTTCGATTTTTAACTCATCCCAGTATTTCGCCAAATTTTCCGCCAGCTGCCCAAACGTGGTATCCAGCCAAAACCGAACAGAAATCCGCGCGGCATTAGGGGCAAGCCCTAAGATATAAAAACGGGTATTGGGAGAGAGTTCGGGCACAATTTCTTGCAGCGGACGACCTTTACCAATTTGTTCCAACACATTGAAAATTTTGGCGCTTTCTTGTTCGTCATCCGGCGGCGTGAACACTTGCGCGAAGAAGCCCTCGGCAGCCTGCGCCGTTGCGCTATCATCCGCTTCCGCCCAAAAGACCGTGCTGGCATCGCCGATGGTCAGACAGTGATTATTTTCGCGGCGCAAGAGATAGTTCAGCGCAGTGGTGTAGGCAAAGGCGGATTGTTCGGAAACAGGCGCATTTGCGCCTTGCTCCTTACCAAAAGAGGCAAAGGCTTCTTTATTAAACGAAATAATCGAACCGCCGGAACTTTGCCCGCCAAACACGCCTTTAATTGCAGGATGCAACCGTGCAATCGGCGCAGTGTCGCCGCTAATCAAGCACAAACCCTCGAGCGCTTCGTCGCTTTTCAGGCAGCCTGCCCACAAAGTTTGCGCGGCTTCGCGTTTATGGATAAGTGCGGTTGGTTTTTCAAGAGAAAATGCGATGTTGGCATCGAGCATTTCGGCAGGCAGATTTT